>CERD01016503.1_pt1 | contig 21224 bp, 22 predicted proteins | sample 530931 | NCBI WGS metagenome assembly CERD01 (sample SAMEA2621101, study PRJEB7988) | marine metagenome | isolation source: saline water (ENVO:00002010), including
CCACGGATTTGCAATCCGCTGCATAGCCATTCTGCCATTCCGCCACTGTTGCGTAACAACTCAAGGCTAAACCTTATTTATAACGCAAACCATTCGAGAATCTGGAGCGGGAAACGAGACTCGAACTCGCGACCCCAACCTTGGCAAGGTTGTGCTCTACCAACTGAGCTATTCCCGCTTCGAATGTGGGAGGCATTCTACCTGCCCAAGGAAAAGTGTCAACTACAAAAAATGCCTTTCGCTGCCTTTTTAATCAAAAAAAGTTTGTTTGCTTAGAATTCGGTCATTTCGGTTTAAAATCAGCCTTTTCGCTGCTCAGGATTTGCCCGACAGGTGTGGCCAAGCCGCTTTTGTATAGCTCACCATTGACCAAACAGACAACACGGTTGCGATATAAAGCAGACCATAACCAAGGCTTACCCAATAAATTGGGAAACCCATAAACGTCTCCAAGCCAGAAAGTAATCCGATCAATGCTAACATTTGTGCAGTGGTCTTGGCTTTGCCAATAAATGACACCTGGACCGTGTCACGTACACCTTGCGATCCCATCCACTCTCGCAGTGCAGAAACATAAATTTCTCTTATCAGGAGTAAAATGGCTGGAATGGTAATAAACACTGAATCATAAGTATGGGTGATCATGAGTAGCGCGGCAGCAACAATGAGTTTATCCGCTACAGGATCTAAAAACGCACCAAACGGCGTAGACTGTTCTAATTTACGGGCCAGGTAGCCGTCAAACCAATCGGTGATCGCTGCAAACCAGAAAATAAATGCACCAGCTTCATGCGCCCAGCGCCAATCGAGAAAATACACACATACAAATACGGGGATAAGAATTACCCTAATCAGGGTAATAACGTTTGGGATTGTCCACATACACAACTCAGGGGGTGATCCTTATTATTTGACCGTATTGTCACACGATACGCCACATTAAGGAAGTTTGAATCAAACAGGCGTTCTTTTCTGAGGATTAATTGTGTAAATGATCATAGATGATGTCAGCAAGTTCCTCACTGATACCCGGTACACTGGCTATTTCACCTTTGCTGGCTTTTTTCAGGCCCTGTAATCCTCCCATATATTTGATCAGGGATTGACGTCGCTTGGCACCAATACCAGGAATAGATTCGAGAGTGCTGGTCGTTTTTACTTTTTGCCGGCGATTGCGGTGACCAGAAATGGCAAATCGGTGAGACTCATCGCGGATATGCTGAATTAAGTGCAGCGCAGGTCGATCTGCATTCATAGGAATGGTGTCATGGGTATCTGCCAGAATTAACGTTTCCAGGCCTGGCTTACGCGTTGTACCTTTGGCTACACCTATTAACAAAGGTTTTTTGTCGTGGGGCCATTCCTCGAAGAACTGCTCAGCCTGAGACAACTGCCCTTTACCCCCGTCGATAAACAAAATATCTGGGATCTTCTCGGCATCCTGCACATTTTTATACCGCCGGGCCAGTGCCTGCGCCATAGCAGCATAGTCATCTCCCGGCGTAATACCGTCGATATTGTAGCGGCGATAATCGCTTTTCAACGGCCCTTCCCTGTTAAACACAACACAGGAGGCAACGGTTTGCTGACCAGAGGTATGGCTGATGTCAAAACACTCCATGCGCTGGATAGGGTTTTCCCACTCTAAAGCGGCTTCCAGGTCGATGTAGCGTGCGAAAACAGATTTTTGTTGGCCGTATTGCGCTTCAAGTGCATTCAGCGCATTCGCCTGCGCCAATTGTAAATATTGCCGCTTTTCTTCACGCGCACCTTTGAACAATTTCACGCGATAATTGGCTTCCTGACTCAACAAATCCGCTATGGCAGTTTCATCACTTAATGCTTTGGGTAAGACAATTTGTTTAGGGATAACCTTGTTCCCTGCTAAATAGAATTGAAGCAGAAACGCCTCGAAGATTTCATCTTCCGTTGCCGTAGAGGGTACTTTGGGGAAAAAGGCTTTACTTCCCAACAACTGGCTATCGCGAATAAACATCACCTGAATGCACGCCATGCCTCCTTTGAAAGCAAACCCGAAGATATCCATTTCATCCTGGGTACCCGCTACCCACTGTCTTTCCTGTACTTTTCGCAATGCGTTGATCTGGTCGCGATAACGGGCCGCGGCTTCAAAATTAAGCTGCTCGCTGGCCTTCTCCATTTTTTCTACCAGCGAGTTAATAACCTGCTGATTTTTGCCTTTCAAAAACAGTCTTACCCACTGCACTTGCTCGGCGTATTCGTCGTCGGATACATAGCCTTTTACGCAAGGCGCGGAACATCGCTGCATTTGATACTGCAGGCAAGGTCGGCTACGAGCGCGGTAATAGCTGTCTTCGCACTGACGAACCGGGAAAAGCTTCTGCATTGAACGCAAACTCTCGCGTACCGCCCAAGCACTTGGATACGGGCCAAAATATTCGCCTTTCTTTTTTTGTGGCCCGCGATGAAACGACAACCTGGGATGTTCGTGATCAGACAGAAAAATAAACGGATACGATTTATCGTCGCGTAATAACACGTTGTAGCGCGGACGATACTTTTTGATGAAGTTATTTTCCAGCAAAAACGCTTCGGTTTCGCTGTTCACTACCGTGACGTCCATCTGCGCGATCTGGCTTACCAGAGCTTTGGTTTTTGGGCTGTCGACGGTTTGTTTGAAATAACTGGAGACACGCTTCTTAAGGTTTTTGGCCTTACCCACGTAAATAACGTCACCAGCCTCGTTATACATGCGGTACACGCCAGGCTGGTGAGTGAGTGTTTTCAGAAACGCTGAAGCGTCAAACTGGCTCATTAATTCAGGTATTAGGCCAAATCAATCAGCTTATGACGTAACGCTAAATGCGTTAACTCGACGTCAGTACTGATATCAAGCTTATCGAACAAGCGATATCGGTAGGTATTGACTGTTTTTGTAGCAATGTGTAGCTGCTCTGCTATGTCCGGCACTTTCTGGCCGCGGGTAATGCGCATCGCAATGTCCAGTTCCCTGCCCGACAGATCGGTAAAAGGATTATCGTTGTCCGGCATCAACTTGCTCATGGCAATACGCTGAGCGATTTCAGGACTCAGGTACTTCTGCCCTGCAGCTACTTTGTAGATAGCGTCAATCATCTCTTTTGACTCTGCATCTTTGGTCAAAAACCCAAATGCTCCAGCCTGGATAACCTGCATAGGAATCGGGTCTTCTTTCTGCATTGACAAACCAATCACGCGGATGTTTTCACCAATACGTAAAATCTGACGCGTCGCTTCAAATCCGCCCATTCCGGGCATATCCAAATCCATAAGCACCACATCCGGTGCATATTTACGGCAATATTTTACAGCTTCTTCGCCGTCTTTAGCTTCACACACAATTGAAAAATCAACCACATCTTCAAGGATGCGTTTGATACCTGTTCTCACCAGGTCATGATCATCAACTAATGCAATTTTGATCATGTGAATCTCACTTTGGCTATTTATAGTCGTTATTTGGAACTGTCCAATACCCTGCCCGCCTGACTACTGCGCGAGCAAATTGCACCTATTCCTGTGCCTAACGCTCATAATAATCAATATTAACAACGAAGGTAAGTGTTTAAGTTAGGTAAATTAAATTTTAATGTAACCGGTAGACATTTTGGTAATGAAGTCAACTCTATACCGCGTGTTTAGGCTGCTAAACACGTGAATAACAATGCTTCATTCCCCCATTCGTTTGAGCGCTGTTTCGCGGGCAATAAAAAACCCGCAACAATGTGCGGGTTTCTTAAATATGGCGGAGAGTGAGGGATTCGAACCCCCGGAAGGTTTGACCCTTCGCCTGATTTCAAGTCAAGTGCATTCAACCGGACTCTGCCAACTCTCCTGAGTTGCTGCGTATCTTAATGATATTTTTGGTGCTGTAAAGGGAAACTTTAACAATCTGAATCGTTTGGTTATAAAACCGTCATAATTAATCGATTTAGGTATTAACTGACTAAAATGAATCCAGTTGCAAAACACACCCGCGTTTTTATTTAGCTTTATTTGTTCGGGCTTGGCGAATATAGATGTGTCTGAGCCAGTAATTGAATCAGCGTTTATTCGCAGGCAATAAAAAACCCGCAACAATGTGCGGGTTTCCTGAATATGGCGGAGAGTGAGGGATTCGAACCCCCGGAACTACAACCTATCGACAAACCTAAATTAATACAACAACTTAAAGATAGCGCCTTTTGGGGGAATGTACCAGTGATTTGTACCTAGTCCGAATCACTTAAGCCAAACTCAGCAATCATCAATTCAAGTTCTGTCTCAAGATTACTAATAACCTCTTTAGCCTGAAGCCTTACTTTATATTGTTCCGCATTTGCATACGCCCATTTACTAAAATCTAACCTCCTTTCTAGAGTACGAAACTCAAGATCTATCTTCTGATACTCAAGTTCTTTCTTCCTGAGTTCTACTTGCTCCGCCTGAATCCTATTTTGCTCCACAAGCTCTCCCCGGGAATCCTTCATTTCTTGACGCTGCATCGCTAGCTCTTCACGTTGAAGTGCTAACTCCTTACTCTGCATAATCATTGTGTAGATAAGACCCGCAAAGGCTAACCCACTGAACAACGCATTGACGGCCCCGAAGGCATCACCATTGGACGCCCTTGAGGACAGACTCGGGACCCACATAGGATAAATAAAGGCATTAAACAGCCACATTACAATGACGACCGCAGAAGCAATCCAGAAGTACTTAAGGTTTTTCAAAACGTATCCCTGTCCAAATGATGTCCCCCTCCAGTTTACTGTTAGAGTTATTTCCTTACGTATGCAAGAGATATTACACCACAGAATTAAGGACGTCTCCCATTGAGAGGGCCTTACGGTACATTTTTGTGCATGATCCGAAGGGTAATTCGCACCCTGATGTTTCAATTCCGGGAGGGAACTTGAAGTGGTTTATTATATCTTCTGAATCAATACGTCATGTGGTATCGTCATAAAATGTATAAATAATTCTCCCTCAACAAATAACTTAGAAAAAATGGCCAATTCTTCATTAGATTCCGAAAATTCCTTAATTCAAGTAGTACAGCTTCTTTTCGATAATATTTGGCCTCTTATAATTATTTTAATTCTATTCCTCTTCAGAAGCCCAATTACGGACCTAATCAAAAGGGCAACGTCAATAAAGTATAAAAAAGGCGAGTCTAGTTTTTCAATAGACACAAACGATACTCAAAGCCCAAACACAGAAACCCCACCAATAAAGCAACAGGAACAAAAAAAGGAAAAGGTAGTTAGTGACACTGAACAAATTAAAATATCAAAAGATCCTTTAAGCTGGTTCCCTAATTTGCACAAAGCAGTTTTGGCTAAGGATTTTGAAGAAGCTCAGCGTATTTTCTTTGAATACTCGGCAAATGAATCAGATGAGACAGCCTTACTAAAACATAAATCAATGTATTACTACGTCCTTTTTGCAGACGGTAATGACAGTCAGGCATTAGAAAAGTTAGAAGATATGTACACAAAATCTACAACCCCTTCGGTAAAACTCGATGCCGCCGAGTGGTTAGATCTATGCTACAAGCAAGCTAGTTTAAACAAAAAAGCTTTAGCAATGTGGCAAGAGATGTTTGAGACTGTAACCGACGAAGAATACAGAACCGACATTACAATTCGCTTAGCTGGTTCGCTTAACGTTGAGTCTAATCCTCAGAAAGGAAAAGAGCTTTTGTTAGCTAGGCTAAGAAATGAAAGTAAACCGTATAAAATTGGCAATCTCTATAAGGCTTTATCAGATATAGAGAGCGAGTTAGGAAATGAGACCTTGGCTGTTTATTGTTTAGACAAGACTCTAGAATTTAGAGCAAACAATGACGATACATTTGATAGCGCTTATCGAGCAAGTGAATGTGACATTGAGGACATCTCTATTTCAAACTATTTAAATCTAGTGAAAGTTAATAGTGAAAACGGGACGGCTTACAATAACCTCGGAGTTAAGGCTCAAGAATTAGAAATCCCTTCCATAGCAATAAGCTATTATAAAAAGGCAACTGATTCTAAAAGTTCATTGGGTTTAACAAATTATGGATATCTTCTTTTAGAAGCAGGCTTTATAGATGAAGCAATGGAAGCCGCTCAAAAAGCTCTCGCGATAGAAGATCCCCATGAAAATGCCCACGCCTTAATCACTGCTATAAATAAAAAGAAGACTGTTGAGGCTGAAAAGTGGAAAGAATTAGTTAATATTGCCTCAAAGCGGCAAAAGCTTAAGCGACAATATACAGAACAATATTACTTGGGTGACAGTAAATTATTGGAAGGTGATTGGACTGTAAAAAATGACCGTGTCACTATTAATATCGAAAACAATAAAATAGATGTCGTGTGGGACGAGTCTGTTTTTTTACTAAAAGATGTAAAATGTTCGCGGAGGCTCATTGCCGAAGTCCACGGTTCTACATTGATTGGACGCGTGTACACTTCCTATGACAAACACTCCCAAATTTCGCTTCTCACCCCCACTGACAAAGATAATCCGATTAAATGCTTTGGGCTTTTAGTCAACAATAACGATGAAATTTTGCTATTTTCAACAGAGTTCCCTGAAACGCTTCAGGTTAGTTTCAAACGGAAATAGTTAAAATTAATTTCAAATAACTCACATACCGACTAATACCGGTATACCCAAGGACTCCAGCCTGTCAATAGTTGACGTGGTTAAGCCGAATTGACCACGTCAATTCCACTCCCTGTACTTGTAGCTAATCTCACGAATAATCCGTTCTTATCAACGGAAAGAAATATTTTGATTATTTAGCTATAAATGAAGACTCAGGCCCTTTGGACAACCTTAGGCGGGCCATGTGGAACTGCTCGTCAGATTCAACGATATGAGGAACAATAAGCCGCTTCGTTCGGGTCTTTGGTTCCAAGGACTAGTCATAATTGGCATTCGTACCACTTCGATGTACCAGTCGACAAGAGGTAGTTCTTCTTCCATGCCCTAGAAACGACGAGGCCCCGCGAGTTGCGAGGCCTGTACAGAATATGGCGGAGAGTGAGGGATTCGAACCCCCGGAAGGTTTGACCCTTCGCCTGATTTCAAGTCAAGTGCATTCAACCGGACTCTGCCAACTCTCCGTGAAGTGATGCGAATCTTAATGATATTTTTGGACCTGTAAAGTGTTATTTTGCATTTCGGCCACTGTTTGCCTGAGATTTATGCAAATCAACGCATTAATTTACGATCATAGCTAAAAAGTAAACAATTCATTACTTTGATAGTCATTAGCTATTGAAATTCGGAACTAAAACCCATACAAATGCACTAAACTATAGCGTAATATGGTTTGCAACTTAGTTAGGTCTATCCTATTGGAGGAAACAATGGATAATCGTTCGGTGTATACCAGTACATCCAGTCAGTCGGTTCTGGAAACCAACAAAGTACTTCGTAATACTTACATGCTGCTCGGCATGACGCTCTTGTTCAGCGCAGTGTGTGCAGCGGTTACTATGGCTATAGGTATTTCACCTATGGTGTCGTTACTGATGACCATCGGTGCATTCATTACTTTATTCGTTGTTCATAAAAAAGCAGATTCCGCTTCAGGCATCTATTGGATTTTCGCTTTCACCGGTCTGATGGGTGGCTCGTTAGGCTACACGCTTAACTTCTATCTAGGCGTTGCGGGACCTGGCCTTATCATGGAAGCGTTGGGTGGCACAGCCCTTATCTTCTTTGCGCTGTCTGCTTACGCCCTGACCACTAAGAAAGACTTCTCTTTCATGGGCGGTTTCTTGAGCATTGGTATCCTGGTTGTTCTGGTTGCGGCAATCGCGAACATTTTCTTCGCAGTACCTGCTGTTCACCTGGCTATTAGCTCAGCAATCGTGTTCCTGATGTCTGGTTTCATTTTGTATGACACCAGCCGCATCATTCACGGCGGTGAAACTAACTACATCCGTGCAACGGTTGGCTTGTACCTGAACATCTACAACATCTTCGTATCACTGCTACACATCCTGGGTGTCTTCGGTGGCGACGATTAATATTCGTTAGTAACAGCTTAACGAGAAAACACCCCGTTAAGGGGTGTTTTTGTTTATTATGACGACAACTTCTGTGCTGATTACCTGTTCACCTGAAGCGCTGAATACCAGCCTGAACGCCCTCGCGTTTTGCGAGGAACTGGCAAAGCAGTCTGCAATAAATCATGTCTTCTTTTATCAGCAAGGCGTATTGCAGGCTAACGGCATGATTGCCCCGGGCACCGGTGATATTCACCTTCCCTCACGATGGGCAGCGTTAGCAAAACAGTATGGCTTTCCGTTGCACGTTTGTGTTGGCGCTGCCACCAAGCGTGGTATTGTCGATGAGACACAGGCAGAAGAATTGGGGCTGGCTCAGTCAACGCTTCATGCTGGTTTTGAACAAGTTGGCTTAGGCGAGTTTTTTACCGCGCTCCACCAATCAGATAAAATGGTACAGTTTTAATGGCAACGCTGGCAGTTATCCTTACGCAGCCCCCTTACGGCAATCTGAGTGCATCCGAAGGCATTGAGTTTGCCCTTGCATCTACGAATTATGGTCACGAATGCAGTGTTTTCTTCGTGGGTACGGGTGTGCTGCAATTGATGTCGAATCAACAGCCGTCCGAACAAAAGAACCATGCGAAACAATTAAAAGTGATGCCCTTGTATGACATCGGCCATTGTTATGCCTGCGCGGTGTCATTGCTTAAACACAATGTATCGGTAGATTCAGCCCCTGTTGATATTCAACCTTTAACGCCTGAAGAGCTAAGTAGCACACTGGCTAACTTTGATCACACGGTGACCTTCTGATGTTATTGGTATTAGATCAGTATATCGACCTGGACGAACTGTCAGGCCTACTCGATGGCCAATCAGACACAACGACCTTGGTGTGTTGTTCTGATGGCGTGTATCTGGCGCATCATATCGCCCAGCAGTGGCCACACATCACCTGCTTTGCGCTAACCGCTGATTGTGAAAGTCGCGGTATAGACGCGCCGCAAACGCTTAGTCATAGCGAATGGGTCGCGCTTTCGTTTCAACACAAACAATGGATCTCTTTGGCACCATGAGTCAGGCTTTTTCTTTCGAATTTAACGGCAACACCATAGCAACCGACAAGCAAGGGTATTTACTGGATTACACACAGTGGCATCCGGATATGGTTCCCGTATTGGCTGAACAGGAAAGCATTGAGCTGACTGAAGCCCACTGGGAAGTTGTTAAGTTTGTCCGTGAATTTTATGAGGAATATGAAACCAGCCCGGCGATCCGCGCTTTGGTCAAGGCCATGGCGGCGAAATTTGGTCCCGATAAAGGCAACAGCCGCTATTTACAGCGGCTGTTTAAGAAAGGGCCTGCTAAGCAAGCAACTAAGCTGGCTGGACTGCCAAAACCGACTAAGTGTTTGTAAGCTGAGGCATCAGCCTACAAACAGCGGACTGGCATCAGGAAATAACTCAGGCCGTGATTTCGGTTACGCCACCCATGTAGCTCACCAGCGCTTCTGGAATTTTCACAGAGCCATCAGCCTGTTGATAGTTCTCCAGAATCGCTACCAGCGTGCGCCCCACAGCCAAACCAGAACCATTCAGCGTATGCAGTAGTTCAGGCTTGTTGGTTTCAGGATTGCGGTAACGTGCCTGCATACGGCGCGCCTGGAAGTCCAACATGTTTGAACATGATGAAATCTCTCGGTACGTGTTCTGAGCAGGTAACCACACTTCCAAATCATAGGTTTTACAAGAGCCGAAGCCCATATCACCGGTGCACAACAATACCTTGCGATATGCCAGCCCCAGTTTTTGTAAAATCACTTCGGCGTGGCCCGTGAGCTCTTCCAATGCGTCGAAGCTGTCTTCAGGCTTCACCAATTGCACCATTTCAACTTTGTCGAACTGGTGTTGGCGAATCAGACCACGTGTATCACGACCATAGCTTCCTGCTTCACTTCGGAAACACGGTGTGTGTGCGGTCATTTTAATTGGCAGTTCTTTAGCAGCAAAAATCTCGTCACGAGCCAGGTTGGTAAGCGGTACTTCCGCCGTTGGAATCAACGACAGTCCCTGACCTTCCTCGGTTGCTGGTTTGGTGTGAAACAAGTCTTCACCAAACTTCGGCAGCTGACCGGTTCCAAACAAGCTGTCTGCATTTACCAGATACGGTACGTACATTTCCTGATAACCGTGTTCGCCGGTGTGCACATCCAGCATAAACTGCGCCAATGCTCGGTGCAGACGAGCAATCTTGTCGCGCATGACCACAAATCGGCTACCGGTGAGTTTTACCGACGCTTCAAAGTCCAGACCTTTGTTCAAGCCTTCTGCGATATCAACGTGATCTTTTACTTCAAAGTCGAACTGAGGAATCTCGCCCCATACCAGGATTTCCTGGTTTTCGGTTTCATCTTTTCCTACCGGCACGCTTTCATGCGGTAAGTTAGGAATACCCAGCGTCAGTTCATTAATGTCAGCCAATAAGGTGTTGAGTTCCGCTTTCGCCGCGTCCAACTGTTCACCCAAATCTGACACCTCAGCCAGTAATGGCGCAATGTCCTGCCCCTGACTTTTTGCTTTACCAATGGATTTACTTCGCGTGTTGCGCTCATTCTGCAGCTCCTGCGTTTTTATTTGCAGGGCTTTGCGTTTTTCTTCAAGGGCATTAAAAGCTTCGACATCTAACTTAAAACCACGGCTGGCCAGACGCTCGGCCGTTGAGTCAATGTCACTACGCAAACACTTTGGATCTAACATGTGAGTTTCTTTATCCTTTGGTTAATTCCACGGCAAGCCAGGCTGCAAGCAGGCATGCACATACATTCAATACAATGTTGGCCAGAGCTTTAAGCCACAGCCCATTTTCTAATAAGGTGAGGGTTTCAATAGTAAAGGTTGAGAAGGTGGTTAATGCACCTAATAGCCCTACCCCAATTAACGCACGGTAAGGTTGTTCCGCCAAATCGCCGCGTTCGATAAACCCGTATAAAGTCGCCAGTAAAAATGAGCCGACCACATTGACGGCAAGTGTACCAAAGGGCAAGGCTTTTCCAAACCAGGAATCCACTAAACCCGTAAAGAAAAAGCGCAAACACGCGCCTACTGCACCGCCACTGGCGACAAAAAGATATAAAGTCAGAGTATGCGTCATGAAGGCTTCCGTTTTTGATGACTGTGAAGATTGAGTTCGTCGAGATAATCGCGCTTGGCTTTCAGGGCCTTTTCCAGCCCGCGCTCGCTGGGAGAATAATAGCGGGTATCGGCCAATTCAGGCGGTAGGTACACCTCACCGGCTGCAAATGCGTTAGGCTCATCATGGGCGTACCGGTACTCTGCGCCATGGCCCATTTCTTTTAATAGTTTGGTTGGTGCGTTTCGTAAGTGTACCGGCACCGGGTAATCAGGATGTTCACGGGCATCACGCATGGCTTGCTTAAAGCCAACGTAGACGGCATTGCTCTTTGCAGCCAGCGCACAGTAAACTGCGGCCTGAGCAATGGCGCGCTCACCTTCGGCAGGCCCTACCCGGTGATAAACATCCCAGGCGTTTACCGCTATTTGCATGGCACGTGGATCCGCATTACCAATATCCTCCGACACAATTGCCAGTAGCCTACGGGCCACATATAAGGCATCACCGCCACCATTTAATATGCGAGCATACCAGTACAATGCCGCATCGGGGTCTGATCCCCTTACCGATTTGTGAAACGCTGAAATTAAATCGTAAAAAGTATCGCCTTGTTTGTCGTAACTGGCCACTTTCTCACCTACGGCCTGTTCGATATCTGTCAGGGAAATTTCAGCGCCTTCGGTAAAATCACTAGCCAGTTCCAGATAAGTGAGCAATCTGCGGCCGTCACCGCCCGATAAGCCTATCAGGGCCGAGCGGGCATCGTCAGCTATCGCCAGCTTTCGCTCGCCCAGGCCTTTTTCTGTGTTGCCCAGCGCACGATCAAGCAGGGCGCTTAGCGCGTCTTCATCGATGGCCTTAAGTACATACACACGCACTCTGGACAGTAACGCGTTATTAAGTTCAAACGAGGGGTTTTCCGTAGTTGCCCCAACAAAGGTGACCAAACCGGACTCAACAAAGGGTAAGAACGCATCTTGCTGAGACTTATTAAAGCGATGTACTTCATCAACAAACAACAGTGTACGCTCGCCCATAGACTGGTTTTGTTCAGCCTGGTCAACCGCCGCTCGAATGTCTTTAACCCCGGAGGTAACAGCAGACAACCTGACTACCTGAGCTTGGGTGTAACGAGCAATTAACTCAGCTAGTGTGGTTTTGCCGGTGCCGGGAGGCCCCCATAGGATCATGGAGTGACAATGCCCGGATTCGAGCATTTTACGCAGTGGCTTACCCTGCCCAACCAGATGTTGCTGCCCAACATACTCGTCCAGATTTTGCGGACGCATACGGGCTGCCAGCGGCTCGTATTGTTGTTGGGCAAATAAACTCATGAACGCTGGTCGTCCAGCATAAATCCGTCAGGTACAGCAACTGAAAACTGCTCCGGAGAGATCACCGCGTTGAATTTGCGATTGGTAAACTGAATGACGCTTTGTTGTTGCTGGCTGTCCAGCATCACCAGGCCAGCCAGACCGGCTTCGTCAAACTGCACGGTGAGCGTACGAATTTGCCCGTTACCCGACGTGGGCGACACATTAAACGCGTTGTCGTCTACCTGAGTAATACTGTATTGCTGCCAGATTGCTTCGCTGTTGCTTGTGAGCAGTACCATAGGGTTATTCTCGATGGCCTGTTGTTGAGACATGACTGTCACTTGCTCAACAAAAAAGTCGACATGCCACACAGATTCACCATCGGCGATCAGTGACGTTTCGTCGGGCATGGTTGTTTCCCAACGCAACTTGTTAGGGCGCGTCATTGTGATAGCGCCCTGGGCTTCATACACAGCCGTGCCCTGTTCGTCTTTCACGGTTTGGCTAAATGCTGCTGTGAATGACTTCAAATCAGAAAGGCGTGCCTTCAACAATTCAGCATCATCGGCAACGGCCTGCCCGACAAACATTAACTGGCTCAACACCAACAACTTAATTAGGTATTTTTTCATAACTGTCCTGTATTAATCTCGGGGAGCAGGCGGCGCTAACACTTCGCGGTTACCGTTATGCCCTGCAGCACTAACGACACCGCTTTGTTCCATTTGTTCAACTAAACGCGCGGCACGATTGTAACCAATTCTGAATTTACGCTGCACGCTGGACACCGAAGCTCTGCGGGTTTCGGTAACAAAAGCGACGGCTTCGTCATAGAAGGCATCCATTTCCTGATCGGCGCCCTCGGGTTGTTCGCCGGGCAGCAGAATTTCCGCGCCCATTTCAGGGTTCAGAATTTCATCGATGTATTCTGGTTTACCGCGTTTCTGCCAATCGGCGACTACGGCATGCACTTCATGGTCGTCCACAAACGCACCATGCACCCGTGTAGGTACCGGACTACCCGGCGGCAGATACAGCATATCACCCATACCGAGCAGTGTTTCTGCACCCTGCTGATCAAGTATGGTCCGCGAGTCAATCTTACTGGATACCTGGAACGCTATCCGTGTAGGAATGTTGGCTTTGATCAAGCCGGTGATAACGTCAACAGACGGACGCTGTGTCGCCAGAACCAGATGGATCCCGGCAGCCCGTGCTTTTTGTGCGATACGAGCAATTAGCTCTTCGACTTTTTTGCCCACAATCATCATCATGTCGGCAAATTCGTCAACCACCACAACAATCGCGGGTAGTTTGCCTAAATCCGGCGCTTCAGTTTCCATACTGTCTTCTGAACGCCATAACGGATCTTTAATAGGCTGACCGTCTGCAATGGCCTGAGTCACCTTGGCGTTGTACCCTTTCAGGTTCCGTACCCCGAGGGCAGACATGAGCTTGTAGCGACGTTCCATTTCACCCACACACCAACGCAACGCATTAGCGGCTTCCTTCATGTCTGTCACCACTTCAGCAAGCAGATGCGGAATCCCTTCGTATACTGACAATTCCAGCATTTTCGGGTCAATCATGATCATGCGAACGTCTTCTGGTGTCGACTTATACAGCAAGCTCAGAATCATGACGTTCACACCCACTGATTTACCCGAGCCCGTGGTACCGGCAACCAGCAAGTGAGGCATTTTAGCCAAATCAACCACGACGGGCTTACCGCTGATATCAGCGCCCAGCACCATTGTTAGCGCTGAGGGGTTAGACTGGAAGGCATCTGCGCCAATTACCTCACTCAAGCGCACCATTTCGCGCTTTTTGTTTGGTAACTCAAGTCCGATAACTGATTTACCTGGAATCACTTCGACAACACGCACAGAGGTTGCCGACATTTCACGCGCTAAGTCTTTGGACAAGCTGGTTATTTTGCTGACCTTAACGCCTGGCGCCAGGTCAATTTCAAAACGTGTGATCACAGGGCCTGGGTAAACACCTACCACCGACGCCTCGATGTTAAAGTTAGCCAGCTTTTCTTCTACCAGACGCGACACAATATCTAACTCTTCCTGAGAAATTGGATTCTCATGTTTATCGGCACGCTCTAGCAGGTCAAATGACGGCATTGGGCCTAAATCGGCTGTGTCCTCGGATGTCTGTTCTGCTGATGTACTTTCATTAGGCTTTGAAACTGGAGGTTTTGCTGGCTCAACCGCTTTATGAACCGCGGGGTCAGGGTTGTTATTGCTCTCCCCTGCCCCACTGCCCAGGTCGGTAAAATTCACTTTCTCCGAGGTGCTTTTCACTGCCGGCGCGGGTTTATCATCATCGTCAATATGGAACGGAGGCAAATCATCGCTGATGTCGTCGTCCAGATCGGCCGCGAAAACTTCATCAGGAATTGTCATCGTCGGTTCACTGCGTTCATTCATTCGCGGCGCGCGTTTTTCAGGTTCCGATGGTGGTTCCGCACGCAGGCTGGTTATGTTTAAATCGTCGTCTTTTGGCGACGCTTTTTCAGATTTGTTCGGTAGCGATAAGGTTGGCATATTTAACGCCAACAGTTTTTGCGGACCGGCAATGGCTTTTTGGCTCGCCCAAATGGTACTTTCACCCAGCTTATCGATAATCAATAACCAGGAAATGCCCGTCATTAGCGTGAAGCCGACGCAACAGAAACACAGCAGCAACAATATAGTACCGGGTGTATTAAAATACGGAATCAACGCTGAGCTAATCACATCGCCAACTAATCCGCCGGCGCTGAAGCTAAACAGATCATCGAAATTAATGCTCGCAATACCACTCAAACCGAGTAACAGCAGGAGCCCGCCAACAATACGCAGCCCAATAGTCAGGTAGTCCAGCTCGCGCCAGGATTTAACGTGATGAAAGACAAACCAGCCCAGAAAGGCACTGCAAAAAGGCATGATGTATGCCAGATAGCCGAAGGTGAAAAACAGTAAGTCAGCGGTCCAGGCTCCTGTTGGGCCTACCCAATTGTGTACGTTTGGTTGTAAGCCAGCCTGACTCCAGCCCGGATCGCCCGGGTGAAATGACGCCAGCGCCAAAAGTAAAAAGAACGCCAGAGCACAGGCAATGATCATACCTGTTTCCCATATGCGTTGAACGCCTGAAAGTCGCACCATATTCCCTAAAATTCTCTGTTCGTTTGCCTCTTTGGGCATACTGTCATTATTTTATTTGCTTTGCGCTAAGCCGGTATCTGCTAAAACCTTTATCAGATGCCGTTACAGATTGTTATATCACACTTGTTACGACAATGACGTGTTAGCGCACTTGTATACATGCTTAATTACACTTTTTGTGTGTACACACTCATTGTTGCCAGCAATATCTGCGCCTGATTGTAACAGTATGCGGTATGTTACCCTGTATAAGTAATCAGCTATCGCGCTATTTTGTATTAATTCTAAGACTATTGGTACTTTTAACTTCTTCCATTACCACATAAGTCCGCGACGCACTTACGCCTGGCAAACGAAGCAGTGTATCCCCTAATAATCGCCGGTAACTCGACATATCCGCAACCCGGGCTTTTAACAGGAAATCAAAGTTCCCTGAAACCAGGTGACACTCTTGTATATCATCGTGTTGCTGAACCGCAGCTGAAAATTCGGCAAATATATCCACCGACGTTTTCGATAGTGTAATTTCAACAAACACTAACATGGCCGCGCCCAGCTTCTGTGGGTCGAGCACGGCGTGATAGCCTTTTATGTAGCCCTGGGACTCTAAACGCTTAACCCTTTCTAAACAAGGACTTGGGCTCAATCCTACCTGTTTGGCTAATTCTACATTAGAAATACGACCGTCTTTTTGCAATACAGAAAGTATATTTCTATCAATGCGATCGAGGTGTTTCGGTGTTTTTACCAGCATATTATATTTTGCATAATTAAATTTACTCAAAATATAACACTGCAAAGTATGAAATTACAGCAGATATATTTCTAAATCATTGGCTATACTCAGCATCTTTATTGAACAACCCAAATTGAGACGGGGAAAAGCATGTTAGTTGGTGTACCAAAAGAAATAAAAAATCATGAATACCGCGTAGGCTTAACACCGGCGGCTGTGAAAGAGTTTGTCGCTCATGGCCATCAGGTAATGGTAGAAACAAATGCAGGTACGGCAATTGGTTTTACGGACGAACTATACCAAAACGCTGGCGCTATGATCGTTGATACTGCAGAGCAAATTTTTGCTGAAGCAGAAATGATTGTGAAAGTAAAAGAGCCGCAGCCGTCTGAATGTAAACAACTGCGCAAAGGTCAAACGCTGTATACCTACCTGCACCTTGCACCGGACCCGGTTCAAACTGAATTATTGATTGCATCAGGCGCTACCTGTATTGCTTATGAAACCGTAACAGACAGAAACGGCGGCTTGCCTTTATTAGCACCAATGAGTGAAGTAGCTGGCCGTATGTCAGTACAAGCAGGTGCACATTATCTCGAAAAAGCCCATGGCGGCAGCGGCACGCTGTTAGGTGGTGTACCGGGTGTTGCTCCGGGCAAAGTCCTGATCATCGGTGGTGGCGTAGTTGGTACACAAGCAGCTAAAATGGCGTTGGGCCTGGGTGCTGACGTTACCATTCTCGACCGCTCTCTGCCTCGCTTACGCCAGTTGGATGATATCTTCAATGGTCAGGTTAAAACGGTGTATTCGACGGTTGATGCGATTGAGCATTATTCTGCCAATGCCGATTTGGTCGTGGGTGCGGTACTTATTCCGGGTGCAGCTGCGCCTAAACTGCTGAACCGTGAACACATCAAAAACATGAAGCCAGGCTCTGTGCTGGTAGACGTTGCCATTGACCAGGGTGGCTGCTTTGAAACCTCTAAAGCCACCACTCACCAGGACCCTGTTTATATCATTGACGACGTAGTTCACTACTGCGTTGCTAACATGCCTGGTGGTGTAGCGAGAACTTCAACCATGGCGCTGAATAACGCCACACTGCCATTTGGTCTCGCTCTGGCTAACAAAGGCCCTAAACAAGCCATGCTGGAAGACATTCACCTGTTAAACGGTTTGAACGTTCACGAAGGCAAAGTGACTTACCAGGCTGTTGTTGAAGCCTTGGGTGAACAGTTGGGTATTACCTACACACCGGCACTGGATGCATTGAGATAACCAGCCATTTCCAAATTGTGAATTGATAAAGGGGCTGTCATGCCCCTTTTTGTTTTGCTCTATCACTCTACTTTTCTGCTGAATGCCTGTGGTTACAACAATAATCGTTAACCCTTCGGCCATATTAATTTGCTATGCAGAAAGTGCGGTAAATACCGCCTGAAAATAAAAAGGCCACTGCGAACAATGGCCTTAATCTGAGTTATTCCACGTACACAATTGTGGTGAATCTTATTGAATAGACTCGTTTACTCTGGCCAGCGTCGCTAATGGATCGTCAGCCTGCGTAATCGGCCGGCCCATAACCAAATAGCTGACGCCTGCCTCGATGGCGTCTACCGGCGTCATAACGCGTTTTTGGTCACCAACGTCTGCTCCCGCAGGGCGAATACCCGGCGTAACCAGTAAGAACGATTCAGGCAGTGATTTACGTAGCATAACGGCTTCTTTTGCGGAACACACTACACCATCGAGGCCAGAGTCGGCAGTGAGTGCTGCCAGTTTCGCAACCTGCTCTGCAGGGGTAACGCCGGGAACAACATCTTTCAGTTGGTCCTGGTCCATACTGGTTAACACCGTGACGGCGATAAGTTTTGTTTGTGGGTGTGACGAGCTTTCAATAGCCTGTTTGGCTTTACGCATCATCTCTGCACCGCCGCTGGCATGTACATTCACCATCCACACGCCCATCTCAGCAGCCGCTTTACACGCTTTGGCTACCGTATTGGGAATATCGTGAAACTTAAGATCCAAAAAGACATCGAAGCCTTTATTAATGAGTGATTTCACAAACTCCGGGCCAAAAAGAGTGAACATTTCTTTGCCCACTTTCAGCTTACAGGCCGAAGGCTCGAGTTGTTCAACCAGTTGATTGGCTTGTTCGACATTGTCGAAGTCCAGCGCTACGATGACGCGAGCATCTTGTGTCACAGTCTTCTATTCTCCGTCTAATCCACGAATGGGATGTACTACACCCCACTTTTTACATGATGGGCATAACCAATAAAGCTTACGCCCGGAAAACCCACAGCTCTTGCAGCGATAACGTGGGCGTTGTTGAATTTGTTTTCCAACCAATTCAGCCAGGTGCTGATAGGTCTGCTTGGCGTCGTTGTCGGTTGTGTTGTCGCTATACAATTGCATTAGCCGATGGAAACCACGCATGGTCGGTGTTTTCTGCAACTGCGAAAACAAATAGTCAGCGGCTTGTTGATTGCGATTCTGATTCACCATAATGGTGACCATTGCCAGATACGCCGTAGCGCTTTGCACCCAGTGTGTATTTAGCAAGGTTTCAAATTTATCCCAATCCTGGGTTTGTTCAGTGATCTTCTGAATAACAGGGATAGCCTCGATAAACCAGTCTTCTTCCCGTTTGGCAACCTGCAGTAAATAATCAATGGACTCATCATAACGACCTTCGTCGAAGGTGACCTGCCCTAACATTAACCAGGGACGCGTGGCATGTTCGTCGGCATTTACGGCCTTTTGTAACAATGCCAGTGCGGATTCTAAATCTTGTTTATCCAGTTCGATTTGAGCTTGCTCACAATAAAAATGGGCGAGCTTTGTGCGAACTACTTCGTTGTCTTGCAGCATTTTTTCTGCCAGCGCAATCGCCCTTTCCCACTCTTTTGTGGTTTGGTAAATAGCAAACAGTTGTTGTTGGGCGAAATCAAAATGCTTATCGCTGGAAAGTAACTTAGCAAACGTGTCTTCAGCGCGCTCCAGAAAGCCCGCCTGCATATAATCCCGGCCCAACTCCCGTAACGCGGTTTCTCGCTGGGTCGATTGTAATTCATCACGGCTTACCAGGTTTTGGTGAACCCGAATTGCCCTGTCAATCTCGCCACGATGACGAAAGAAATTGCCCATGGCGATGTGGGTTTCAGCGGTGTCGTTATTCAAGTTGATCATCTTGATCAACGTATCGACCGCTTTGTCTGGTTGATCAGACAGCAGGAAATTTAAGCCGCGATAGTAATGTTTGGAGAGAATGCTGGATTGTTTACGTTGCGCTTGCCTAACGCTATTTCGCCCCATGATATAACCATAGCCGGCTGCCACAGGAAGCAGCAAAAAGAGCAGCTCTAGCATGGGAATTATTCTTTCTGCAGTCTGTTGAGTTTAGCTTGCAGCCTGATCACTCTTACGCGTAGCGTTAGCCAACTACTCAATACCGCCAACACGCCAACTACAACCCCAAGACCAACTGCTATGGCAATCAGACTGGCAATGGTCATTTCAGTTTTGGCGATCAGATAATTTACCGAGATAACTGCATCATTTTGAGAGCCGACCGCGACGGCCAGAACCAACAATACAATAATGCAAAGAAAAAACACTAAGCCTTTCAAAAAAGCAATCCCAACAGAATACAATAATAACAGGATAGCAAAATGCTTACCCTGTTACAGTATGGATATACAAAAAAAGCACTGACAACAGTGCTTTATTTTATTTGGTTCAGGCTATTGACGCGTTTACCCGGTCACGTAGCTCTTTACCAGGCTTAAAGTGAGGAACGTATTTACCGTCCAGTTCCACCGTTTCGCCAGTCTTTGGATTACGACCGACACGGGGTGCCCGATAATGTAGTGAAAAACTACCAAAGCCGCGGATTTCAATGCGATCACCCTTCTGCAGGGTTTGCGCCATCTGCTCCAGCATTTCTTTGATAGCTGATTCAAGCTCTTTCGCCGGGATATGGCGAGCCTGATCAGCGAGCCGCTCAATTAGTTCAGACTTGGTCATGGTAACCTCTTTGTCATCGTCGATATGAAACAGCTTACATCAGTAAACACACGGTGCAAAGCACTTGTCTTAACACCGTGCGTCAGATGCTACAAAAGGTGATTACTCGCCTTTCGCCGCTTTAAAGGCTTCAGCCATTGCGTTAGCAAAACCAGCGTCTTCTTGCTGATTTACTTTATCGATAGCTTCTTTCTCGTCAGCCTGGTCTTTTGCTTTAACAGACAGGTTAACTACGCGGTTCTTACGGTCAACACCGATGAACTTAGCTTCGATTGAGTCGCCAACGTTCACTTCTTCAGAAGCGTCTTCTACGCGGTCGCGAGACAAGTCTGCAACACGGATATAGCCTTCAACTTCTTCAGCCAGGTTAACAGTAACACCTTTAGCATCAGCTGCGGTAACTGTACCAGTAACGATAGCACCTTTCTTATTATCTGTCAGATACTTGTTGAAAGGATCTTCTTCGATTTGCTTAACGCCTAAAGAAATACGCTCACGCTCTGGGTCGACTTGCAGTACAACTGCAGAGATTTCGTCGCCTTTCTTGTAGTCACGAACGGCTTCTTCGCCAGTCTTGTTCCAAGAAATGTCAGACAGGTGAACCAGACCATCGATGCCGCCGTCAAGGCCGATGAAGATACCAAAGTCAGTGATTGACTTGATCTTACCAGACACTTTGTCACCTTTTTCGTGTGACTTAGCGAATGTTTCCCATGGGTTATCAATGCACTGCTTCAGACCCAGAGAAATACGACGACGCTCTTCGTCGATTTCCAGAACCATAACAGTTACTGTGTCGCCCAGGTTAACAACCTTAGATGGGTGGATGTTCTTGTTAGTC
>CERD01029972.1_pt1 | contig 21043 bp, 21 predicted proteins | sample 530931 | NCBI WGS metagenome assembly CERD01 (sample SAMEA2621101, study PRJEB7988) | marine metagenome | isolation source: saline water (ENVO:00002010), including
GCCGGAGAAGGTGCGCATTATAGGCACTCAGATTCTCACGTCAACCGTTTTATTCGGCCTTCAGTGACACGCGCCCGAATGCCTTCTTCCCTGCCTGACAGATGTGAGCGGAACCAACGCGAAAGACAAACGCCCGATCAACAACCTGCCCATCGACTCGTACCCCGCCAGACGCCAACAAATCCCGGGCCACGGCAGCATTCTTAACCAGCCCCGCCCGATTCAATACCGAGGCGATCGGCATATCTTCCATCGAGCAAAGCTCAATCTCAGGAATATCCTCGGGCAACTCACCCTCTTTCATCCTGTTGCCAGCCGAGCGATGGGCGCTGGCAGCGGCATCCTCACCATGAAAGCGCGCGACAATTTCTTCTGCCAGCTTGATCTTGATGTCACGAGGATTGGCACCACGCGACACATCGATGCGGAACTCCTCGACTTCTGCCATATCCCGAAAGCTTAACAGCTCGAAATACCGCCACATCAGCGCATCCGGGATCGATACCAGCTTGCTATACATCACGCCAGGCGCTTCCTGGATCCCCACATAGTTACCCAACGATTTCGACATCTTCTTCACACCATCCAGACCCTCCAGAAGCGGCATGGTGACGATGCACTGCGACTCCTGCCCATAGGAGCGCTGCAACTCGCGGCCCATGAGCAGGTTGAACTTCTGATCCGTCCCACCTAGCTCCACATCCGCCCTCAACGCTACGGAGTCGTAACCCTGCACCAACGGATAGAGAAACTCGTGGATCGCGATAGGCTGATTGGTCGAGTAACGCTTGCTGAAGTCGTCACGCTCCAACATACGAGCCACGGTGTACTGCGACGCCAGACGAATGAAGTCAGACGGCGTCAAACGATCCATCCAAGTGGAATTGAAGGCCACCTCGGTCTTGGCCGGGTCAAGGATCTTGAACACTTGGCTTTTATAAGTCTCCGCGTTCTCAAGCACCTGATCGCGCGTCAGCGGCGGACGCGTTGCGCTCTTGCCGCTCGGATCGCCGATCATTCCGGTGAAATCCCCTATAAGGAAGACCACCTGGTGTCCGAGATCCTGAAACTGGCGCAGCTTATTTATAAGCACGGTGTGACCAAGATGGAGATCCGGCGCAGTTGGGTCGAAACCGGCCTTGATTCGAAGCGGAAGACCGCGCTCCAGCTTGTTAACCAGCTCCGCCTCGACGAGCACTTCGTCAGCGCCCCGCTTGATCACCGACAACTGCTCTTGAACCGACTTCATTGGAGGCCCCACGCCAGAAGATAAGGCGGTAAACCTTACAAGAACGCCCGGAAAATTCAACGTTATCGAACGCGAACCAGGCCGCGACCAGGGGATTCAAGGGTTGCCTCGACACCACTTTGCTTATATTTTAGGCAGATATTTTCTCTGTACAAAATTTCGCCAGACATCCCAGACTTTCTAATGACCTATTCAAAATCGAAAGCACCTCTCTACCCGAAAAGCCACCTCTTGGCTGCAAGCGGTGTAGCTGCGCTTCTGAGCCTGGCACTCCTTGTATTTCCATCCCGCGAAGTCGAAGCCAAGAAGACCTTTCTTGATCTGCGCCTCGATACCGCTGCTGAACTTGCAGCCGTGAGCGAACAACCTCTTGTCAGCCTTTCGGTTGAGCGCCCCTTCGCTCCGACCGAAACATCTATCGCACCGGAACTTCAGTCATTGCAGCTGAAAGAAGCCGAAGCGGCTACGGAAGCCGAGCCCTCGTCAAAAGAAGTGGTCGTGGCGAATGGGGACACGCTGTCGACGGTGTTTGCAAAGGTTGGCCTGCCGCAAGCAACCGTGCACGACGTCCTGGCCAGCAGCAAAGAGGCAAAACAGTTTGCCCGCCTGAAGGTTGGTCAACGCCTTGAGTTCGAGCTGGACGACCAAGGCAACCTAGCCCGGCTACGCAGCCAGCTGAACAAGCTGGAAAGCGTGCAACTGGAGAGGTTAGGTACCAAGTATGTGTTCAAGAAGGAGCAGATCAAGCCGGATGTCAGTACTGCTTACGCCTACGGTCGTATAGAGAGCAGCTTGTTCCTTGCAGCGAAGCGCGCAGGTCTCAGTCACAACCTGACGATGGATTTGGCCAATGTGTTCGGATACGACATCGATTTCGCCATGGACATACGTAAAGGCGATTCGTTTGAGGTTATATACGAGCAAAAGACTGTTGCCGGCGACCGGGTTGGGACAGGTAACATTCTCGCGGCACGCTTCACGAATCGCGGCAAGAGCTATACAGCTGTTCGGTACACCAACAAGCAGGGCAATAGCAGCTACTACACGGCAGACGGCCAGAGCATGCGCAAGGCTTTCATTCGCACGCCAGTCGACTTCGCACGCATCAGTTCACGTTTTTCTAACGGCCGTAAGCACCCCATCCTGAACAAGATACGCGCGCACAAGGGCGTAGATTATGCTGCGGCACGCGGCACGCCAATCAAGAGCGCAGGAGACGGCAAGGTCCTTCTTGCCGGCCGCAAAGGTGGATACGGCAACACCGTTGTAATCCAACACGGCAATCGTTACAGAACCCTTTATGCTCATATGCAGGGATTCGCCAAAGGCGTCCGCAACGGTTCCTCTGTCAAACAAGGGCAGATCATTGGCTATATCGGTACCACTGGCCTATCGACCGGCCCGCACCTGCATTATGAATTTCAGGTCGACGGCGTACATGTCGACCCCTTGGGGCTAAAGCTGCCAATGGCCGATCCCATAGCAAAGAATGAAAAACAGCGCTTTCTGCAGCTCAGCACCCCGCTGATGGCGCGTATGGACGACGAGCGCGCAACTATGCTGGCAATGAAGAGCGAATAGATGCCGCTCTACATCGGAGTAATGTCAGGCACCAGTTTGGATGGTCTGGATTTCGCTCTGGTCGAGCAGAGTCAAGGAACGACCTTGCTTGAAACGCATTACGAGCCGATGCCAGCGCAGCTCAAGCAGGATCTGCTCGATCTCTGCGCATCCGCACCTGATGAACTAGCCAGGGCCGCCCTTGCCGAACAGGCTTGGGCCGAACTCGCAAGTGCTGGGGTTCATAAGTTACTCGACAAGGCGCAACTCTCGTCTTCGACTATTCGCGCGATTGGCAGCCACGGACAGACCGTGCGGCACGAGCCGCAACGCGGCTTTTCTATCCAGATCGGGCACCCTTCTCTCCTCGCAGAATTAACCAGCATCAGCGTAGTGACCGATTTTCGTCGACGTGATATTGCTGCCGGCGGCCAAGGCGCACCGCTGGTGCCCGCCTTTCATGAGGCCATGTTCAGTAATGCGAAACGGATCAGAGCGGTGCTCAATATCGGCGGCTTCAGCAATGTCAGCTTGCTACGTTCAGGCACGTCGACACGCGGCTTCGATTGCGGCCCAGGCAATGTGCTCCTTGATGCCTGGATTCATCGCCACCAAGGGCAGCCCTATGACCGCGACGGCAACTGGGCAGCCAGCGGCCAGGTCAATCACCAGCTACTGAAGCTACTGTTAAGTGACGACTTCTTCGCTACCCACGGCCCAAAGAGTACCGGGCGGGAGCTATTCAACCTGCCCTGGCTGGACACCCACCTCGCATCTTTTCCCGACCTCGCCCCTGAAGATGTACAGGCTACGCTGCTCGAACTGACAGCCCGCAGCATCAGCGAAGCGCTCATGGAAGCTCAACCTGATACAGAAGATGTACTGATCTGCGGCGGCGGTGCGCACAACACTGCGCTAATGCAAAGGTTGCAAGCATTACTGCCCGTATCCGAGCTGGCAAGCACTGCAAACTACGGGATCGAACCTGACTGGCTGGAAGCTATGGCGTTCGCCTGGTTGGCGCACTGCTGCATTGAGGGTATTGCCGCGAACCGGCCAAGCGTAACAGGCGCTCGCGGGTTGAGGACCCTTGGCGCGATCTATCCGGCATAGCGGTTGCCGTCGACTGCCGTACCGCCCCACTACCGCCCTGACCCGGAAACAAAAACACCGTGCCAAGGCACGGTGTCTCTTGCTAGAACGAACCTTAAATCGAGAACGACTGACCGCAGCCGCACGTTGTCGTAGCGTTCGGGTTCTTGATGATGAAGCGTGAACCTTCCAAGCCCTCCTGATAGTCCACTTCAGCACCAGCCAGGTACTGGTAGCTCATCGGGTCCACCACTAGGCTCACACCCTCACGCTCGATGATGGTGTCGTCTTCGGCGAGCTCCTCATCAAAGGTAAACCCATATTGAAAACCAGAGCAGCCGCCGCCGGTGACGAACACACGCAGCTTCAGCCGCGGGTTGCCCTCCTCATCGACCAGACTCTTCACCTTGCTCGCGGCACCCTGACTGAACTGGATCGCGGTGGGCGTGAAGGATTCGACACTCATTTGGTTCTCCTGGCGCGTGAACGCACATTACTGCTTGGACGGGGCATTATCGGCTTATCCTAGAAAATCGGTCAACTATTCGTCGCCGACGGGGAAATACACTGCCCGATCCCAACCGATATCCATGGCAGCTAGGTCAAGGCAGCAAAGCTGCGTTGGCTAAACCGAGCCTTTCATCCAGACCGAAGAGAATGTTCATGTTCTGTAGCGCTTGGCCCGATGCACCTTTTACAAGGTTATCGATGACTGACAGCACGACCACTAATTCCCCGCCTTGCGGCCGGTGTACTGCGATACGGCATACGTTGGCACCACGCACACTGCGGGTCTCCGGATGGCTGCCGGCAGGCATCACGTCGACGAAAGGTTCGCTCGCGTAACGAGTTTCATAAAGCGCCTGGAGATCCACCGAGGTGTCGAGGACCGTCGCGTACAGGGTGGCATGGATGCCGCGAATCATCGGCGTTAGATGAGGGACGAAGGTCAAGCTGACGTTACCGCCGGCTGCACGCCGCAACCCTTGGCTGATCTCTGGCAGATGACGATGACCTTTGACCGCGTAGGCCATCATGCTTTCGCCCGCTTCGGTAAACAGCGATCCAATCTTCGCCGCGCGCCCGGCGCCGCTCACGCCCGACTTGCAATCGGCGATGAGCCGGGTTGTATCGGCCAGCCCCTGTTCCAGCAAGGGCAGATAACCCAGCTGGGTTGCCGTTGGATAACAACCAGGAACAGCAATCAACCGCGCCCCCTTGATCCGCTCACGGTTTACCTCGGGTAAACCATAAACTGCTTCAGGTAGCAGCGCTGGGGCTCCATGTGGCTGGCCGTACCATTTGGCCCATTCATCCGCATCCTGCAGGCGGAAATCCGCGGACAGGTCGATGACGCGAGTGCCTGCCTCCAGCAACTCAGCTGCCAGCGCATGTGCGACACCATGGGGGGTGGCGAAGAACACTACATCACAGGCGCCAAGTGTTGCGGTATCCGGGACACTGAAAGCCAGCTGGTCATAGTGACCCCGGAGGTTCGGATACATATCCGTCACCTTGACCCCGTTTTCGGAGCGGGAGGTGATCACGGCTACTTCCGCCTGGGGGTGCTGGGCCAACAGACGCAGCAACTCGACTCCGGTGTAGCCTGTGCCGCCAACGATTCCGACCTTGACCATGAGCTGCCTCTCGCAGTGGAACGATAAGAACGTCGATGATAAAGGGGCCTGCGCTTAGGGCCAACCACCGAGATGACGCGCGGGCCCTCAAGCCACTACTATCGGACCGACTCTGAACCCAAGGAACTTCCGAATGCTCTATCTCTGGTTGAAAGCCCTGCACATCGTTGCAATCGTCTGCTGGTTCGCCGGGCTGTTCTATCTGCCGAGATTGTTCGTTTATCACGCCATGAGCGAGGACGCGATCAGCCGTGATCGCTTTCAGGTCATGGAACGCAAGCTCTATCGCGGCATCATGATCCCCTCAATGATCGCCACGCTCGCCTTTGGTATAGGCATGATTGCGCTCAACCCTGCGCTCTTCAGCGGGGGCTGGTTACACGCCAAGCTCGCATTGGTTGTGTTACTGATTGGCTATCACCATATGTGTGGCGCTCAGCTCAAGCGATTCGCCCGTAACGAAAATACGCGCAGCCATGTGTTCTACCGCTGGTTCAACGAGTTTCCGGTGCTGCTGCTCCTGGCTATCGTCATTCTTGTTGTGATCAAACCCTTTTGAAACTGACTCAAGGAAACTGCAATGACATTGCCAGCCATCCTCGAAGAGCGCCTTCGTCTACCTTTGGTCGCAGCCCCCATGTTCCTGGTGTCGAACCCCGCGCTGGTAGCCGCATGCTGCACCAGCGGTGTGGTCGGCAGCTTTCCCGCACTGAATCAGCGAGAAAGCAGCGGATTCCGTGACTGGCTGCAGGAGATAGACCAGCATCTGAAAGTGGCTGACAAACCCGCCCCTTATGCAGTCAACCTGATTGTGCACCACAGCAACCCCCGACTTCAGGCAGATCTCGCGATATGCGTCGAGCAGCGGGTGCCTATAGTGATCACCAGCCTTGGCGCCGTTAAAGAGGTGGTGGACGCCGTGCACAGCTACGGTGGGCTGGTGTTTCACGATGTCACCACACGGCGACATGCGGAGAAAGCGGCTGAAGCCGGAGTCGACGGTTTGATAGCAGTGGCTGCTGGGGCCGGCGGCCACGCGGGTACCTGGAGTCCATTTGCCTTGGTGGCCGAGATCCGCCAATTCTTCGACAAGACACTGCTGCTCTCCGGCTGCCTCAACCATGGTCACGAGATACTCGCCGCGCAGCTACTCGGTGCGGACCTCGCCTATATGGGAACGCGCTTCATTGCCACGCGGGAAAGCCACGCCTCGGACGAATACAAGCAAATGCTGCTGCAGGCGCATGCGGCCGACATCATTCACACCGCAGCGGTATCAGGTGTGCCCGCCAGCTTCTTGCGTCAAAGCCTGCAACAAGCCGGTTACGATGAGGATCGACTGAAAAACAAAGGCGAAATGAACTACGGCGAAAAACTCAAGCCCGTCAGCGATGAGGCGAAGGCTTGGAAAACCGTCTGGTCGGCAGGCCAGGGCGTAGGGGAAATAAGAGACCTGCCGAGCAGCGAAGAATTGATTGCCCGGCTGGATCGAGAATACCGTGCCGCCCAAGATCAGGCGTTGCAGCTGTCCCTGCGCTGGCTGCGCCAACCGTGACACACCTCGCAGTTGCTACACGCCTCGAGCAACTCTGTAGGGCGAGACTTGTTGGCCGCCCTACCGCGCTTTAGGCTTGCGCAAAAAACCGGCAACAGGGACGCTGGATGAGCGCTGATCAATACCGAATCGTCTTCGAAGGTGAGCTCCTACCGGGCGTATCACTCGACACCGCCAAGAACAACCTGGCCCAACTGTTCAAATGCGACGCTGGCAAAGTCGAGCGTCTGTTCGGTCATGGCTCGGTCCCACTCAAGCGTGAACTGAGTGCACCGGAAGCTGACCGATACCTGCAAGCGCTTCAGCGTGCTGGGGTCCAGGCACGCAAGGAAGCCGAACCAACGAAAGGTGTTGCGCTGGCCATCGTTGACTACGCGACCGTAAATCCGAACGAGACACCCGTTCAGGCTGAGCAGATGGCGTGCCCCAAATGCGGCCATACCCAGCCAACCGCCATCGAGTGCTGCAGTTGTGGCATCGTTATCAAGAAATATCTGGCACGCCAGGTACAGCTGGGCGAAACGTCGCTCCAGAGCCGGAGCATTGCCCATCCCTATGCACCACCGCGCGCCGAGGTCGGCGAGCCAACTGCGGAATACAGCGAACTAAAGGTCTTCACGACACAAGGCAGAATCGGCCGGCTGCGCTATCTAGCCTGGTCCATGGCGTTGATGGCTGTGGCGCTCGGCCTAATGTTGATTGCCAGCACGACGTTTGCTGCCTCAGCAGTGCTCGGCATAATTGTCACCGGCGTGCTCGGCATCGGTTTTCTACTCGTGAGCGTCCAGATCGGCGTGCAACGGTTGCATGATCTAGGCTGGTCCGGCTGGCTCATGCTGCTCTATCTGATTCCGGTCGTCGGCACGTTCTTTCCCCTGGTGGTACTGCTGATGCCAGGCAACACTGGGGCGAATCGCTTCGGGCCGCCGCAGCCGCCGAACAGCAGCGCCGTGAAGCTCCTCGCGGCGCTATGGCTGCTTGTACCTATTATTGGCATCCTGACCGCCATCATCCTGCCAACTTATCAGTAGCGCGCTAGGGTGATTCGGCGAGCCAGTCAGGCCAATACCGCTCGCCCCGAAGCCCAACCACGAAGCTCATCCAGCTTTTCGGCCATTACCACCGAAAGCGGTGCGGTCGCGCGGATACAATCCAGGAGCATGTCTTGGTTCGGCTCAACGGACCGGGCCTGACCAGCGTAGACGGCCGAAACAACTACCTGTTCAATCTCGGCACCTGAGAAACCATCGCAAGCGACCGCAAGTGCTTCGAGATCGAACTGTTCGGCTTTCAGCTCACGCCGTGCCAGGTGAATTCCGAAAATTTCCGCCCGCGTGGATATATCGGGCAAGTCGACAAAGAACAACTCGTCAAAGCGCCCCTTACGTAACAGCTCTGGCGGAAGCCGATTCACTGCGTTGGCCGTCGCAACCATGAACACCGGTGCTTCACGCTCAGCCATCCAGGTAAGCAAGGTACCCAGGACGCGCTGACTGACGCCGCCATCCATTTCTCCCGTAGCGAGCCCCTTTTCCAACTCGTCCATCCATAGGACGCAAGGCGCCATCTGTTCGGCCAGTTTTAGCGCCTCGCGCAGATTGCGCTCGGTTTCACCAAAGAACTTGTTGTACAAGCACGCAAAATCCAGGCGCAGCAGCGGCAAACCCCAGAACCCCGCGACCGCCTTGGCCGCCATACTTTTCCCGCCGCCCTGCACGCCAACAAGCATCACCCCGCGCGGCATGTCCGAGTGGCTGCCGGCAACAAAGGCAGCCTGACGCTGCCCCAGCCAGCGCTTGAAATTCTGAAGCCCGCCAACCTCGGCAAAATGTTCCGTCTCGTACTCGAAGCCCAGCACGCCTTGCATGTCCAGTAGTTCGAACTTCTTACGGTTCAGCTCTGGCAGATCTTCCTGTGTGATCGCGCCATCATCGCAGATCAGGCTGTGCGCCAAGCTGCGCGCTTCTGCATGGCTGAGTCCACGCAGGTTCTTCACGACCTGCTGCAGGGTGCGATTGTCGGTCCGCACACGGGCGCCTCGATTACGCTCGCTCCAAACAGTCGCCTCATTACGCACAATACTCAACAGCTCTTCTTCGGAGGGCAGCGTGAGACTGAAGCGAGCCGCATAACGCTGGACCTCAGGGGGCAACTTGAGGGCATGCGACACCAGCACCAGCGTGGGTGCGGTGGCGCCTTCGCCCATTGCGATTTCTTTCAACAAGCGCACCAGACGCGGCTCGTCGAGAAACGGATGCAAGTCGCAGAAGACGTACAGCCCTCCCAGCGGATCGTGTTTGACTCGCCTCAATGCGACCTCAGCCGAGCAGCTTTCGCCAGCATCCAGCGCCTCGCCGCCGAACGCGAGATGCCGGAGACCTTCCGTTACAGACCACACATGAAGGGTCATCCCCCGGTTCACAGCTAATCCACTCAGCGTCTCGAGCACTCGACGCTCGTCCCATGACTCGATCAGCACCAAGCGCAACCTTGACTCGAGTACCAGTGCAAGGTCGTGAATGTCATTCTTCATTCGCTATGCTCCATGCCAGCTAACCAGTCCGAAAATCGCCTGTTACACTGCTTTTTGTTTCAGTTCTGGAGAAACGCCGTGGATTGTCTATTTTGCAAGATCGTCGCCGGGACCCTCCCCGCGCAGAAGATCTATGAAGACGAACAGGTTATCGCCTTCAATGACATCGCGCCCCAGGCGCCTGCGCATTTCCTGGTAATTCCAAAGAAACACATCGCAACCCTGCATGACCTCAGTGAGGATGACGACAAGCTTCTCGCTGGCCATATCCTTTTTACCGCGCAGCGTCTGGCCGAAGAGCAGGGCTGTCAGGAAGGCTTTCGGGTTGTCATGAACTGCAACGACCTTGGAGGTCAGACGGTACATCACATCCATATGCATGTGCTCGGTCAGCGCCAGATGCATTGGCCACCTGGTTGAAACATCTGCTACCCCAACTGCAGTACCGACTGCTCACGCCTGCTCCGAACCACCTGGAGGCGACATGCCCAACCAACGCCAATACTCTCCTGCCGACCGCCTGCTGTTGCAGGCCGATGCCGCGTTAAGGACGCTGCTACCATTCAGCGGCCAACCTCAGCGACCGACGCCCGCCGTTCTGAAGAACGAGGCTGAGCTGAGCGAAAGCGAGGCGCGTCACGTGGCCGGACTGATGCGCATCAATCACACTGGTGAGGTCTGTGCGCAGGCGCTATACCAGGGACAGGCGCTGACCGCTCGACTGCCCAGGGTCCGTGAGGCGATGGAGCGCGCCGCAGACGAAGAGATTGATCATCTGGCCTGGTGCGAACAGCGCATACACCAATTGGGCAGCCACACCAGTGTTCTCAATCCGCTTTTCTACGGATTGTCGTTCGGCATCGGTGCGTCGGCGGGCTTGATCAGCGATCGCATCAGCCTGGGTTTCGTCGCCGCCACGGAAGATCAGGTCTGCAAGCATCTGGATGAGCATCTCGAGCAAATTCCACAAGAGGATGAGAAGTCCCGGGCTATTCTCGAACAGATGCGCACGGATGAAGCGCAACATTCAACCGCTGCCCTAGAGGCAGGCGGCTTGCGCTTTCCGGCGCCGGTGAAGTTCGGCATGAGCCTGATGGCCAAAGTGATGACCAAGACCACCTACCGGATATGACCGTTATAACGAAGAAGGGCGCCTGAGAGGCGCCCTTCTGGTTTCTACCGCCGTCACCCTAGTTCGGGATATTGCGGGCATAGAGAACTTCCAGCATTTCATGGTGCACACGAGTAACGCCACGAACTCGATATTCGACAGTGACGATATCCGTGTCGAACTGGGGATTCATATAGTTGCGAGCCTCAAGCGCTGAATTAACGACGCAAGTAGAAACGTCGATATCCACGCGATGGGTTGCGATACCTTCGACCGGATGGATTTGTGGATCGGTATGCACCGTGACGTGACTCTTGTCCAAGTGCGCCAGGATAGTGTTCAGCTCAGCTCGACAATTTCATAGTCGTGGCTGATCTCGACACCCGCACGGCCGAGCATGATCGAGGCAGAACAGTATTTCTCAGCGGACAGTTCGACGGCACGTTTGACTTGAGCCTCCTTCAGCCCACGCCCCTTGACGACGAAGTGCAGATGAATCTTGGTGAACACCTTGGGATCTTCACCCGCACGCTCCGCCTCAAGAAAGGCTTCGCAGCTTTCCACCGCCTGACGCGACTTCTTCAGAATGCTTACCACATCGAAGTTGCTGCAGCCGCCGAGCCCCAGCAACAGCATCTCCATAGGGCGGACGCCTAGGTTTCGTCCACCATTCTCAGGCGGGCCGTCCATGACCACGACGTGACCACTGCCAGACTCGCCAAGAAACATTGCCTCGCCAGCCCACTGAATGCGCGCTTTCATCGATAGACTCCGTTTGAAAAGGAGCGAAGCTTAGCATGACGACCGGCGGACGCCGGTGGCGCTAACCCGACGAAATGAATGCCCGAAAGTTGATATTCGTGTCGCAGTTTTGTTGTCGACCCAGACCGGTCTGTTAAGCTCGCTGTGCCTGATAACAGAACTTAGTCATACATAATAAGAACTGCCTTCTAATTGGACACATCTTCCGGGACTACAGCATGGTCGCTATTACACTCACGCCCAAGATCAAGAACATCGACAAACTACTCGCGCATTGCCATCGTCGGCGCTACACCGCCAAAAGCACCATCATCTATGCCGGTGATCGTAGCGAAACGCTTTTCTTCATCGTTAAAGGTTCGGTCACCATCCTGATCGAGGATGACGATGGTCGCGAGATGATCATTGCCTATCTGAATTCCGGGGATTTCTTCGGAGAGATGGGACTGTTCGAGAAGGAAGGATCCGAAAAGGAACGCAGCGCATGGGTTCGCGCCAAGACTGAATGCGAAGTAGCAGAACTGAGCTATGCCAAGTTCCGTGAACTGACCCAGCAAGACCCCGATATTCTTTATGCACTCGGCAGCCAGATGGCCGAACGCTTGCGCAACACAACACGCAAGGTGGGTGATCTGGCGTTTCTCGATGTAACCGGCCGCGTCGCCCGTACATTGCTTGACTTGTGCAAGCAACCCGATGCGATGACCCATCCGGACGGCATGCAGATCAAGATCACCCGCCAGGAAATCGGCCGCATCGTCGGCTGCTCGCGGGAAATGGTCGGTCGCGTGCTCAAGAGCCTCGAGTCACAGGGGCTGGTGCACGTGAAGGGAAAGACCATGGTGGTGTTTGGTACGCGCTGAAACTTAGCTCAGCACGATTGAAAAAGCCGGCAACTTGCCGGCTTTTTCAATTGCACCGGATCATTCGGGATCGGCAGCTGACTGGGGTCGGTTACGTCCCGGAAAGAACAATCGCTGCAGTTCGAGCCCCGGCTGCTCAGCTCGCATGAAAGCTTCTCCCACCAGAAACGCATACACCTGGTTGATTTCCATCAACTCCACGTCGGCACGATGAAGTATGCCGCTCTCGGTCACAGCCAGACGGTCGCGTGGGATGCGCGGCAGCAAGTCAAGCGTCGTTTCCAGACTGAGTTCAAAGGTGTGAAGGTTACGGTTGTTGATCCCGAGCAGAGGCGTGTCGAGGCGCAGCGCGCGTTCCAGCTCTGCTCCATCATGGACCTCTACCAATACGTCGAGATTCTGAGACTTTGCCACATCGGCGAGCTCGGCCATCTGGCCATCCTCCAACGCAGCGACGATCAACAGAACACAGTCAGCGCCCAGGGCTCTGGACTCGATGATCTGGTAGGGGTCAACCATGAAATCCTTGCGGATGACCGGTAGTTTGCAGGCTGAGCGCGCTTGCTTCAGGTAGTCGTCGCCCCCCTGAAAGAAGTCTATGTCGGTCAATACCGAGAGGCAGGTGGCGCCACCTGCCTCATAGCTTTTGGCGATGTCCGCCGGGACAAAATCCTCCCGCAGCACCCCTTTGCTTGGTGAGGCTTTCTTGATTTCTGCAATCACAGCCGGTTGCTTGTTACGCGCCTGCTCCTGCAGTCGGAGGGCAAAACCGCGAACCGGGTCCGCTGCGGCCGCCATTGTTTCGAGTTCAGCCAGACCGACCCGACCTCGACGCTCGCTGACTTCCTCGCGCTTGCGCCTGATGATCTTTTCCAGAACTGTCGGCACGTTACTCATTGGGAGCTCTCCTGCTTGAACACCACGGTGAAGGACACAAGCTCCTCGAACTTGTCCCGCGCCAAGCCGGTATGCAGCGCATCGTGGGCAATCTCCACGCCCTGTTTCAGGCTGCTGGCGATGTCGGCTGCATAGAGCGCAGCACCTGCATTCAAGACAATCATGTCGGCCGCCTTTTGTCCGTTGTCCGTCTTACGCCGTCCCAATGCATCGCGAATCAGAGCCAACGAGCCCTGTGCATCTTCGACATTAAGACCGATCAGGCTCTGGCTCTTGATCCCGAAGTCTTCCGGCTGGATACGGTATTCGGTGATCTCGCCGCCTTTCAGCTCGGCCACATAAGTCGGCGCCGCCAGGCTGATCTCGTCGAGCCCGTCCTGTGCATGCACCACCAGCACATGCTGACTTCCCAGGCGCGACAGCACTTCGGCCATGGGCCGGCAGAGTTCCTTGCTGAACACCCCGAGCACCTGATGCTTGACACCGGCGGGGTTGGACATCGGGCCAAGGATGTTGAACAGCGTGCGCAAGCCCAGCTCACGGCGCGGACCGGCGGCAAATTTCATCGCGCCGTGGTGCGCTGGCGCGAACATGAAGCCGACGCCCACGGCATCGACACTGCGCGCAACCTGTGCGGGCGTGAGGTCCAGGTAAACACCGGCCGCTTCGAGCAGATCGGCACTGCCACTCTTGCCCGACACTGCGCGGTTACCGTGCTTGGCGACCTTGCCACCCGCAGCGGCGACCACGAAGGCTGCGGCCGTTGAGACATTGAAAATGTTCATCCCATCGCCACCGGTACCGCAGGTGTCCACCAATCTATGGGTATCAAAATGCACCGGCTCAGCCAGCTCACGCATCACCTGCACCGCACCGACGATCTCGTCGATGGTTTCGCTCTTCATCCGCATGCCCATGAGGAACGCGCCAATCTGCGCATCGGTGCACTGGCCAGTCATGATCTGGCGCATCACCGCCTTCATTTCATCGGTAGTCAAATCCAGCTGGCCGACGATGCGGTTGAGGGCTTCCTTGATATCCATCAGCGCACGCCTCCGGTCTGTTTCAGAAAATTGGCGAACAGTTCGTGCCCCTGCTCGGTGAGGATTGACTCAGGGTGAAACTGCACGCCTTCGACGTTCAGTGTCTTGTGCCGCAAGCCCATGATCTCGTCGACACTGCCGTCTTCCAGTTGCGTCCAGGCAGTGATCTCCAGACAGTCGGGAAGCGTTTCACGCTTGACCACCAGCGAGTGGTAACGCGTCACCGTTAACGGATTGTTCAGCCCGGCAAACACACCGGTGTTCTCGTGAGCGACCGGGCTTGTCTTGCCATGCATGACCTGACGCGCCCGCACGACCTCACCTCCAAATGCCTGCCCGATGCTCTGATGACCGAGACAGACCCCCAGAATCGGCAGCTTGCCGGCGAAATGGCGGATGACGTCGAGTGAAACGCCCGCCTCGTTTGGGGTACATGGGCCAGGAGAGACGACAATCCGCTCCGGGTTCAGCGCTTCGATTTCGGCAACGCTCAACTCATCGTTGCGCACCACTTTGACGTCCGCGCCGAGTTCGCCGAGATATTGCACGACGTTGTAGGTGAAGGAATCGTAGTTATCCAGCATTAGCAGCATTTGCGTCACCCTAGGGCTTGAGGCTGATCCACCACCTGCCATGACGGCCCAAGCCGGCGCAAAGGCGCCTCGGCAGAACGATCGGTAGTACAGGTGTGAACGGGGTATTCCGGCACGGAGCCAGCAACGAGGATCAGGCGCGCCAACGCCAGCGGGCATGTGCCTTGAACAGACGCATCAGGAGGGTGCTGCTGAATTTCACGGAAAAGGTCTCGCAGAGCTGACAACGCAAAGTAGCCCATGCCAGGCCACGATTTCAACCGGACTATAGCAGAGCATTGCCTGCCCGCTACAGCCAGTCTGGCGCCCTAGACTGGCAGCGACGCGATAGCGGCAGGCAACGCGGAGGCCGGAACCGGCCGAGCGTAGAAAAAACCCTGCGCCTGCCGACACCCAAGTCGACGTAGTTCCGCAGCAGTGGCTTCGTCTTCGACCCCTTCTGCCAGCGTGTTCAAGCCGAGCGACTCGGCCATATGGATGATCGCGGCGACAATGGCATGGCCGTCTTCGTTTGGCAGATCGCTTACAAAGGAACGGTCAATTTTCAATGTATCCACCGACAAGCGCCGAAGATACGCCAGACAGGAGTATCCGGTGCCGAAATCGTCGATGGACAACGTGACACCCAGGGCTTTCAGACCGGCCAGCGCAATCATCACCTGCTCGGTGTTGTCGACGAGGCTGGATTCGGTCAGCTCAAGCTCCAGCGCTGAAGCTGGCAGACCGGTCTGCGCCAAGGCGGTGGCGACGGTCTGTTCCAGCGACCCCTGGTGCAGCTGTATCGCAGCGACGTTCACTGCGACACGCGGGATAACCAGCCCCTCAGCCTGCCAGCGTTGAGCCTGTCGGCACGCCTCGAGGATGACCCATTCACCAATCCCCACGATCAGACCGCTCTGTTCGGCTGCAGGAATGAACTGCCCCGGCGCGACCAGATCCCACTGAGGGTGCTGCCAGCGCAACAAGGCTTCCGCGCCCACTACCCTGCCGCTGGCGAGGTCCAGCTGCAGCTGATACTCCAGAAAAAACTCCTCTCGCTCGAGAGCGAGCCGCAGGCCGTTGATGAGATACAACCGCCCCCGCATCTCGGTATCCAACGCAGCGTTGTAATAGCACCACGTCCGGCGCCCGGCTTCCTTGGCCTTGTACATCGCCATTTCAGCGTTACGCAGGAGGCAGGGAAAGTCCATGCCATCGCTCGGGCCAACCGCGACGCCGATGGAGATCGACACCACTATCTGCTGGCGCTCGATCATGAAGGGGTCGGCTAACTCATCGAGTACACGCTGGATCACAGCGGATGCACCCTCGGCATTCTCCAGATCGGCCAACAGCACGACAAACTCATCACCGCCGGCCCGTGCCAGCATGGCGCTCTCGGGCAATGCCTGCTGCAGTCTTACCGAGGTTGTGCAGAGCAGCTGGTCACCGAAAGTGCGCCCGAACGAATCGTTGACCATCTTGAAATGATCGAGATCGACGTACAGCACCGCAACTGCACCCTTGAGCTTCAGGGCACTGGCCATCGCCTGGCGCGTTCGCTCCTCAAGCTGGGACAGATTGGGCAACCCCGTCAGGCTATCGAAGTGAGCCATATAGTCGGCGCGCTGTTGTGCAGCGATCCGTTCGTTCATTTCGACTGCCAACCGCGCGTATGGCGCCCGCACACTCGACACGAACACCACCTGATAGATGAAGCCGTAGGAGACGATCTTGTACAGATGCCCGAGCAGACTGTAGAAGCTGTTCACACTGGTGTAGGCGGTGAAGCACAGCTCGGCAAGAATCGAAACCAGTGTCGCAGCCAGCATGCCGTCGAAATAGTCACGGTCTGCAACCTCTCGACCGTGCCAGAACACCCATGCCGCCAGTGCGAAGAGGCTGATGATCAGCCACTCCATCTGCACTTTGAAGCGGGTCAGCCCCTCCCCGTCGATAAAGGTCCGAGGCCACAGCTGCGGCTGAAACAGCTGCACGTAAACCACCAAAACCACCAGTCCCAGGGACGATGAAAGCAGCAGCACCCGCGGCAGAGCGATGCTTCGGTGGCACAGACGGCACGCCACCGCGAGCAGGGTGAAAGCAAGCAATACGCGGGAAACCAGCCAGAAGGCGATCGCTTTCTCCGCCGAGGCAGGCGTCACCCAAACGGGCATACCTCGGTAGGACAGCATATGCGCCAGATCCAGCAACGCGATGGCCAAAAACGCACAGGCTAGCAGCGGGTTCGAAAGAGGTACTGGCTGCTGGCTATGCCAAGCCACCGCAAATACCAGTCCCGCCACGACAATCGAGAAGGTTTCGACAGTGATATGCAGCGACAACGGAAACCACACCTGACTTCCGTTCAGATCCGCCAGGTTCGATAACAACCAGACCAGCACCAGCAGCGCCGCGAGCGCAATCACCAATAACGAGGCCGGTGGCCAGGACTGGCGAACGGACGACGGGCGGGGGCTCGGCAGTAGCGGCATGACTGGCTCGTATGGGCTGGGGTTGGATTGCCGAGCGTTCCTGCTCAGCTTCCACGACTATATGCATAGCCAATAGCCATTGCCATACGACTAATAAGGACTTTAGTCGCAGTCGCCGGAGATCCCCATGAGCTGCGCCGATGCTAGTCGCTGCTGTGCTCTGCCAAGGCCACCGCACGGAACATCGCGCGGCGTTTGTTCAGCGTTTCTTCCCATTCCAGGGCCGGCTGTGAGTCGGCGACGATACCGGCACCAGCCTGCACGTGAAGCTCGCCATCCTTGATCACCGCGGTGCGGATCGCAATGGCCGTATCCATGTTGCCGTTCCAGGCCAGATAGCCGACGGCGCCGCCGTAAACGCCGCGTTTGACCGGCTCCAGCTCGTCGATGATCTCCATGGCGCGAATTTTTGGTGCGCCGGAAAGGGTTCCCGCCGGCAGGATGGCACGCAGCGCATCCATCGCCGTCAGCGGCGCCTTGAGCTGGCCGGTGACGTTGGAGACGATGTGCATCACGTTGGAATAGCGCTCGATCACCATCTTCTCGGTGAGCCGCACCGAACCGTTCTCGGCCACACGGCCGACGTCGTTGCGGCCCAGGTCGATCAGCATCAGATGTTCGGCCAGCTCCTTGGCGTCGCTGAGCAGATCCTGCTCGAGTGCCTGATCAGCCTCCTCGTTGACGCCTCGGGGGCGAGTGCCAGCGATGGGCCGTACGGTGACCAGCCCTTCCTCGACCCGCACCAGCACTTCGGGCGACGAACCCACCACGTGGAAATCGCCGAAGTTGAAGAAGTACATGTAGGGCGTCGGGTTGAAGCAGCGCAGCGCGCGGTACAGATCGATTGGCGCGGCCTTGAAGGGGATCGACATACGCTGGGAAATCACCACCTGCATACAGTCGCCGGCGAGGATGTAGTCCTTGATGCGGTTGACGGCCTGCTCGTAGTCCTCGCGGCTGAAGCTCGAGCGGAATGTCGGCTCGTTACCGTTGCTCTTTTCGAAATCCAGGCCCAGGCGCGGCGTGATCGACTGGCGCAACTTTTCTCGAAGCGCCTGCAGTTTCGCCTGCCCCGCCTCGTAGGCGTCCGACTCGGCCGGGTCGACCAGCACGATGCAATGCAGCTTGCCGGCCAGGTTATCGAAGACCACCACGGCGTCGGACACCATCAGCAGGATATCCGGCGTACCCAGCGGATCGGGGTTGGGGCAGCTCGCAAGCTTGCGTTCGACATAGCGCACGCTGTCGTAGCCGAAATAACCCACCAGACCGCCGTTGAAGCGCGGCAGTCCATCCACCGGCGCCACGCGGTAGCGCTGCTGGAACGCCTCGACGAACGCCAGCGGATCGTCGACCTCACAGGCCTCGGTTTCGACGCCGTCGGTGGTCACGCTGATGCGATGATCCTGCACGCGCAATACGGTGCGGCAGGGCAGGCCAATGATCGAATAACGCCCCCACTTTTCCCCGCCCTGCACGGATTCGAGCAGGTAGGAATTAGGCGCATCGGCGAGCTTGAGATAAAGCGTGAGCGGGGTGTCGAAGTCGGCGAGCGTTTCGAACGACAGGGGGATGCGGTTATGGCCTTCGGCGGCCAAACGCAGGAATTCTTCGCGGGTCATGTCAGCCTCGTGGTCGGAGAGGAGCTACATAAGGTCGAGTTGTGCAAACGTACCGGGCAAAGCCGGCAAGAGATGTCAGGCGCGCCAGCGCCAACGGGCCAGGGCCTTGATGACATTCATCCACTGTTTGCGGGTGACCACCACGATCTGATCTCGGCTGCAGGGTTCAAAAGACAGAGGCCACACTAGCGCAGCCCCGAAACCGAAGCAACCAGCTCGCGCAGATCGTCAAGCACCAGCGCCGGCTGCTCGTGGGCGATGGGCTCACCGTGGTTGTAGCCGTAGGTGAGCGCCACACAAGGCACCGACGCCGCCTTCGCGGCGCGCACATCGTTGCGCGAATCGCCAACGAATAGGGAGGCATTTGGGGACACCCCGGCCTCACGCATGACCCAAACAAGGGCCGCCGGGTCAGGCTTCTGCTGTGGCAGGGTGTCACCACCGATCAACCACTGGAAATAACCCGCCAGGCCCTTCTCTTCCAGCAACGGTTCGATGAACTGGGCCGGCTTGTTGGTGATGATCGCAAGCTTCACGTCACGCTCGCGCAGCCAGTCCAAGCACTCGCGAACGCCGTGGTAGACCGTGGTCAGCTCGTGTCCACCGGAGTAGGCCTGCATGAACAGCGCCAGCGCCTCGTCGGCCAGCTCATCAGCTACACCCTCGTGCTGCAGCTGACCGGCCAGCGCGCGGCGCACCAGCACCCGCGAGCCGTTGCCCACCCAGTCACGCACACGATCAATGCCGGCGGGCTCACGTCCCAGCAGCATCAACATCTTGTCGACCGCGGCGGCCAGGTCCGGCACCGAATCCATCAAGGTGCCGTCCAGATCGAACATCACCAACCGCGGCAGCTGGCCGTCGAACAGTTGCTCGAGACGAGTCATGGACGTGCCAGCGCCAGTTCGGCGCGCATCTGGTCGATCACGGCCTTGTAGTCCGGCTGATTGAAAATCGCCGAACCGGCGACGAAGGTATCGGCACCGGCTGCGGCGATCTCGCGGATGTTCTTCGGATTGACGCCGCCGTCGATCTCCAGGCGAATCTCGCGGCCACTGGCATCGATCAGGGCACGCGCTTCGCGCAGCTTGTCCAGGGTATTGGGGATGAACTTCTGCCCACCGAAGCCGGGGTTGACGCTCATCAGCAGGACCATATCGACTTTGTCCATCACGTATTTGAGCACGTGTAATGGAGTGGCCGGGTTGAACACAAGGCCGGCCTTGGCACCACCGTCCCTGATCAGCTGCAGGGAGCGATCAACGTGCTCGGAGGCTTCCGGGTGAAAGGTGATGTAGCTGGCGCCGGCTTCCAGAAAGTCGCCAATCATGCGGTCTACCGGCTTGACCATCAGGTGCACATCGATGGGTGCGGTGACGCCGTGCTTGCGCAACGCCGAGCAGACCATCGGGCCAATGGTCAGGTTGGGTACGTAGTGGTTATCCATCACATCGAAATGGACGATGTCCGCGCCGGCGGCCAGCACGTTGTCCACTTCCTCACCCAGGCGGGCGAAATTGGCGGAAAGAATCGAAGGGGCGATGGCGAACGGCTGCATGACGACCTCGGGTAGCACGGCAAGATGCCGCGCATTGTACCCGAGGGTCAGGGCTGCGGCGCGGCTGACATCCGTTGCGGATGCCGGTGCGCCACGCGCGATCAAGTCAGCTCGTCAAAACACTCACCGATAATGGACAGGCCGCGCTCAAGCAGGTCGTCCTCAACGGTGAGCGGCACCAGCACCCGCAGCACGTTGTAATAGGTGCCGCAGGACAGCAGGATCAAGCCCTTGTCCCGTGCCTTGGCGACGATCTGCGAGGTCAGCGCCGCGGCCGGGCGCGCCAGGTCACCGTCTTCGAACAGTTCGATGGCGATCATCGCGCCGAGGCCGCGCACCTCGCCGATTTCCTTGTGCCGCGCCTGGATGGATTTGAGCCCGGCGGTGAGCTTCTCGGCTACCGCCTTGCAGCGGTCGAGCAGCTGCTCTTCCTCGAAGATGTCCATCACCGCCAGCGCCGCCGCGCAGGACAGCGGATTACCGGCGTAGGTGCC
>CERD01127655.1_pt1 | contig 20616 bp, 22 predicted proteins | sample 530931 | NCBI WGS metagenome assembly CERD01 (sample SAMEA2621101, study PRJEB7988) | marine metagenome | isolation source: saline water (ENVO:00002010), including
GGCTGTGAGTAACGCACTGGACCAAATAGGGCAGGAGGTTAGGTTGCGTCTAGGGACGCACTCAATGCGTAAGACAAGGGGTTATCATCTATACCGAGAAACCGGTGATATCGCACGAGTAATGAAAATGTTACGCCACAGTTCTGAAGCGCAGACATTACGCTATATCGGGATTACTCAAGATGAAATAGATAATGACTTTCGAGAGCTGGTTTTGTAACTTATTTTGACTTAATTGAGATAATTTAACATTGGAGGGTAAGGTCTACTGATTTTACTCTCCTAATCAGCGATGCCACGCTAAATTTCAAGCCACTTATGATCGGCTGGTAGCTCGAGGAAAGCCGAAGAAAATCGCCATCATTGCATTTGTAAGAAAGATGGTTGACATATTAAATCTGATGGTAAGAGATGGTGTCATGTGGGAAGAATAAACGGTAAACTTGCTGAGTTGACACCATAGTCATTTGTTATGTGCCTAGTGATAAATAGTTACATTTACTTGACCGGACAAATCTGGTGATATCTTTCATACCAAACCATGTAGAAATGGTGCTGTATTCTAACACCCCACACTCTACGATCTGAACCAAGGCGAAAACGAAAAAACTCATCAAACTGGGATAGGTCATCTAATGATTTCCAACGTTCTTGAGCTTCAATACAAACAGATGAAAGCGGTTGATATTTATTTAATAACTTACGAATACCACCTTTTCCATTATAGTCTTTCTGTTCAACGTCATTCCACGAGTCTCCATCATATGAACAAAAATGAGGTGCTATCGTTTTATTATACTCGTCCTCTGACCAAGCTCTCGGCTCTCCCCCTTTCCACGTCCATGAACCATCAATGTCACTCTGCGTATGACACCATGAAAAGTAGCAAGTTTTGTAGTTTAAGGGGGACACGGATCGAGGGTTTTTTTCTAGCTTTGGCTTTACGGAAACACGAATATATTTGTCTTTGACCTCTACTTTGTCGCTTAAACGAACATTTTTCTCAGTATTTTTTGCTAGTTTTTCCAGTTTACGTTGAAGTCTTGCTTCCTTCTTACTCAGCTTCTTCGTCATTCCATATTCCTGAGTAATATTCACTCATAGCAGCAGGACTAATTACGGTCGTACAACGCTCCATAGGATCTAGTTCGCCTCTAGCATCTAACCATGGATCTTCTTGATGATTAATGTCGCTAAGCTGCTGAGCGGTATAATTGCCATAAAATTCAAGAACCTTTTCAATGGTCTCAATTTGAGAAGGGGTAAAAATTGAACTATCTGCATCTGAGAATAAAGAAGCATTTACTCTGAACATACCGCGGTGGCGATCATAAAGAGCAGGGGAAACAGCACCATTTGCCCATGCTTGAAACTCTTCTTTAAAGAGCTCTTCTTCATCCCACACAAGTGCCCAAGCTTTTACATAAAAAACGAGTTTTTGAAGTTTCATTGCTGTAATTTCACCCTGTTTTTCAAGGACAAACTTTGCAACATCAAATACAGTAGCCATATCAATCACCTTTAAAAATCGCGCACATTCTACAATAAGCTGCACATATGTACAGATATACATAAATTGTAGTTTAATCTAACAGTATAAAGAAGCTCAGGTTATTTGCAGAAAATAGGTACATAACAGCTTAATACTGAGACATCATAGCAACACTCGTTTCCACTGAAAAACCTCTCCGGTGTTTCCAGCGCAAAGATTTTTAGATGTCTGCTTCACGTACACAAGAGTCTGCCAGATCAGGTTCGCTTTACCTTAAAAAGGTCTGGTGAAGTGATGACTAATCCTTCAGCCCAAGGAACTATCTTATCTCTTGAATTCTTTCCTCAGATTTTTTGTTTCTTGAGGTGAAAGATAGGAGTAGCTTTTTATACAAGCAACAGTCATTGTGTAGTCCTTCCTCATTTCTGAAATTATCGTACCATACGCCTCAGCTGTATTAATATTTAATTTCTTAGTATTTTCACAATAGTAACCATGGCGATAGTAATTTAATAAGGCAGGTTTTTCGTCTGCTAACCTTTCATATGTTGCTTTTAATAAAGGCTCTAATTTTATTTTTTCTCCATTTGTATCAAGTGTTGATGCTATTATGTCCCAATGATGAAGGCCAATAGCCCTTCTTATATTGTTCTTATCGATAGGCCACATCCTCTCATTGAAACCAGAGGAAGTCTTCACTAAATCTAATATTTTCTTTGCATCCTGTTCTGACTTAACCATAATTTGCAAGCCGAAATCATCCAGACTGTTTATTCCGCGATTGTTTGTTTTATTTTTTGCGGCGTCCTCTCTAATTTTAAGCCACTTCAACTGAGCATCGATGTATTTAATTACCCTTGAAGGAGACACTTGCTCTCGAACTACATAAACTGAAATATCTGCACTTTCCTCGTCGCCTATTGATTGCTTTTTAATGGATTTATATATTCCTTTTAACTGCTTTTTGAGCTTAAGGATAGGGGTGCCAAATTTAAAATGAATGGCTAAGTCCCAATTTTCTAAATCGACTTTATCTGAATATTTTCGGACATTAATTTGAAGTCCTTTAAAACCATAAACATCTTTAGGGTAGGCTGAAATTAAATCTGAAAATTTACTGTGGTCAAAATACAAAGTGTTATCGATGAATAGTTCCCAATTTAAAGTTCTATCTGGTTGGCCTGTAAAGGTTAAAAAGAGGAATCCAAACTGAGTTGTAAGGCTTTGCAAACATTCTATAAAGTCATAGTGATGTTTATCGACCCTTCGATAAGGATAATTGTAATGGTAGAGAAGTTCATCGTATCTAGAACAATTAAAATAGGGTTGAGCTGTTTTCGTGTAATGCTCATAAACCAAACAGTTTGCAAAGTTTAAATCTTCATAATCTTGTTCGTGTTGAGTCAGATAGCTATCAAGGCTATCAGTATAGTAACGTCTGAGGTTTGTTATTTGCTCATTCAAAGAACCAAAATAAATTGTCTTCAAACCGTAAAAATCAAAGTAATCAAAAACATATCTATGAGTGTAGTTGTATAGCCAATATTCCTTGAAATACCCGTGCTCTTGTAGTTTATCCAGCTCTAGCTTGGCTTTCCCTTCCATTTCTCAATAATCTCCCTACTTTAACGTGTTTACAGTCGCTACGGCTGTAGCTCTAATTATTTAGACATTTCATTAGATTAATTGGAGCATTTTTTTCACATGAGCAATCAAAATTCAACATCAGTAACACCAAGACTACTGAGGCTCACAGATGTACTCGGGATCTTATCCATATCAAAAGCCTATCACTTTGCGCTTCTAAATAAAAATTCAAAGAGTTATGACCCAACTTACCCCAAACCAATCAGTATTGGATCGAGATCTGTTCGGTATAGCGAAGGAGAAGTATTAGCCTGGATCCAGACGAAAAAAGAGGAGGGAAAGAGATGAAACCTGCTGAATTAGCAAGAGCGGACAACCCAGATCACATAGAACTGTTCAGCTGTAAAAAATTGAGCAAATTAGCAGAGGTAATACAAACAAAAACACAGGCACCATTTCAATTAGGCCTAAGCTGTGCATTGTCTACTTTCTCGACTTTGTGTCAGCAATTAATAGATGTAGAAATGATCGAGGGAGAGAACAGCCCCGTCAACCTTTATATTTTTATCGAAGCGGCCTCGGGAGAGGGTAAATCAACAGTTTTAAACTACATCCAATCACCTATTATGGAATTTGAAGCCTCTCTGGCGTCAAAGCATGAAGAAGAATGTCAGGAATTTTTTGCCGACAAAGAGATCTATAAAATTAAGGAAAAAGCGCTAAGAAAAGAAATAAGGAGATGTATAAGCTCGGGTGAAACCGAAGCTCTGAAAAACTTAAGGGATCAGCTCGTTTCAACAAATAAAACCTTAAAGGAACCACAGCTCAAAAAATTGATAGTAGAAGATATAACGCCAGAGGCTCTTTCTCATGCTTTAGCTAACGGCTCAGGGGGCCTCACACTTTCATCAAGTGAAGGAAACACGATTTTAAACGGGAGAGTTTCAAAGGATTTATCATTTTTGAACAAAGCGTGGGGAGCTGAACAGTATTGTGTCGATAGAAAAAGCTCCACAAGTTACATGTTGTTAGATTACAGGCTAACAGTTTTAATCTCTGCACAACCTTCTGTGATTTCAGTATTTCTCAAAAATAAAGGTGAACTAGCGATAGATAGCGGACTAATGGCTAGATTTCTCGTCTTTCAACCGGTTAGTACTCAAGGCACCCGCAGAAGAAATTCATTCAAAATTGAAGACCAAAAAGCTTACACGGACTACTTGAAACTTGCCGAATCGCTTCTCCAGAAAGAGCACTCTTCTCATTTATTGGGGAAAACAGATAGATATACAGTAAAATTTTCACCGGAAGCACGTGTAGATTGGCTCAAACTTTGTATTGAGGTTGAAGAAGAGCTTAAAGCTGGTGGAGCGTTTGAATATGCAAGAGGACACGGTTCAAAAATACCTGAACAAATCGCACGAGTAGCGGCTATTTTAACTTACATAGAGTATGGTGAATCTAAGGATATTTCTCGTGAAATACTGTATGACGCAGTAACAATAGTGCGTTATTCATCAGATACCTATTTAAGACTTTTTCAAGCGTACCCTGATTACATTAAGGACGCCCAATTACTAGATAGTTACTTTCAAACTCTTAAAGACGCCGGTGAACGTTATGTCAAAAAGAACCGGGTATTGCAAAGCGGCCCAAGTCGCCTCCGAGATAAATCTAGGCTTAATCGGGCTTTAGGCGTTTTGCAGGAAAAGTACCTAGTAAATATTGTACACACGCAGAATGGACTTGTAGTCCTCGATTTACTACCTCATTTAGCACCATGCGATATGGCGTGGAACTGTTTCGTTCGCAAATATGGCATTTCAATAGCCAGTCCCCCAGGAGTTTAACTTTCTTCATGTTAAGTGATGAAGTGGATATTTTTGATATTCAGTATCAGGAATATCTACTCCCCAAAAATGAAATTTGTAGTTTTTTTGGTTTCTTTCACTAGAGCCTAAATCAACAACATACTGTCGAAGTTTGTTTCGAACAACCCTGATTTATGCATTTTTTTAACTAGGTTAATAGTTATATGGTTTTCTTAAAAAACCTAAACTATATCAATTATATAGAGAGCTATCGCATTCTTAATATCATTAAACATAGTTTGATGTATCAATCGTTTAAATATACAAAGATTAGTCAATTGGAATAGATGAATATGTTTTATCGTCAAAGGCTGAAGGGTAATAAAAACCTTCACTTATACCATGACTCTCATTATCGTGAGATTCCTGTTCAAACAAGTAAGGGCCCTTTGGTCGAAGAGTGGCTTGAGAAACTATATGAGGTATTTTTTACTCAGAGGGAAAGACACAGTAAAGTATTGGTTTTAAGGTTCGATCTTACTTTCCCGACCTTCATATCTGCTGGATGTCACAGTGCAATTGATAATAGTGTTTTTAATGCATTCAAGCGTCATCTGAGGGCCTCTCTAGACAGCTTAGGCCTAAGTCACAAACATTCACTAAAATATGTTGCTGCACGTGAATACGATAGGTTTGTTAATATTCCGCATTATCATGTAGCAATTTTCCTAAATGGGAACGCTATACGGTCAACGGGCAGTTGGGATATGAATCGTGATAATTTGTACACTAGAATTCATCACGCTTGGGCGTCAGCCCTTAAGGTACAACCATATCAAACTATAGGATCGATCCATTTTTGCGACCCTAAGCATACATCCAGCGCTCGTGAGGTAGTTACAAAAGGAGGAAGTATGTTGTTAGAGAGAGACGAGCTCCGTAACTATGATGCTGTATTCTATGCCTGTTCTTATCTGACCAAAGAGGCAACCAAAAACTTCTATGATGGCTGTCAGCCTTTCCTCTGTTCTAGGTTTAAGAAGCAAAGTTAAATAAGAAAAAATTAGCTAATGTATCTAAAGGCTATCATGCAGTATTGGGATGACAGCCTTATTAGATTTAGCCGTGTTAAAAACTGCTAATAGCGCATGTGGAATTATATACTAGCCTTTATCGTCCATCTTTCTAGATGCAAATTGAATCAGCACCAAATAATCTTGGTTTGCACTGGAAAAGTCCTTTAGAGAGCGCTACGTACACTTTCATTAAGAGTCTTGCACGATCTATTTCAAATGAGCTGCGTTACAATAAAAGAGAAGCAATAGTTAGCGCTAACGGTTGAACTGACTATTGCTAGGATACTGATTGTTTACCGGTTTATTCTGTTTTCTAGCTCTGCACACATCGTATATTAGTATTGAATACACTTACTTGCTGATAATTGAACTGTAATTCTGCACTATATTAGAATATTATTTTTGATAAAATTTAAGTAGTTAGATCAAAGGATTTAGTGCGGGTTCAAGTCCAAGATTTTACGAACAGGGACCGGTGCTACAGGTGGTGCTATGGGGTTTTTTATGTAATTAAAGGTTTTATATATCAATATCTTGTCGCTCATTTCAAGTCCGGCCCCGGCACCAATTCATAGTTACAAATTCCAAACTAGCTTAAATATTCAATTCACTATGAATTACTATGGTAAAATCCATAAAAATTTTGGCTAAGACCTACTATCTTGAATTCAGTTATGTCATTGCGTTTAGATGAGTTATCTCGTGCTGAACGTCCCTTTCACGCCCGTGGTAGTAAAGTAATTCGCTGCGATGCGTGTTTGCTTCCAGCGCAAAATTGTATTTGCGAATTTAAACCTGAAGCTGGCACAGACGTGGCGGTTTTGTTTTTAATGTACAAAGGCGAGTACTATAAACCTACCAATACAGGTCGTTTGATAGCGGATGTGGTTAAAGACAACCATGCGTTTTTGTGGAGACGAACCGAACCTGATGAAGCGCTACTGAAACTGTTAAGCGACGATAAATATTTTCCCATTGTGGTATTTCCACACGAATATGCTGCAGTTGAACGTTGTATTGACGCTCCACCATTGAATACCGGCAAAACGTTACTATTTATCTTTTTGGATGGTACGTGGCGTGAAGCTAAAAAAATGTTTTCGAAAAGCCCTTATTTACATTGCTTGCCAGTACTTGGCGTAAGCAGTGAAGTGGCATCGGATTATTTATTGAGAGAATCAACACATGCATTTCAACACTGCACCGCAGAAGTTGGGATAAGTGTCTTGGCGTTGGCTGAACAAAAAAAGGGGGCGGAAACTTTGGCCCACTATTTCAGTGTTTTCAGGCGGGAGTACCTTAAAGGGAAACCCCACTTACAACACAAACTCGCATTTGCAGAAGCGCAGGTTAAAGAAAACGTATAAAAAGCGTCACTTTTATTTGCGAAAGTATTGTTTTACATCCACTATTTCATATTAACAAAACACGGAGAAAGCGAATGGCATCAGTTACTTTTCAAGGTAATGCAGTTTCAACTATTGGTCAGCTACCAGAAGTTGGCGCGAAAGCACCTGACTTCACTCTAGTGAAAGCAGATTTGGGCGAAGTAACACTGTCTGAGCTTGCGGGGAAAAACATTGTTCTAAATATTTTTCCTTCAATCGATACCGGTACGTGCGCTATGTCGGTTCGTAAATTTAATGAGGAAGCGGCAAAACTAGACAATACCACTGTTATTTGTGTTTCAGCAGATCTACCGTTTGCGGCTGGGCGTTTTTGCGGTGCTGAAGGTATTGAAAACGTACTTACAGGTTCTACATTCCGCTCAACCTTCGGCGATGACTACGGCGTAACGTTTGAGTCAGCGCCGCTTTCCGGTCTACTTTCCCGTTCGGTTGTTGTTTTTGATACTGAAGGCAAAGTTGTTTACACAGAACAAGTTGCTGAAACAACAGAAGAGCCAAACTACGATGCAGCTATTGCTGCACTAAGCGAATAAAGCACCGCCAAATTAAAAACGGCAGTTGTGATAAGGCACTCAATTAACTGAGTGCCTTTCAGGAGAAATAACATGTCTTCGGTTTTGCTTTCAGTAGCTGAATTAGCCAGTTCAATGCAACAAAAGCCCATTACGCTTTTACGCGCACTCATGGACGATCCCGTTTCGAAAACACCGGATACGCGAAAAGCGATGGTGTTACCCGCATCAGTTGATTTTGATTTAGACAGTGAAGGAAGCGATCACACCACGGGTTTTCCCCACAGCATGCCTTCAGCCGAAGACCTTGCAATTTATTTGGGGAATCAAGGTGTAACGCCCAATACACCAATCGTTGTATACGATACACGAGGTATTTATACCGCTCCTCGAGTGTGGTGGATGCTCAAAGCATTAGGCCATAGTGATGTCTACCTATTAAACGGTGGTCAACCCGCATGGGAAAATGCCGGCTTACCTGTTTCTGAACAACAGCAGTACGGAAAGTTAACGTATCAGGCCACGCCGCGCCCGGGTTGGTTCTCAAACTCTAGCGCTGTTTTGCAGGCGCTAAATACTGATGCGCAGCTTGTGGATGCGCGCAGTAGTGCGCGTTTTAAAGGTGAAATTTCAGAACCGCGCAAGGGGGTAAGAGCAGGGCACATGCCGGGTGCGTTCAATGTTCCTTTCGATACACTACTCAAAAACGGTCATTTTCTGCCCGTAAGCGAACTAGAAAACGTATTTAAGGGGGCTCATATCGATTTGCGAAAACCTATTATATGCACCTGTGGCTCGGGAGTAACGGCCTGTATTATTGGTGTCGCTGCGCTTATGTGCGGCGCAACACAAGTGTCTGTTTACGATGGCTCATGGTCAGAGTGGGGCGCAGGTACACACTATCCTGTGGTAACAGACGAATAAAAAAAGCGCTCACCTTAACAATGCGTATTTCACCGTTAAACATATCGGTTTACAATTACCCACCCATTATTTAAATGCAGAGAAAGATGGACTGACATGCCTGCTGATAATACCTTAACGAACCCTAAAATTGTTGTGCTTACTGGGGCGGGTATCTCTGCCGAATCAGGGCTAAAAACGTTTCGAGATAACGACGGGCTTTGGGAAAACCACCGCGTTGAAGAAGTGGCCACACCTGAAGCCTTTGAACAAAACCCAAGCTTAGTCTATCGCTTTTACAATGCCCGCCGCGCCCAGCTTCAGCAAGATGATGTACAACCCAATGCTGCGCACCAAGCGTTAGCTAAATTGGAACAAGCGTTGGGCGACGATCTCATGGTAGTTACACAAAACGTTGATGACTTGCACGAGCGCGGTGGCAGCAAGTCGGTTTACCATATGCACGGCAAACTTCTGTCGGCCCGCTGCGCCATTTCGCAGCAGTCTTTTGTGTGGCGCGATAGCTTTGATCACACTACAAAGTGCCCTTGTTGTCATCGAGTAACATTGCGACCCGATATTGTGTGGTTTGGTGAAATGCCCCTGTATATGGACGAGATATACACGGCGTTAGCCCAAGCTGACATTTTTATTGCTATTGGTACATCGGGCAACGTGTATCCGGCTGCAGGTTTTGTTCAGATCGCGAAAGAGTCGGGTGCATACACCATTGAAGCAAACCTAGCGCCGGGCGCAACCAATGCGTTATTTGACCAATCGTTAACAGGGCCGGCTTCTCAAATAGTACCTGAATGGGTAAATGAACTACTATCAAATTATGCGCTGTAGGGGGCGCAACGCATGCAGTATATGAATGAATTTCTCACCATCGCACTAGTACACCTTGTTGCTGTTGCAAGTCCAGGGCCCGACTTTGCCGTTGTGGTGCGCAATAGTGTTGCTTACGGTCGTCGCACCGCCATGTTTACTAGCGTGGGAATTGGTTTAGCCATTTTACTTCACGTTGCTTATTCGCTTGTTGGGTTAAGCGTGGTTATTGCTACTACCCCATGGCTATTTACAACGTTTAGCTATGCCGCCGCCGCCTATTTACTTTACCTTGCGTTCGGTGCGCTAAGAAGTGGCCCGGTGAAGCAAAACGAGGTAGTGAACTCAGAAAGCAAAACATCGCAAATTTCAGTGAAACGTGCGGTGTGGATGGGCTTTCTCACTAATGGGCTTAACCCGAAGGCAACGCTTTTCTTCCTGTCTCTTTTTACCGCTATTATCAGCATTGAAACCCCATTTAGCGTTAAGCTTGGTTATGGCATTTATTTAGCGATTGCTACTGGGCTTTGGTTTTGCTTTCTTTCTTATTTACTCAGCACTAGCAAGGTTGCCGAGCTTATTGGTAAAAAAGGTTACTGGTTAGACCGAGCTATGGGCGTACTTTTAGTAGGGTTAGCAGCAAAACTAGTATTAGGTTAACTTTTGTTTACCATACAAACAGGCATTTGTTTTTGTGAATTGGTATAATACCGCCGATTTCCCAAAAATATATGAGAGTTGTGTGAGAGACGTAAATCCTGACCGCCTGAACAGTACGTTAGCTAAACAGTATGTATTTGATATTAAAGGGCTATTGCGCCGTGCTGCGGGTTTAACCAAAGCTAACTTTTCTTCGTTATTACAAGGCAGCGTTGTTCTGTTCTTAACCTTCGTTGTGTTAGGGGTTTTTGCGCAGCAGTACATTACGATAAACGACGACGGAACATACGTTTTTGAACACCAGTCTATCATTGAAATTGTCGCTATCTGTATAGTCGCGCCCTTGCTGACAGGCCTGTATATGATGGGGGTCTTCGTTGCCCGTGGTGTCAAAACATCGGTGTTTACGGTATTTCAGTTTTTTCCGCTTTTATTGCTGTTAGCTCTCACTCAACTCGTTAATAGCATACTGGTACAACTTGGTGTGGTGCTGCTTATTCTGCCTGGCGTTTACTTTTATCTCGCCTCGTCTTTTTCGCTGATGTTAGTTGCCGATAGGAAGCTAACACCGATTAGCGCCATCATTCTCTCTTGCCGCGTGTTTAATGCTTATTGGGCACAAATAGCCAGCATATTTGGGGTGTTCTTTTTACTGTTTGCGACAGTGCCGTTAACCTTCGGTTTCTCGCTTATTTGGGTACTTCCCTTTTATTTTAGTACAATGGGTTTGCTTTATCAGGAACTAATAGGCGAACAAGGAGTGGGCACGGACGCATCTGAAAATGATGTAAATGAGTCGAGCTTTGATGCATAAACGTGAAACATTCAAAATTGTTCTTATAACGCTAGGGGTGCTGGCGGTCATTGTTATTAACGCCATTATCTTTACCGAAGACGAACCTGATATTTTAGCAATACCCCAAACGACAAAGGCGACAAAGCCAGTTCCAGATTTCTCTGTTTACACCAATGTCAAAGAGAAAAAGGAAGCGTTTTTTGATTATCTACGCCCCGAAGTAGAAAAGCAAAATGCCTATCTCTTAACCCTTAGGCACTATGTGCAGACACTTTATAGAAAGGCATTGGCAGATGAGCCTTTAACTGAAGAAGATGTTGTAAGACTTGAGTGGCTTGAAGAAGAATATCGAGTAAAAGCAACTCAGCCCCTTAAAACCAAGTTGTTAGCGCTACTGCAAAAAATTGATGTATTGCCAGCAGAATTAGTGCTAGTTCAGGCAGCGAACGAGTCTGCGTGGGGTACGAGCCGGTTTGCCAGAAAAGGGTACAATTTCTTTGGATTGTGGTGCTTCTCAAAAGGGTGTGGTTTTGTGCCAAGCCGACGAAACGACGGCGCTTCTCACGAAGTGGCTAAATTCGACAGCTTGTCGAGAGCGACCTATACCTACATGCGAAATTTAAACAGACACGACGCCTATGCCGATTTAAGAGAAATTCGCAGTCGATTAAGGGCGAACCAAATACCTATTACTGGAGTGGCATTGGCGGAAGGGCTAATGAACTACTCAGAGCGCGGAGCCGCTTATGTGGAAGAGCTTCAAACAATGATTCGATTTAACGAGGAGTTTTTATCCGAATGAAACGCGCTGCCTTATTTTTAGCTTCATCCCTACTTGTCGGTTTTGGCATCTCACCGGTAGCTGCAGAAACGATTGACGTTGAGTACAGTCGTTTCTATAGCCATGTTAAAAAACTGGATAACGAAGATACACAAGCGCTTCAATTTGCGTTTGGTTTTGTACGCGTAGGCGAAGGGCGCCTCTGTGAAGTTAATGGCGCAGCTATAGTGACTGATAAGAAAACGATGGCACTTACTGTAAGTGAAGAAGGGCGCTTTACCGTTCCCACCGAAAAAGCCCTGAAGCTAGCCAACGCACTGGTGCGCATTGATTTAGGCGAACGTGCCAATGTGTGCGATATGTCGGTTCAACTTGAAACAAAACCGGAATACCTAAAGCAATATTATACAAAAGATGACCTTACGTTTTTGTACGGGCAATACGAAGCTTTCTTTAATGAAATGGGGAGTTTTTTGTCTTTCATGATGCCTTCTGTAAAAGGCTTAATGATTCAATTTGACGATAAGAATTTAGATTTTATTACCCCGCAAGGTGTACAGATAAATAATGGCGTATTGCACCTTGAACAAGAGTGGATTGATGGCGCAAAAGGATTGACTTTGCCTCATGCGCCCCTTCGTGTTACGGCTATGGCGTCAAGCTAGTTATTACGTAAGTAACTGATACCTAATCTGTTCGGCTAAACGCGCGATGGTCTCTTCTCCCTTCGCGCACAGCTCTTCAGCTCTGTGAAACTCCATAATACCCACGTCTGTCAACTGAGGTTCAATTAAGATATCCGGCGGATCGCCAGCCAGACGAGAGCGTGTAACGCGCGCCTGCAGGATCTCTAATGAACTGCTCATCACGCTCATTATGCCCGGTGGGTTGCGCTTGTTTACCTTGACAGGAACTTCGGTAAACTCTTCTTCTACTTTATCGATAACATCTGCGGCAATACCTTCTTCGGTTTTAACGTTTTTGGCTGCATCGGCGTTAGGCTCTTCTTTATCCTCGATACTTTTATCATCTTGTTTACTGTCGGGGGAAAACCATTGACGCAATACGTTTTGGCTTTTGGTAAAAAAGTCTTCGGTCTTACGCTGATTTTCTTCGTGATCCTGTCTTAACTTTTCAAGGCGAAGAGGCCTAAAGTCGGCATTTAGGTTAACCGCGATGACAAAATCTGCGCCTAATTGACGGCACAAATTGACAGGAACAGGATTTACGACCGCACCGTCGACTAACCAACGGTCTCCATGAGCTACGGGCGCAAAGAGGGCAGGAATAGCGCAAGATGCTTGAATGGTATCGCCAATAGGACCTGAGTTAAACACCACTTCACGACCTGTGTATAAGTCAGTAGCCACGGTCGCAAAAGGTTTAAGCATATCTTCATAGTTAGATTCACAAAACTCGCTAGCAAGCTTGTCAAAAACCTTTTGTCCGCTAGCTATGCCACCACGCCTAAGCCCAACTCCCATAAGAGCAAGCACTTGCCAGTCGCTTAATGAACACGCCCACTCTTTTAAGCCTTCCAGCTTGCCACTTGCATAGGCAGCACCAACATAAGCGCCAATGGAGCAGCCGGCAACAACGTCTATTTTAACGCCCAGCTTTTCTAAGGCTTGAATGATACCTATATGGGTCCAGCCTCGTGCTGCACCAGCGCCTAACGCAAGTCCTATTTTCATCTATTTAGGTTCCACAATGTTTACCACTTCAATCGCGCTTTCTTCGGTTGCTAAAGCAGCGTTGCTGTTCGTGGTAAAAGAAGGTTGATCAAATCCAATGTCGCCATCTTCAACGGGGCCATCTTGGGTGGTAATACCTTTAAAATCGTACAAGTTGTTATCTACTAAGTGAGATGGCGCTACATTTTGAAGAGCGCTAAACATTGACTCTATTCGGCCCGGAAAGCGTTTGTTCCAGTCTTGAAGCATGGCTTTAATATTTTGTCTCTGTAAATTCTCTTGGGAACCGCATAGGTTGCAAGGAATAATAGGAAACTCTACGGCTTGTGAATATTTTACGATGTCTTTTTCTGTACAGTAGGCGAGCGGACGAATAACGATATGCTCGCCATTATCGCTGACTAGTTTTGGCGGCATGGACTTCAGCTTTCCGCCGTGAAACATATTTAGGAAAAAGGTTTCCAACATATCGTCACGGTGGTGACCAAGGGCTATTTTTGTTGCGCCGAGTTCTTTTGCGGTGCGATATAAAATACCGCGGCGCAGTCTTGAACAAAGTGAACAGGTGGTTTTACCTTCAGGAATTTTATCTTTAACAATAGAGTAGGTGTCTTCTTCTACAATTTTGTAATCAACACCAATACGCTCTAGATATTCAGGCAATACATGCTCAGGGAACCCTGGTTGCTTCTGGTCAAGGTTTACCGCAACTATGTCGAAGTGAATAGGCGCAATCTTCTTTAAAAACAATAAAATGTCCAGCATGGTGTAACTATCTTTACCGCCAGATAAACACACCATGACTTTGTCATTGTTTTCAATCATACCGAAATCGCCTATGGCTTTACCCACATTGCGGCGAAGGCGCTTCTGAAGTTTGTTGAAGTTGTACTTTTGCTTACTTTGCGCTGCGTTTAGTACCGACGCATCAGCACTGCTTGTGCCTAAACTCATAATTAACTAGCTTGGTTCGTGATAAAGCAAGCATTATACAATAAAGGGCCTTTTCTAGACCATGCCTGTATTCTTAAATTTACGCATAAAAGGTTGCTCGTAAGGTTAATGGCATCACACACTTAACGGCGACTCGAATCCGTCTGGCTTGATAGCTAATACGTCACAATTTAGCTCATCGATAACATGCTCTGCCGTGTTCCCAATGAGCGCGGCAGAAAGGCCAACGCGGCCTACAGTGCCTATAATGACAAGTTCGGCGTCTAATGTCTTTGCCACTTGTGGAATGACTTTTTCAGGTAGGCCTTCTCTGACAACACATTTTTCATCTGCAATGCCGTACTTTAACGCATGGCTTTTCATTTCTTTCTTATGATGATTTTTTACCGCGTCATGATAGGTATCAGGGTCAAATTCGGGCACCTCGATAGCAATATTAAGTGGCGTAGAAGGGAAGCTATTGACTAAATTAACCTTACCTTTTAGCAGGGCCGCATAATCATTGGCGATAACGGTAATCTTGTCGTTAAGCGCAGCATGTTCTTCGTCTTCACTGCCGACGTTTACAGCGGCAATGATCTCGCCGTCTTCTGGCCAATCATGCTCTTTTACCAATAAAACGGGGCGCGGACATTTACGCATTAAATGCCAATCGGTAGGTGTAAAAATAACGGAAGCCAGGTCGTCATGCTTTTTAGTGGCTTTTACAACAAGGTCAATTTGATTCTTAAGTGTGTAATAGATAATCGACTCGTAGGCACGATTGTTCCATTCAACCACGATGTCAGTTTCACCGAAGCCTTGCTCTTTAAGCTGCCCAGAGAGCCACTTGGCATGCTCATTGGTAACAGCATCTCGCATGGCTTCTCGCTCATCTGGACTTAACATAGTGGTCATATCATAAGACAAGTCGTAAACCACCATAATCGCAGTTACAGAGGCCCCGGTCTTTGATGCTAATTCATAAGCGCGACTTAACGCGGGCTGGTTATCTCGCTCGGCATCGACTACCGCAAGGATTCGTTTACACTCAATCATAACTCCCCCTAATACGAAGTTTGGTCGTGGCTGTGTGAACGGTAACGTTCAACAGTAACTTGTACTAACTATAAACGACAATGTGGAAAACGTAAGTTGTTTTAGATCAAGTATTTTATATTGCAAGGCAAGCAACAATGTATAGCGTCATTGCCAATAATGGGAAAAAAGGGTTATGGGAGTAGGAGTATAAAGCGCGCTGAATGCGCGCTTTTAGGAAGACAACCCTATTTAACCGAGTTAGACCACATTAGCCGTTACACACTATACTCGGGCCGTTAAGCACTTCTAGCTTGGTATTAAGGCGTTCAAAGTCCACAATCGTAATAAGTTTACCTTCAACTTTAATAATATCTTCTTTTTGGAAACGACTTAATAAGCGACTGATGGTCTCTATCGTTAAGCCAAGATAGTTACCTATCTCGTTACGCGTCATCGTAAGGTGAAATTCTCTGTGTGAAAAACCGCGTTCTTCAAAACGCTGAGATAAATGAGAGATAAAATACAAAAGGCGTTCTTCAGCCGTGCGTTTGTTGAGAAGCATTATCAAATCGTGATCATGTTTAATCTCTGCACTCATAAAGCTCATAATTTGATGGCGTAATTTAGGAAACTGCATCGACATTTCGTCAAGCGTTTCGTAGGGCAACTCGCACACCATGGCGGTTTCTAGAGCCATTGTGTAACTTTGGTGCTTGTTTTCTCGAAGGGCATCAAAGCCAATGATGTCACCGGGAAAGTGAAACCCCGTTATTTGCTCTTCACCTTCAGAGTTAGTCACAAACGATTTAAATGACCCGGTTCTTACTGCATATAACGACTCAAACTTATCGCCGGTTTGAACAAGGGTATCACCTTTATGAAGGGGCTTTTTGCGCTCTATGATATCGTCGAGAGACTCTATTTCTGTCTTATTCAATGCAACAGGTAAACAGAGGTGACTGAAACTACAGTTCTGACAATGTATTGAAAATTCGCTTCCTTTGCTCATAAGACTGACTCTCTTAATGTACACATGATTATAGTACACGCATTTTCACATGAATGCGCCATAAATTAGATAAGTGGCGTATATGGCCATTATCACAGCTATGACTTGTCTCACATAGCTGTGCTGAAAGCTTTGAACAAGATACTGGCTACCGGCACTTGCGGCTAACAGTGTGGGTAACGTTCCCAAACCGAAGAAAAACATAATGCCAGCGCCTTGCAATGCATTACCCGCTGCCAGAGACCAGGTTAGCGTTGAATAGACCAATCCACATGGTAGCCAGCCCCATATAAAGCCGTAGGGAACCGCGCTTAACGGCGTTTTGAAAGGAAGAAATCGTTTTGATAAAGGCTGAAGCTTTGCAAACAGGCCTTTGCCCGCGTTTTCTAAGACCGATAAACCCGTCCACCATTTCCCTAAGTAACAAGCGAGTAAAAGCAACATGATGCCGCTTAGAAGAGAGAGGGCATAATTAGCAAGCGGTACGAAGTCAGCAGCTATTTTTCCAAGCGCACCGGTAATGGCCCCTGCTAGTGTATAGCTAGTAATGCGTCCCATGTTGTAGGCGAGGGTGTAGGGCAATGCCGATGCCCCCTTTGGCGATACCACTCTAAGCGCTGCAACAATACCGCCGCACATGCCTACACAATGTACGCCTCCTGCTAAACCTATAAGAAAGGCAGAAAAGTAATTAATCCCGTCCATTATCTTCTTGGCTTTTTGCTGCCTTATCTTCTTGTATTTGTTTGCGCTGTTCGGCCAGTTTTTTCTCTTCTGGCGATAAGTCATCGTCAAAAAGAATGCTATAGCCTTGGCGGTCTAAATCCTCGAACTGATTGGTTTTTACCGCCCAAAAGAAAATGACAATAGCGACTGCCACAATAATGATGGCGATAGGAATTAATACGTAAATAATACTCATGCTATTTGCTCAAAAGTCGCGTTGAGTTTGTAACTACAATGATACTGCTTAATGACATACCCACAACCGCCATCCATGGAGAAAGTAAACCAGACACGGCGAAAGGCAATATTAAAAGGTTGTATCCCACAGCCCAGCCGATGTTTTGTCTTATTTTCTGTTTCACTTGATGTGAGGTTTTAATTAGCGCTGGTACAGATAACAGTTGATCGCCCAGCAATATAACGTCAGCAGCCGTTTTGGCAACGTCCGTTGCGTTACCCACTGCAATGGCAACATCTGCACTGGCAAGTACAGGTGCATCGTTAATGCCGTCGCCCATCATCATTACTTTGGCTCCCCCTTGCTGCATTTGCTGAACCGCTTCGTATTTTTGTTCAGGTGTTAAGCCGCCTTTCGCCGTTTTTATGGGCAAAGGCGCGGTTAGCGTATCAACGTTTTGTTGGGTGTCACCACTTAATACCGCAAGGGTATGGCTTTGCGACAAGATATCTAGAGTTTCATGGGTATCGTCACGAAGGGTGTCACGTACTTCAAAAGCAGCAATGATTTGCCCTTTTACTGTTAAAAATACATTGGCTGATGGGTAAGTATCTGATGATGGTAAGTTAGCCAGGCTAAATGCGGCAGAGCCCATTGAAAAATGTGTATCATTGATTACACCGCTAATGCCACCCCCAGGCGTTACGGTAAAATTATCCACCTTGTGTGATACCTTACCGTTAAAGGCCTTCGCGATTGGGTGTTCGGAACGAGCTTCAAGCGCGTAGGCTATCGCCATAGCGCTTTCGCTATCAATTCCGTCAGCAAACCACGCATTAGAAATCGTGAACTTGCCTTGAGTCAGGGTGCCGGTTTTATCCAATGCTATGGTGTCGATATTAGTGATCTGCTCGAGGGCGTCGGCGCGTTTTAGCAAAATGCCTTGGCGGTTTAATTTCGCCATAGCGCAGGTTAGCGCTGAAGGCGTGGCTAAACCTAACGCGCAAGGACAGGTTGCTACCAGCACAGATATAGTGATCCAAAAGGCATCGTCACTGCCGTTTACGTACCAAAACCCGTAAGTTAACGCTGAGATAACCAGTACGGCGCTCACGAAATAACGGGAAAAGTTATCGGCTAATTGTGCCGCTTTAGGCTTACTCGCCATAGCGCTTGCCTGAAGGCGGACAATTTGATTTACCAACGCATTTTTAAGTGTCTGAGTAACTTTTACCGTTAATGTGCCGTCCTGACAAACAGTACCGCCATAAACGGTGCTATTGGCTGACTTTCGCACCGGATTGAATTCGCCGGTAAGCATCGACTCGTCAACGGCAGCGCACCCTTGTGTTACCAAACCGTCTATGGGAATGGTTTCCCCTGGCCTAACCAGCACAATGTCATCTATTTTTAACTGCTTTGCTAAACATTCTGTTACGCTGTCGTTAGCTTCTAGCTTAGTGGCAGACACAGGCACGTATTGCATCATATTGGCGGATATTTGCGCAGCACGTTGACGGCTGCGATGCTCTAAAAAGCGACTGAGTAGCAACAAAAAGATGAACATACAGATCGATTCGAAATACACTTCACCTTGCTCTAGTACCGTAGAGCGAATTCCCGCAATATAGGTGCCGAAAATAGCCAGTGAGACCGGCACATCCATATTAACTGTTCTTGCACTTAGGGCTTTTGCTGCGCCTACATAAAACGTACTGCCTGAATAAAGCACTACAGGGGTGGTAAGTGTCAGGGCTACCCAGTAGAAATACTGACGAGTTTCAAGTTCTATAGCCCCGAACCAGTCGAAATAAAGCCCGGTCATTAGCATCATCACCTGCATAGTCATGATGCCGGCAAGCCCCAGTTTTTTTAAAAATGTTTTTTGTTCTCGCTTATAGCTGGCTTCGTGTTCATCGGGGTGGAAAGGCGAGCCAACGTAGCCGATTCGTTTGAGCGTAGAAAGAATTTGGCTAAGTTTGATTTGAAATGGAGACCAAGTAACCAGTGCGCGGCGCTCTTGTACGTTGACCGCCACTTGCTTTATGCCTTCTACCTTAGACAGCTGCTTTTCAATAAGCCAGCCACAAGCAGCACACGTAATACCCTCAAGGGTCAGTTGAATTTGTTTATCTTGACCTTCCTCGAACACAAATTCTTCTTGCAGTGACGGGTCGTCATAAACTTTTAATTTATCGAGGGTCTCAAGAATCCCATCGTCAGATTTTTGCGCAGGCTCAGTTCTGAATTGATAGTAGTCTTCAAGCCCGTTGTCTACGATTGCTTCGGCAACAGCTAAGCAGCCTGGGCAGCACATATCGCGCTGCTGACCTAGAATAACTGTATTAAACTTTCCTTCCTCGTGACTCGCAATGGGCAGGCCACAGTGATAACAGTCGTGCGTGGCCATTATGGATTGAATTTCATTTTGCCAGCGTGGGGAAGGTAGAGGATATTTTGAATTTTCCAGCTATCGTCAATAGGCGTAAGTGAGACCCGCCACTTGCCGTCGAGGCTTTCTTCAACATACCCTCGGTAGATACCACTAGCATCGCGGCTAAGTAGTACGCTGACATCACGCTCTTCAAGCGTTACATGATAGAAGTTAAGTTTCACCGCATTGCCGTCTTGTGGAATGCCAGAGTGAAACTCAAGGGCAATACTTCCATCTTTAATGGTTAAGTCGGTAGTGATATTCATGCGACGGGCTATGGCTTCTTTATCCAAGCGCGCATTAATCGCTTTCCCTTCTTTGTAGTAATCGTCGACCACTAAACTATCTTCAGTGGAAATGGCTAGGTTTAACAGTACACCACCCATAATAAGGGTAATGATAGGGACGGCAATTAAAAACCAGGGCCAAAACTCTTTATACCAGGGTCTATTCATTCAACTTTTCTCGTGGTTACTACGCTAACAACATAGGTATTAATACTGCTTAAACAGAACTCAGTTAAAGCAATAACCATAACTATGGCGTTGGATATAGGCATTTATACTATTTACGTTAGTTAAAATAGGATGTGTGCTACGTGCTGCTAAGCGACAAATACGCGTTTTATAACGTTGTAGCGTACGCAAATTATATGTCTGTATTTTCTCATAAAAAAAGCCCCGTAGTAACGAGGCTTTTTGAGATATTTAATGATTTAAATCATTAATCATTTGAAAGGCTGTAAA
>CERD01059398.1_pt1 | contig 20533 bp, 15 predicted proteins | sample 530931 | NCBI WGS metagenome assembly CERD01 (sample SAMEA2621101, study PRJEB7988) | marine metagenome | isolation source: saline water (ENVO:00002010), including
AGCCGATGCGTTGCTCAGCTTGATGGGCCTGACCAACTTCGCCGAGGCCTTTCCCAGCCAGCTCTCCGGCGGCATGCAGCAACGCGTAGCCATTGCCCGGGCCTTGATGCCCAAACCCGCGACTTTGTTGATGGATGAGCCCTTTGGCGCGCTGGATGCGCAGACCCGCGAGGTGATGCACGACCTGATCCGGCATGTTCACAGGCTGGAGAAGACCACCATTCTGTTCGTCACCCATGACGTCGAGGAAGCCATCTACCTGGGCGGCCGCGTAGTGTTAATGGCGCCGCGGCCGGGGCGCATCGATTCGATCTATGACGTCCCGCTGCCCGCACAGCGCCATCAGGACATGAAGCTCTCGCCTGAATTTACCGCCCTCAAGCGCGAGATCCTTGGGCGCATCCGCGAAACCTCCGGCATGCAGACCGACCTCGACCAGCTGGCGAAACTGACGGCCATCGCGGGTTAAGCGGAGCTCCGTTCAGCGTGCGTGCCCATAGACCAGTACGCCCCCGCTTTTGAGAGAAAGACAGCGGGGCCGCAACGTTCTACATCCAGGCGCACCCTGTGCGCCATCGTGATTGATAGCCCAGCCGTTCAGTCGAGATAAAATGCCGGCGCTGGCGGCAACTCTTCAAGCAAGCGTCGCAGAGTGCTGCACCATTGCTCACGGATCTCCAAAAAATACGGATCACCCTCGGTAATCCGGTGGCCTTCAGGAAGCTCCAGGCTGTCCTTGCGGTAGACCATCAGGTCCAGCGGCATTCCGACCGATAAATTGCTGCGGATGGTTGAGTCGAAGGAAATGAGCGCACAGCGCATCGCCTGATCCAGCGTGGTGGTGTGGCTGAGGGCGCGGTCCAGAATCGGCTTTCCGTATTTGCTTTCGCCGATCTGAAAATAAGGCGTGTCAGTCGTTGCGCAGATGAAGTTTCCTTGCGGATACAAGTTGTATAGCTCGGGTTCTTCACCAGCGATTTGTCCGCCAATCAGGAACGAGCTGCTCATGTCGATTTCCGGGCCTGTGCTCGGAGTGCTGTCGTGTGCGACGACCTCCCGCATGGTTTCACCCACCAGGCGAGCCGCAGCGAACATGGTCGGCACGTTGTTCAGATGTATGCCCTCACCCGTCAGTCGATGGCGCAGCAAACTGACTACTGCCTGCGATGTTGCCAGGTTGCCGGCCGTTTGCAGCACGATCATCCGCTCGCCGGGGACCCCAAATCGATAGAGTTTGCGAAACGTCGCGATGTGATCAACGCCCGCGTTGGTTCTCGAATCCGAAACGAACACCAGTCCGTCTGCCAGGTTCATGGCTACACAATAGGTCATGCTTTTCTGGCTCGTTAAGTAAAGGCTGGCCGTATAGGGGGCGCAGATAAATAGCCTCAGTGAGCGCCGGTAATTGACCCGGTCGCTACTGCGCCGCCATTTGCATAGGCATCACCTGTACGTGTGCATGCATCGACTCGCTTCCGCCGCCGCGGCGCATGCCCCGTACTGGACAGGCATCAAGATAATCCAGCCCGACTGCCAATTTCAGATGGCGGTCGGGGCGGATCAGTCGATTGGAGACGTCAAAGCTGTACCACTGCCCCTCGAACCACGCCTCAACCCATGCGTGACTGGCGAGATGGCCGCTGTCGTCGGTCAGCAAATACCCAGACACATAGCGTGCAGGAATGCCCAGTGAACGACTACAAGCGATGAATGCATGACTGTGGTCCTGGCAGACACCTGCACCGCCGGCAAATGCCTGGGCAGCGGTGCTTTCCACCTGTGTGGAGCCCGGCGTGTAGATCATGTGGTCGGCCAAGGCGTTCATCAATCCATTCAGTGCTTCCCGGTCCCGACGCGCACCGCACTGGCTATGGGCGAAGTCTTTGAGGGCGCCGTCAGCCTGGGTCAGGGGGCTCGATCGCAAGAAAGGCAGTGGCGATCCTTCTTCAGCCTCACACTCACAGGACTCGTCGATTTCCACTTGCCCCTGCGCACGGATGACCAATTCGTCATGCGGCTCATCGAGCGTCAGCACATGCAAGACGTTTCCGTAGGGATCACGTTGTGCACGCACGGGCCTGGGCAACTCAAGCTGCCAATTGAAGACGTGCTGCCGTTGGCTCTCCTGAGGTGTCAGCCGCAGGTACTGAATACTTGCGCGCACCTGATCCTGGTAGCGATAGCTGGTGTCATGGCTGATGGATAGTTTCATGCGGCCTCCAGATAAGAAGAATGAATCGCGCTGCCCAGTCGCCCGATTTGGTCGATATAGGCCGTGATCCAGTCATGCAGACCGGTATCCAGCACTTCATCGATAGAGGTGTAACGCAAGCCGGCTTCAAGCTCGGAGGCCAGGCGTTGGGCGGGCCGACCGTTATCTCCCGGCAGACTCGCCAGAATCAGTTGCAGTTCGACCAGGCAGGACCGCAGCGAACGCGGTACATCAGCCCTCAGCAGCAGCAACTCGGAAACCTTTGCCGTGCGTGGCGAGCCGCGATAGATCTCGGCGAACGCTTCGAATGAGGACAACGCACGCAACAAGGCGCTCCACTGGTAGTAAGCGCGAGCGGATCTGTCGTCGAGGTTTTCGCTTTCTTCGCCAAGCAACTCGTGCCGGGCGTCCAGCAAGCGCAAGGTGTTATCAGCCCGCTCGATGAAGGTACCGAGACGGATGAAGCGGTAGGCGTCGCTGCGCATGATGGTGCCCACGGTAGCGCCTCTGAACAGATGCGAGCGCTCCTTTACCCATTCGCAAAAGCGGTTGATACCGTATCGCCCGAGCCCTTGCTCCGCGATGCCAGGCATTTCCAGCCAGGCCGCATTGATGTTCTCCCACATGTCTGACGTGATGCGCCCGCGCACAGCGTGAGCGTTGCTACGCGCCAAGCGCAGGCAATTGAAGAGGCTAGCGGGATTACTCTCGTCGAGCGCAAAGAAATGCAGCATCCGGTCGACGTTCAGTTCACCCTGCTGCTCCCGATAGTGATCCAGCGTACCGGTGATCAGCAGCGGCATGGCCAGTTCGTCGAGGCCATCGCCGCGGCCATCTTGCGGCATCAATGAAAGCGAGTAGCTGACCTCCAACATGCGCGCCATATTCTCGGCACGCTCCAAATAACGAGACATCCAGTACAGATCGGCAGCCGTTCGACTGAGCATCAGCAGTCCTCCACAATCCAGGTGTCCTTGGTGCCGCCACCCTGAGACGAATTGACGACCAGCGATCCCTCTCGTAGCGCCACGCGTGTCAGGCCGCCAGGGACCAACCGTGTCTCGCGGCCGCTCAAGACGAACGGACGCAGGTCGATGTGCCGAGGCGCGATGCCGTTTTCCACGAACGTTGGGCACGTCGACAGGCAGAGGGTCGGCTGAGCGATATAGGCGCTGGGATTGACCTTGATGCGGGCACGAAACATCTCGATCTCGGCCGCGCTCGCGGCCGGTCCGACCAGCATGCCGTAGCCGCCAGATCCCTGTGTTTCCTTGACGACAAGATCCTTCAGGTTGGCCAGTACATGAGAGAGATCGGCCGGCTTTCGACATTGCCAGGTCGGCACGTTGGCCAGAATCGGCTCCTCATCCAGATAGAAGCGAATCATGTCGGGCACGAATGGATACACCGACTTGTCATCGGCAACGCCGGTGCCTATGGCATTGGCCAGGACCAGATTGCCCGCCCGATAGGCCGACAGCAGACCCGGAACGCCCAGTGAGGAGTCGGGATTGAAGGCCAGCGGATCCATGTACGCATCGTCGAGGCGACGGTAAATGACATCGACTTTGCGAGCTCCGGAGGTGGTGCGCATGTACAGGCATTCATCACGAACAAACATGTCCGCACCTTCGACCAACTCCACACCCATCTCGCGGGCAAGAAAGGCATGCTCGAAATACGCACTGTTATAGCGGCCCGGCGTCATCACCACTACACACGGGTTATCCAGAGGACTGGCGTTCTTCAGTGTCTCCAACAGCAGGTTGGGATAATGGTTGATCGGAGCGATGCGCTGGGCTGAAAACAGCTCAGGAAACAGCCGCATCATCATCTTGCGATCTTCCAGCATGTAGCTGACGCCGCTTGGTGTGCGCAGATTGTCTTCCAGTACGTAGTAGGTCCCGTCACCGTCGCGAACGAGGTCGACGCCTGCGATGTGTGCATAGAGGTTGCGGTGCAAATCCAGGCCCTGCATGGCCGGCTGATAACCTTCGTTGGCCAGGACCTGCTCTGCTGGAACCAGTCCCGCCTTGATGATGCGCTGGTCTCGGTAAAGATCGGCAAGAAACATGTTGAGCGCCTGCACCCGCTGAATGCAGCCCCGCTCCACGACTCGCCACTCGCTCATGGGGATCGAGCGAGGAATGGTGTCGAACGGCAGAAGACGCTCGGTACCTTGGTCATCTCCATAAAGGGTGAAGGTTATCCCGGCACGGTGAAACAGGAGGTCGGCCTCGCGCCTCCTTTGCGCGAGCAGCTCGGGTGGCGTATCGGAAAGCCAGGTCGAGAACGCTTGGTAGTGCGAGCGGCATTTGCCCTGCGCATCGTACATCTCATCGTAAAAAACGCGGTCCATGCGGAGCCCTCGAACAGAAACCTGCCCAACAGCAGTGCAAACTACGCGCCACGCGGTATAGCCCCACTGATTACGATGACATTGGGCTGTGGATCAGCGCAGTCCGCACCGTTACTGAGCATTCTGAACGGGGCTGGGAACGCGACGCTCCGTTTTGAGACATGGATCACGATTTTGAAGGCGTTGGCTCTGCGAAATGCTTCGGCATTACGAATGCCTGCAAAGACGCCGGCGCCATCAGACAGCAATGCGGCAACGGCCCGACTTCCGAGCTATCACTACGAAAACAATCGGAAGCGAGCAGCGCTCAAACAGCGATGTGCGTCGCCACGTCAGCCGACGCTGCCCTTCAGCGCGGCATCATCCGCACACCGGACAGTTCGGACAGCGGTCCCGGCCGGCCCAGGTGATAGCCCTGCACGTAGTCGACGCCGATCTCCTGCAGGCACTCGAGAATGGCCGCCGACTCGACGAACTCCGCCACCGTGCTCAGCCCCATTTCGTGGCCGATGTTGTTGATCGAGGCCACCATGGCTCGTGCAATCGGGTCCTGGTCAATGTCCCGCACGAAACTGCCATCGATCTTCAGATAGTCCACTGGCAAGGTCTTCAGATAGCCAAAGGACGACAAACCGGAGCCGAAGTCATCCAGCGCGAAGCTGCAGCCGACCGCCTTGAGCCTCTTCATGAAAGTCATCGCGCGGCTAAGGTTGGCGATTGCTGCGGTTTCGGTGATTTCGAAACACAAGCAATTGGGGGGAATCCGGTGACGCTCGATGGCTGATAGGACGAATTCGAGAAAGCTCTCCTCCCCCAGCGAGGTTGCCGACAGGTTGATCGAATAATGCCCGAGCGACGCACCGGGGCGACGTCGCAGATCGCCAACCCATGCCAGAAAATTACCCACGACCCAGCGGTCCACCGCTGGCGCCAGGTCGTAGCGCTCGGCCGCCGGCATGAACGCTCCTGGCGGAATGATGCTGCCATCCTCGCCCTGCATGCGTACCAGCACTTCATAACGCTGCGAACCGTCGTCGCCTGCGGCACGCACGATGGGCTGGACGAACAGCCGCAACAGGTCGCCATCCAGCGCTTGCCTGAGCCGCTGCGTCCATTGCATCTCGCCGCGGCGTTCCATCAATTGTTGATCGTCCGCCTGATACACATGCACGCGGTTGCGACCGCCGTCCTTGGCCGCATAGCAGGCGCTGTCAGCGGCGCCCAGCAAAGGCCCCAGGGTTTTGACGTGTTCATCAATGGCTACCAGGCCGATGCTGGCGCCAACCGCAAAGCTCTTGCCGTCCCAGCTGAAGCGAAACTCGTCTACCGCGTGGCGTATGTCTTCGGCTATCCGCACCGCCTGCTGCAACGAACAATTGTTGAACAGGATGCCGAATTCATCGCCGCCCAGCCGCGCCAGCAGATCACTGCCACGCACGCGGCCTTTCAGTAACTGGCCCAGTTGGCGCAGCAGCTCGTCACCGGCTGCGTGGCCACAGGTGTCGTTGACCACCTTGAACTGATCCAGATCCATATAGCAGAGAACATGGTCGCCACCGCTGCACTCACGTAGCAGCGATTCGATTCGACGTTCGAACGCAGAGCGATTCATCAGCCCGGTGAGGTTGTCGTGGTTGGCCTGGAAGGTCAGCTTGCGGGCCAACTGGTGAGTAACCGTGACATCACGAAAGGTCAGCACCGCACCTATGATTGCTCCTTCGGCGTCGCGGATGGGCGCCACCGCATCCTGCACCGCCAGGCGTGTGCCATCTGGCCGTTGCAGAAAGCCCGGCGGCCGTTCGGTACGATCCTGACGGTCGCTTCTGCGCCGCAGACCGAGGCTGGCGGCGTTGGGCAGTCGCGCACCGGTAGCTTCGTCGAAAAGCTGATACACCTCATCAAGCACCAGCCCCTGTGCGGCAGCCTGGCTCCAACCGATGAGGCGCTCCGCACTGGGGTTGAGATAGCGCACACGCCCGATCCGGTCGGTGGTGATCACGCCATCGCCAATGGATGCCAGGGTGACCTGGGCGAGCATCTTCTCTGCAAACAGCTGCTCTTCGACCTGCCGGCGTTCGGTGATGTCTCGCACCATGCAGACAAACGCGTCGTCCGGGCGACCACCCTGGCTGGCGGTCAGCTCTGCGGCGAACAACTCACCGTCTTTGCCGTGCAGCATCATTTCAGCTTTCATCTCGCCGCCGGCCTCCGGCAGCAGCGACGCGTTGCTGCCTGAGACAAAACGTTGAAAGGGCTGCCCTATGATCTGCTCGGCCGGCAAGCCGAACAGCCGCTCGGCACCCGGGTTGCAGCTGGTCAGGATGCCGTCTCGGCCATAGGTGACGATGCCGTCGCGAATATCCCGCACGATGGTCTGCGTCTTCGCCACGGCATCTTCCAGAGCGCGAATTACCTTGTTGTACTGCTCCGCGATCTGGCCTACCTCGGTGAAGGGTTCCACTTCCACTTCGCGCTGGAACTGCCCTTGCCGCTGATGCTCGGCCATGGCGTCAAGCAGCTCGATCAGTTCGGTGCGTGCGCCATGCTCGCTGACGTTCAGCCCCACCCGCTCGTCATCGGGGTCCACCCGCATCGGGTAATAACGATTGATCACTCGCAACAGCAGATAGGTCACGCCAAAGGCCCAGACCGCACACACCAATACGCCCTGCAGCTGAACCATCAGCTGATCGAGGCGACCCAGGCCAGTGCCGAGCAGTAGCGGGTCAGCGAACAGCGGCACCGCAACGGTGCCCCACAAGCCGGCCGCCAGGTGCACCGGCACTGCGCCGACGGCGTCATCGATACCGCAGTGCACCAATAGTCGGTCGGACAGCCACATGGCCAGGCCCCCGCCCGCGCCGATCAGCAGGGAATCGGCTATGCCGACCGCATGTGCGCTTGCGGTGATGGCCACCAGCCCTGCGAGCATGCCGTTGAGCAACGCGACGGGCGCTATGTAGCCGTGGCGCCACTGCGACAGCAACATCGACAAGGCCATGCCGGCCATGCCGGCCACTACGGTATTCACGACGATCCCCGGCACACGCCCGTCAAAGCTCAGGGTGCTGCCACCGTTGAAACCAAACCATCCGAACAGCAGCAGCAAGCCGCCCAGCATCGCCAAGGGCAGGTTCGACCCCGGCATGTTCTGCCGCAGCCACTTCGTATCGAAGCGTCCCGCGCGAGGGCCGATAACCATGACCGTTGCCAGCGCGATCCAGCCGCCGACGCCGTGCACCACGGTGGAACCGGCAAAGTCGACAAAGCCTTGCTGCGCCAGCCAACCCTGCCCCTCACGCAGGGCACCACCCCAGGCCCAATGGCCGAACAACGGGTAGATCAAACCAGCCGACAGGGCAGCGACGATCAGATAGGCATTGAAACGCATGCGCTCGGCCGCTGCGCCGGAGACGATGGTGGCGGCGGTTGTGCAGAACATGGCCTGGAACAGGAAAAACGCCATCGGCCAGCTGTCGTCGATGGCGAAGTCGAGCATGAACAGACCCGAGCCCATCAGGCCGTCCTGGCTGGTGCCGAACATCAGCGCAAAGCCGAACAACCAATACAACAGCAAGGCGATGCACAGGTCGGCCATGTTCTTGGTTGCAACATTGATAGCGTTCTTGCTGCGCGTCAGACCGGCCTCCAGGCACAGAAAGCCAATCTGCATGTTGAACACCAGCCCGGCGCAGAGCACTACCCAGAGAATATCGATGGAATCTTTCGGCATAGGTGTCCCATGGAAGAAGTCGGCAGCGGCAGCGGTATGCACAGCACCTGGCAGCGCTGGCCAATAGCTATTAGCGAGAAACGTGCCAGTCCGGAAAGGACCTTTTGGTCAGGATGCGAGCAGGTCATGCATGGCAGAGAAGACCTGCGCCATAGCCTCTGGGCTACGCCCCGGCCCGCCCGCGCAATGGCCCCAGTCCGACTCCAGCACGCGCAGTTCGGCGTTGGGCATCAGCGAGGCTTCGTGGCGCGCGTCCTCCACGGTGAAGTAAAGATCAGTGCTGCTCGGCATGATGATCGCCCGCGCCGAGAGGCGGGCCAGCGCGTCCTCCAGGCTGCCCGCGCCGGCCAGCACCGGCGGATCAGCCGACTGCCAGGTAGCCAGCACGCACAGCAGATCGTTGGCATCCTGTTCCAGATGGTCTTGCTCCCAGTAGTCGAGCAAGGCGTCGACACTGGGGAAACCCAGTTCACGCCACTGTTCTTTGCGAAAGAACGCCTGCGAGTAGGCCCAACCGGCATAGGCGCGACCGAAGGCTCGCAGGCCGCATTCGGGTGCTTCGGTATAGCGCCCGTCCCTCCAGGCCGAGTCAGCCTGCAACGCTGCCTTTACACCTTCGAGGAAGACGAAGTTGTGCGGCCAGCATCGCGCCGTGCAACAAAACGGCAGGATGCTTAGCACCTTTTCAGGGAACATCAATGCCCAGTAAAGCGCCTGCATCCCGCCCATGGACCAGCCCGTCACCAGCCGCAATTGCCAGGACGGCCCGAACAGCTGGTCGAGCAGCATGCGTTGAGCCCGCACGTTGTCAGTCAGCGTGATCAGAGGAAAGTCCGCGCCCTGCTGCCCTGCGGCGGCATTACTGGGAGAGCTGGACCAGCCGGCACCAAACAGATTGGTCAGCACCACACAGTAGTCACCACCGGCCAGGGGGCTCCCTGCACCAAGCAGGGGCAGACTGCCCCAATGCGAGCCACCGTAGTAGCTGGGAATCAGCACGATGTTGTCTTTCTGGGCATTTGGCGAACCCACAACCTGATAGCACAACTGCGCTTTTTGCAAAGTCTGGCCACTGTCGAGCACTAGATCGCCCAGCTCTGCGTATTGCTTTAGTCGTTCAACTTCAATCACTTGCGAGCCTCCTGAGGCACATTGGCGACGACCTTTGCGGGCTTCGCCGAACCGTTTCTATACACACTGGCATGTATATTGGATGAAGGATTCGTGCCACAGCGCATGACGCTGGCCCGAATTCAGCAAGGGATTTCCTACCATGACGACCTTTCCGCTTTCCCAGATCGACGAACTCAAACAAGGCCTGCAGGACAAGGGCGTCAAGTACGCCATGGCCAGCTACGTGGACATGCACGGGGTAATCAAGGGCAAGTTCGTGCCACTGGCTCATCTGGGCCAGATGCTGCGCGGTTCCGAGCTCTATACCGGCGCTGCGCTCGACGGCGTACCGCAGCAGATCAGCGACAACGAAGTGGCCGCTATGCCCGACCCGGCCAGCGCCACCCAATGCAGCTGGAACCGCAGCCTGGCCTGGTTTGCCAGCGACCTGTACCTGGATGGCAAGCCCTTCGACGCCTGCTCACGCGGCATTCTCAAGCGCCAGACCGAAGCAGCGGCCGAGATGGGCTACAGCTTCAACCTGGGCATTGAAACCGAATTCTTCCTTTACAAGGACACGCCGGACGGAGGTTTCGCCCCGCTCAGCGATCGCGACACCGCGGCCAAGCCCTGCTACGACCCACGCCTGCTGATGGACAACCTGCCGGTGATCGATGAGCTGGTCGAGGCCATGAACGAGATGGGCTGGGGCGTCTATTCCTTCGACCATGAAGACGCCAACGGCCAGTTCGAAACCGATTTCAAGTATTCGGACGCGCTCACCATGGCCGACCGCTTCGTGTTCTTCCGCATGATGGCCAACGAGATCGCCCGCAAGCACGGCGCCTTCGCCACCTTCATGCCCAAACCCTCAGCGCAGCGCACCGGCAGCGGCGCGCACTACAACATGTCTCTGGCGGACTTGACCTCGGGCAAGAACCTCTTTGAGGTAGACGGCGACGATCCTCACGGTTGCGGTGTCACCCCGCTCGCCTACCACTTCATCGCTGGCGTGTTGAAACACGCCAAGGCCATCTGCGCGGTGATCGCGCCAACGGTTAACAGCTACAAGCGCCTGATCCGCAAGGGCGCCATGTCCGGCTCGACTTGGGCACCGGTGTTTGTCTGCTACGGCAACAACAACCGCACCAATATGCTGCGCATTCCATCCCAGGGCGCGCGCGTGGAATGTCGCGCGGCGGACATCGGCTGCAACCCTTATCTCGGCGCCGCAATGATTCTTGCAGCCGGCCTTGAAGGCATCCGCGAAAAGCTCGAACCGGGCCAGCCGCACCGCGAGAACATGTACGACTACAGCGAAAAAGACGTCGCGGACATGGGCATCGAGACCCTACCGCGCACCCTGTCCGAAGCCATCGACGCCTTCGAGGCCGACCCGCTGTCGCGCCAGGTGTTCGGCGATGCCATGTACCAGGCCTTCGTCGACTACAAACGCGACGAATGGAATGCCTACCACACCCATGTTTCCGACTGGGAAATCCAGCGCTACCTGAAATTCTTCTGACCAGATGACAAGGAGATTCACCATGCAAGCCAATACTTTCAAGCGAGCACTCTGTGCCGGCGCCGTCATCTTCGCCGCGCTTTCGCCCTTCGCCGCTCAGGCCGAAGAAAAGAAAAGCTTCGATATCGCCTGGACCATCTACGCCGGCTGGATGCCCTGGCAGTACGCCGACGAGTCGGGAATCATGAAAAAGTGGGCCGACAAGTACGGGATCGAGGTCAACATCACCCAGATCAACGACTATGTCGAATCGATCAACCAGTACACCGCTGGCCAGTTCGACGGCGTGGTCGCCACCAGCATGGATGCGCTTTCGATCCCGGCTGCGGGCGGCGTCGATACCACAGCACTGATCGTTGGCGACTACTCCAACGGCAACGATGGGCTGGTGATGAAGGGCAGTGCTGATCTGAAAAGCCTCAAGGACCAGCAGATCCATCTGGTCGAACTGTCGGTCTCGCACTACCTGCTGGCTCAGGCGCTGGACAGCGTGGGGATGAGCGAGCGCGACGTGCAGGTGGTGAACACCTCGGATGCCGACCTGGTCGCCGCCTTCAGCACTGACGACGTGCGCAACGTGGTGACCTGGAATCCGCTACTGGATGAAGTCGCCGCCATGCCCGACGCGCACAAGGCCTTCGACTCCAGCAATATCCCCGGTCACATCAAGGACCTGACCATCGTCAACAGCGAAACGCTGGCTGACAACCCGGACTTCGGCAAAGCGCTGGTCGGCGCCTGGTACGAGGTGATGGGCATTCTTGAAAGCGATACCGAGGAAGGGGCGAAAGCACGTGCGGCCCTTGGTCAGGCATCGGGCACCGATCAAGCTGGTTACGAGAGCCAGCTCAAGGGCATGAAGATGTTCTGGACGCCGGCCGATTCGTTGGCCTTCATTCAGAGCGATGAGGCTTATCAGGCGATGGACAGCGTTCGTCAGTTCTCTTTCGATCACGGCCTGCTGGGCGACGGCGCCGACTCGGTTGATTTTGTCGGCATCGCCATGCCGGGCGACAAGTTGCTCGGCTCCGAGAGCAACGTCAAACTGCGCTTCGATACCACCTACATGCAAATGGCGGCGGATGGAAAGCTGTAGAAAGCGTCTGGCTTCAAGCTTCCGGTCCAACGCTGGAAGCTAGAACTCCTCGCCCTTCCCTCATCCCCGACGATCGAGCCCATGCGCCGTACGAAAGAAGACGCCGAGCAAACCCGCCTGAAGATCATCGCCGCCGCGCTGGAGCTGTTCAGCAAGAACGGTTATTCCAATACAACGCTGGCGATGATCGCTGACGAAGCGGGTTTCAGCCGTGGGCCGATCTACTGGCACTTCAAGAACAAGGACGAGCTGTTTCAGGCGGTTCTGGGATTTTCCCAGCAGCCGCTGGAGCAGTTGATCTCGCAGAGCCTGGGCATGGCGGATCAGCCGCGGTCGGCGCTAGAACACTTCATCAGCGAGTGGTTCCGCCTGTTGCTTGAAGATCGCTGGCACCGGCAGTCGTTCGAGATCTTGTTGAACAAGACCGAGTTCACCGAGCAGATGGCCGATACGCTCAAGCGTGAACGCAAACTGACACGCGACATCGTCAAGCTGCTGGAGCGGCTGATCGAAGCGGCAGACTCCGGCAACAGCCCTGCCCCAGCCAAGTCGCACAGCCGTGCGTTGTTTCTCTATGCGAGCCTCATGGGCATCACCCACAGCTGGCTGTTCTCGCCAGAATTGTTCAGCCTCAAGTCGCAACAGGCATTGTTCACCCAGCAACTGCTGGCCGCCTGGCCACGGACCTAAGCAGATGCGGCCACTTGCCACGCGGCCCTGCGGCCCTGCGGGTTCTTTATTTCCAATCGGTACAAAGCACAATGGTGGCAATCCCCACCTGAGACTCAGTGACTGCGCCTAATACAGAGCGACGGTGGCCGGATTAATCCTCCATCCATGCCAGATAGGCTTTCCGGTGGATACACAGCGGCAAACCTGATGAATAGAACTCAGGCTTCCGCACCGGAGGGACTCTGACATGCAAGCCACAAGAACCATTCTGGCAGCCGCCATTTCCGTACTGCTCATCAACCACGCCTACGCGGTCAATGAATCAACCCAGGACCAGACGGGGTCCGACAACTACGCCGATGTCATCCAGCGAGGCGAAGACAGCAGTATTTCCCAGCGCCAGAGCGGTACAGGCAACGTCGTTTACACCGACCAACGTGGTGCCGGGATGAAAGCTGACAGCGAACAGGTCGGCAGCGGCAATATCTCCATCACCGATCAGAGTGGTGTTAACGGTAACGTGGCGATCAGCCAGGACGGGGAATACAACCTGGCCACGGTTCTTCAATCCTCGATAGGCACAGGCCAGTCGGTAGCCATCTCCCAGGCCGGGATCAGCAACCTGGCTTATATAGAACAACCCGACGGTGCCGGCAACGCCGCCACGGTTACCCAGAATGGCCAGGGCAACGCCACCGAGGTGTTTCAGGTTGGCCGTTTAGGGAAAAGCTACACCGGCGTTCAGAACGGTGACGGCAATACTGCCTACATCGAACAGACCGGCGGCGCCGCTGCCGATACCGAGCAGAGCGGTACAGCCAACGTCATCAGGCTCACCCAGGATGGTTTCCCCTATGGTGCATACGCGTCGATCAGCCAGAACGGCATTGGTAATGAGGCAACCCTCGACCAGCGTTCTGGAGGACGCTATTCGTCCGGTGATGTAACGCTGGTGCAAATCGGCACGGACAACGTCGCCGATGTCGTGGAGTCTGGTGGCTTCTCTTCGTTCTCTTTCACTCAGGATGGCACCGGCAACGTGCTGACTGCAGAGCAAGGCGGACGCTCGACGACCGTCGTCGGTCGCTCCACGGGTAACGACAACCGGGTCGACATCGAGCAGAGCTTCGATGGCAGTAGTCTCGTCATCGACCAGAACGGGACGGCCAACGAGATCGACGTGGTTCAGATGGGCTATTACAGCAGCGGCACCGTCGAGCAGACCGGCACGGAGAATTACGCTTCGCTCCTGCAGACCGGTGCGTGGGACAACGTGCAGCAGTACGACGCGACCATCAGGCAGGATGGCACGGGCAATTCGGCGTTTGTTACGCAGGGGCCATAACGCCCAGGGCCTGCAGCCGCCTCATTCCGCAGCAGCAGGCCAGTTCAATCAGCAGCCAGGGCCCGGCGCACGATTTGCTCGAGGTCACTGAAGAAGAAAGGTTTTTGCAGCGTCGGAATGTGCGCGTAGCGCGGGTCCATTCCGACCGAGCCATAGCCGGTCGCGAATACCAGCGGAATGTTGCGGCCAATCAGTCGATCGGCAATCGGGAAGCTACTTACCCCGTCCAGATTGACGTCCAGCACCGCCAGATCGAAATCACCGTTCTCGGCAGCCTGCATGCCTTCGGCAAACCGCGGCACCAGCTCCACATGCTCGCAGCCGATATCCTGCAGCATGTCTTCCAGCAGCATCCCGACCAGCGCCTCATCCTCGATGACCAGTACTCTTGAACACAGACCGCTCATTGCAATGGCACCTCGATATCGCAGACAACGCCACCACTGGGGAAAGCGAGACGTACTTCAGCGTTCAATTCACCGGCCAGACCGCGTTCGAGCAGGCGCGACCCGAAGCCTTTTCGCAGGGGTGGTGAAACGATCGGCCCGCCGGCCTCTTCCCAGTGCAACTGCAAAGTGGCTGTCTGCTCTGACTGTGACAGCTTCCAGACGATGCGAACCTGGCCCGAATCGCTGGACAAGGCCCCATATTTGGCCGCGTTGGTACACAGCTCATGCAGTGCCATGGCCAGCGCCAGTGCCTGCTTGGGCCGCAACCGCTGCGCCGGCCCCTCACTGATGAAACGCTGGCGGCCATCGACCCGAAACGGCGCGATAGCCTGTTCAATCACCTCACGCAGGTCAGCGGCTTGCCAGTTCTCCCGAGACAACACGTCGTGCGCCTTGGACAGCGCAATCAGACGCCCTTCAAACCAGTGATAGCCCTGGCTGCTGGCGTCGCGACGAAAGCTTTGTGCAGCAATCGACTGTACCGTCGCGAGCGTGTTCTTGACTCGATGATTGAGCTCATTGAGCAACAGCTGGCGGTGGTCTTCGGCGACTTTGCGCTCGGTGATATCGACCAGCATGTTGACCGCACCAATCAGCTCGCCCGCGCCATTGCGCAGTGGCGCGGGATAGGCGAGAAACGGCACGCGGGTTCCGTCAGGGCGCTCGGCTATCGCTTCGGCGCCCTGAATGGCGCTGTTTTCGGTAAGCGCCACCGCCATCGGGCAATCCTCGTGACCCATCGGTGTGCCGTCTGGCCAATACAACCGCCAGGTCACGCACCACTCATCGCTCCCGATCACCGGTACACGCCCGGCCAGCTCGACACAAGCCTGGTTGAAATAGCTGACCTTGCCATTCGCATCGGTGGTGTAAACGGCTGTGGGCAAGGCTTCCAAAAGATCGCGCAAGCGCTGTTCTGCTTCTCGGTTAGCGGCCTCCAGCTGCTTGCGTTCGGTGATGTCGCGGGTAATTGCCAGTTGCACGTAACCGCCGCTGGATCCGTTGCTGCCGTCTGGCATCGTCATGGGCACCGCGTGGGTCTCCATGTGCCGTCGTTCCCCGGCGAGATTGATGATGTCGAATTCCCAGCTGAGTTTCTCGCCGTCGCACACGCGCAGGTGTTGCTCCTGCCAAGACGCGCGGTGCTCAGACGCAACGAGCTCGAATACGCAGCCACCCTCTACGTCCTCTGGAGCATTTGCTGCCAGCATCTGCAGGCCAGCGGGGTTCATCTGGACCAGCGTCCCGTCGCGATCAACCACCTTCACGCACTCGGGCGTGTGGTTCACCATCGCGCTCAACCAATCGACGTTACGCCGCCGGTCAGCACTTGATTGCCGCGCAGGTGTAGTCGCCTGAAAGCAGACGACTGCGCCGGTGATCTGCCCGGCGTCATTGCGCAGCGCTTCGAAATTGGCCAGTGCGGCCGCCGGAATGCCATCGGGACGCTCGATCAGCAGCGCGACGTCCTGAGCGGAGCGTCCCGTGCGGATCGTGTGGCCCAACGGGGTATCGGCAAGGGGTATCAGCTCGCCATCGCTTCGGACTATTCGCAGACGGCCATGATTGGCTAACACACCGCCGCACAGCTGATCGGCCATTCGGTTGTAGCGCAGCACGGCGCCATTGGCGTCGAGCACACACACACCCATAGGCATGACGTCGAACACGGGATCATCGAACGGCGACGAATCCGCAAGGGATTCGGCTACCAGGTTCGCACCGGGGATATTTGCAATCTGCATCAGCACCTTTCACGACCAGTCGATGGATGTCCCGCCGGCAGAGTTTACCGAACCAAGCGAGACGGCGAGTCCAGACAGCCCAGCAGTATTCACCGCGAAGGCCAGCGTGTGCATTTATGCAGACCAGCTATGCAGCGAGCCGCATTGATGTCGGCAAATATGCACTCTAGGATCAGGACAGCTCCATCCATTCTTCTATCCAAAGAACAACAATCGCTAGGACACGCCATGACCCAGTCAAGTGCCATCCCCACAGTCAAACTCCTGATCGGCGGTGAGCTGGTCGAGTCATCAACCAGCGAATGGCGCGACATCGTCAACCCGGCGACGCAGGAAGTCCTGGCCCGCGTACCCTTTGCCACCGAGGCGGAGATGAACGCTGCCGTCGCCAGCGCCAAGGAGGCCTTCAAGACCTGGCGCAAGACGCCCATCGGCGCGCGCTCGCGGATCTTCCTTAAGTACCAGCAGCTGATTCGCGAAAACATGAAGGAGCTCGCCGCCATCCTCACTGCCGAACAGGGCAAGACCCTGCCGGACGCTGAAGGCGATGTGTTCCGCGGGCTCGAGGTGGTTGAACACGCCGCCGGCATTGGCAATCTGCAACTGGGCGAGCTGGCCAACAACGTTGCCACCGGCGTCGACACCTACACGCTGCTGCAGCCGCTGGGTGTGTGCGCGGGCATCACGCCGTTCAACTTTCCGGCAATGATCCCGTTGTGGATGTTCCCCATGGCGATTGCCACCGGTAATACCTTCGTCCTCAAACCGTCCGAACAGGACCCGATGGTGACCATGCGTCTCGCCGAACTGGCGATGGAAGCAGGCGTCCCGCCGGGCGTGCTGAACGTCATTCACGGCGGCGCCGAAGCGGTGAACCTGATCTGCGATCACCCGGACATCAAGGCCGTTTCCTTCGTCGGCTCGACCAAGGTCGGCACCCATGTCTACAACCGCGCCAGCGGAGCCGGCAAGCGCGTGCAGTGCATGATGGGCGCCAAGAACCACGGCATCATCCTGCCCGACGCGCACAAGGAGCAGACCCTCAACAACCTCGTCGGCGCGGCCTTCGGCGCAGCTGGCCAGCGCTGCATGGCACTGTCGGTGCTGATCCTGGTGGGCGAAGCACAGAGCTGGCTGCCGGATCTGGTCGCCAAGGCCAAAACACTGAAGGTTAATGCGGGTGCTGAAAGCGGGACCGATGTCGGCCCCGTGGTGTCCTGCACTGCGCTGGATCGCATCAGCTCGCTGATCGAGCGCGGCGTGTCGGAAGGTGCAGAACTGGTGCTGGACGGCCGCAATCCGCAGGTCTCGGGCTTTGAGAAAGGCAACTTCGTTGGCCCGACCATTTTCTCCGGCGTGAAGCCCGAAATGACCATCTACCGTGAGGAAATCTTCGGCCCGGTACTCTGCGTGATGCAGGTCGACACGCTAGATGAGGCCATCGAGCTGATCAACGCCAACCCCAACGGTAACGGCACCGCACTATTCACCCGTTCCGGCGCCGCGGCCCGGCATTTCCAGGAAGAGATCGACGTCGGCCAAGTCGGCATCAACGTACCGATCCCGGTACCGGTACCCATGTTCTCCTTTACCGGCTCGCGCGCCTCCAAGCTTGGCGACCTCGGCCCGTATGGCAAGCAGGTGGTGCAGTTCTACACTCAGACCAAGACCATCACCCAGCGCTGGTTCGATGAGAACGAGGTCGGCGGCCCGGTGAACACCACCATCAACCTCAAGTAACCGGATCGGCGTCGGCTAAACACCCGGCGCCGTTTCAGCCGTCAATCAGAACAAAAAGGAAACGGCCATGCATATCGGATTTCTAGGGCTCGGCAACATGGGTGGGCCCATGGCGCGCAACCTGCTCAAAGCCGGCCATCAAGTCACTGTTTTCGACCTCTCAGCGGCTGCGGTTTCGGGCCTTGTCGAAGCCGGCGCCAAAGAGGCGACCTCTCCGGCAACCGTCGCGGGTGCAGGGGTTGAAGCCATCATCACCATGCTGCCGGCAGCCGCGCATGTGAAGCAGGTCTACCTCGGTGAAGACGGGCTTCTGGCCAACGTCCAATCCGGCGTTCTACTGATCGACTCCTCCACCATCGACCCAATGTCCGCGCGGGAAGTCGCTGCAGCGGCAGCCAAGAACGGCAACCCCATGCTCGACGCCCCGGTATCCGGTGGCACTGTCGGCGCCGCAGCCGGCACCTTGACCTTCATGGTCGGCGGCAGCGAGGCGGACTTCCACAAGGCACAGCCAATTCTGGCAACGATGGGGAAAAACATCGTCCATTGCGGCGACACAGGAAACGGTCAGGTGGCCAAGGTTGCCAACAACATGCTGCTCGGCATCTCGATGATTGGCGTGGCCGAGGCCATGTCGCTGGGCGTGGCCCTGGGGATGGACGCCAAGGTGTTGGCCGGAATCATCAACTCGTCGAGCGGACGTTGCTGGGCATCGGAGATCAACAACCCCTTTCCAGGCGTGCTGGAAAACGGCCCGGCCTCGCGAGGCTACAGCGGCGGGTTCGGCACCGATCTGATGCTCAAGGATCTGGGCCTCGCCAGTGAAGCGGCCAAACAGGTGCGCCAGCCGGTTATCCTCGGCGGTCTCGCGCAGCAGCTTTATCAGGCCTTCAGCATGCAGGGCCACGGTGGGCTGGACTTCTCCGCGATCATCAAACTCTACCGCCAAGAGGACGAGACATGACCCAGGCAGAAGCGCCGGTATTGATCGAAGTACGCAACCGCGTCGGCTATCTCACACTCAACCGCCCTGCCGGGCTGAACGCCGTCACGCTGCCCATGGTGCGGATGCTCCACGAGCAACTGCAAGCCTGGGCGGACGACCCCGATGTGGTCGCCGTGGTGTTGCGCGGCGCTGGCGAGAAAGCCTTCTGCGCCGGCGGCGATATCCGCTCGCTGTACGACAGTTACAAGAGCGGCGACAGCCTGCATCGGGCGTTCTTTGAGGAAGAATATGCGCTGGACCAGTACATCCATGCCTACAGCAAACCCCTGCTGGCATTGATGAACGGCTTCGTGCTCGGCGGCGGCATGGGCCTGGTCCAGGGTGCCTCGCTGCGAGTGATTTCCGAGCGCACGCGGATGGGCATGCCAGAGGTCGGCATCGGTTACTTCCCGGATGTGGGCGGTAGCTATTTCCTGCCGCGCCTGCCGGGCAACCTCGGCCTCTACATGGGCCTGACCGGTAACCATGTCGGCTCGGCCGACGCGCTGTATGCCGGTCTCGCCGATTACTGCGTGCCTTACGAGCGTTTCGCCGAGCTTGAGCAGGCACTGGATCGCCAGGACTGGAGCGCTGCGCCGGTGCAAACACTGACCAACCTGCTGGTGTCCATGGGTTGCACCGAGTTGCCGGATGCGCCGTTCAAAGCGCTGTTCCCGGCCATCGAGCAGCATTTCGCCCATGACAGCGTCGCTGCCATTCGCCAGTCGCTGGCCACCGAAACGCGCCCCGAGTTTCGCGATTGGGCGGCCGAGACGCTCAAGACCATGGACAGCCGCTCGCCGTTATCGATGAGCGTCACGCTGGAAATGCTCCGTCGTGGTCGCAGCTTGTCGCTGGCCGACTGCTTTGCCATGGAACTGCATCTTGACCGCCAGTGGTTCGACGAAGGCGACATCATTGAAGGCGTGCGCGCGCTGATCGTCGACAAGGACAAGAATCCGCGCTGGAACCCGCCTACGCTGGACGAAGTGACGCCCGAGCGCGTGGCTGCCTTCTTCGCAGGCGCCTGAGGAGCTGCATATGCAAGACATTGAACTGAGCGAAGAACAACGGATGATCCGCGACATGGCGCGCGACTTCGCCCGCGCTGAAATCGCGCCCAGGGCAGAGGCCTGGGAACAGGCCGGCTGGATCGGTGACGACACTGTGACCCAACTGGGCGAGCTCGGTCTGCTGGGCATGATCGTGCCCGAGCAATGGGGCGGCACCTATATCGACTATGTCGCCTATGCCCTGGCCGTCGAGGAAATCTCCGCCGGCGACGGCGCCATCGGTGCGCTGATGAGCATCCACAGCTCGGTCGGCTGCGGTCCGATTCTGAAATACGGTACGCCGGAGCAGCAGGACGAATGGCTGCCGGAACTGGCGGCGGGCCGGGCCATCGGCTGCTTTGCCCTGACCGAACCCCAGGCTGGCTCCGAGGCGCACAACCTGCGCACCCGCGCCGTGCTGGAAAACGGCGAATGGGTGATCAACGGCGCCAAGCAGTTCGTCAGCAACGGCAAGCGCGCCAAGATCGCCATCGTCTTCGCCGTCAC
>CERD01061238.1_pt1 | contig 20528 bp, 21 predicted proteins | sample 530931 | NCBI WGS metagenome assembly CERD01 (sample SAMEA2621101, study PRJEB7988) | marine metagenome | isolation source: saline water (ENVO:00002010), including
ACCGCGGGACGGCAACATGAACCCGAAATTCATTGATTACCCTCCGATCACCTAACGCAAATTCGGGGAGGCGATGCCTAAAACTCGGTTATCAGCACCCACATTGGGCCTTTGCCTACGTCGTAAACATCCCCAGCTCCCAACTTCCCGTTGTGCTGGTCGATGCGGTAGGAGGCCAGCTTACCGGTCTCCAACCCGGCCACGTAGAGGAAAGTTCCCTGGAGGTCGATGCTGAACGCCCGCGGCACCGCCTCTGTGGGAGTCCGGCCGATGGCCAAGAGATGGCCGTTGTCCGGGTTCACTCGGAAGCCGGCGATGCTGTTGTGGCCGCGGTTGGGAGCGTACAAGAATTTCCCATCGGGCGTGATCTGGATCTGGGAGCAGGAGTTCTTGCCGTCATACCCCTTTGGCAGCGTTGAGATCGTCTGGATGGGGTGCAGGTTGCCCTTGTTCGATTCGTATGTATAGACCGTAACGCTGTTGCCCTGCTCGTTGGACGAGTAGACGATGTCTTTTTTCGGATGGAAACACATATGGCGCGGTCCGTCGGGCTCCCTGGGATTCGTGCGCGTCGGCGACAGTGGAGTCAGCGTGCCGGTTTTTTCGTCGAACCGGAACTGAAATATGGCGTTGGCGCCCGTCATAGCACCTTCGGCGATATGGGGTACGAATGCGTATCGGTTGGCCGGGTCGGTCTGTATATAGTGGGCCCCGATGTCGGTCTCCCGCCAGACCACGGGCGGGTCGGCCAAAGCGCCGTCGTCTCCGATGCTGTGGACCGCGGCAGTCTTCTGATAATAATAGGCCGACAATAGGAACTTGCCGGTCTTATCGGTGGACATGTGGACCGGGTCTCCCTGCAAGGGAATCGAGCCGATGGGTGAAAGACCGCCGGTCTTGCGGTCGATACTGAAACTGGTCATTCCAAAATCGTCGGCCTTGCGGCGGCCGGCGAATAGATATTTTCGGTCGGGGTCTATGGCCAACGGCGCGGGACGGCCCTTGAGTTCCGCATCGCCCAGATGCTTCAGCTTCCCCGTCTTTGGGGTCATACTGAAGATCGCGATCCGGTCTTCTTCCTGAATGGATACGTACATGTAGTAAGCCAATGCCTTGCCTCCGGAGAGTGTTGTCGCCGGAACTGATATTAACACTCAATCGGGTCTGTGGGGTGCCTTGACCGGTCGGATTTCCCAAAACGAGCGGTAGGAAGGCTCCCGGGACGTGCCTGTATGGCGGATTTACTGTTATACTGAATCAGGCGACGACTAAGTTCGTAACACGTGCGTCTGGAACGCGCGGTTGTGCCGCCATATTTTGATTGACCGTGACCTTGGGCCTGAGAGTGTGACTTGGCTCGGAAAAGCAGTCAAGTAATGCAGTCAAGGAGTACACCCTCTCAGTGAGTTTCCAAGAATTTTCCCTCCATCCTCAGGTGCTGGCCGGCGTTAAGTCCGTGGGCTTCACCACGCCCACCCCCATCCAGCAACAGGCTATACCAGTCGCGCTACAAGGCCGTGACCTTCTGGGCCTAGCCCAGACCGGCACCGGCAAGACCGCGGCCTTCGCCCTGCCCATCCTTCACCACCTGGCCACGACACCCCCAAATCGCGGTATCCGCTGCCTGGTCCTTGCTCCCACCCGTGAGCTGGCCGAGCAGATATTGCAGTCCTTCCGTGAATTGGGGCAGCATCTCGGCATCAGAAGCATCGCCATCTATGGCGGCGTTTCCAAGGGGCCGCAACTAGCCGGAATCCGCCGTGGGGCCCAGATTGTGGTTGCTTGCCCTGGCCGATTGCTGGACCACGTGAGCCAGAAAGACATTAATCTCTCCCAAATTGAGGTATTAGTCTTGGACGAGGCCGATACTATGTGCGACATGGGGTTCCTGCCCGATGTGCGCCGCATATTGGACCAAGTCCCAGTCAAACGGCAGACCCTCTTCTTTTCCGCGACCATGCCCACCGAGATCCGCACGCTGGCGATGAAGATTCTGAAGGACCCAGAGATGGTCCAGATCGGGACCATCGCTCCGGCCAAGACCGTTTCCCACGCCATTTACCCCATACCCGACAAACTCAAGCGGGACCTTTTGCTGGCCCTTTTACAGCAGACTCCCACCGGCCGGGCGCTGGTGTTCACCCGCACCAAGCACCGGGCCCGTACTCTGGCATTGGAGCTGGCCAAGAAATCGTTCCGGGTGGCCGCGCTCCAGGGCAACATGTCTCAGAATGCCCGTCAGCAGGCCATGGACGGCTTCCGCGCCGGTAAATTCGACATCATGGTGGCCACCGACATCGCCGCCCACGGCATCGATGTCCCCGAAGTCTCCCACGTAATCAATTTCGACTTTCCCAATACCGCCGACACCTACCTACACCGCATCGGAAGGACCGGCCGGGCCGAGCAGACCGGAGAGGCTTTCACTTTCGCCGGGGCCGACGATGCCAACATGGTCCGCGAGGTCGAGAGAGAGCTGGGCATGAAGATCGAGCGGCGGCGTCTGCCCGGTTTCAATTACGGCGACTTCACCCCCGAGGAACAATTCCGGGAAGAGCGCATGGGGCTACACCGCGCCGGGGGCCAGAGCAACGGTGGCAGAGCCGGCCGGAGCACCCGCGATTCCAGGCCCAGAAACGGCCAGAACAACGCGCAGAACAGCCGTAAGAACAACGATCGCAGAATCGGCGCTTCGAATAACGGAAGCCGGGCTGGGCAGGGCGCCCCGTCGGGTCCGCGTACGGATTCGAACAACGGGAACCGTTCCGCCGCGCCAGCACCCCGGACCGGGGCATCCAACGGCCGGCGCAGCGAACAACCGGTTGGCAGGACGTCCCGCACCGATTCTTCCAACGGCAGAAGCCCAGGACAGATCCTGGGGCGAGCCCCCATCAGCGAGGCGGAAAGCCAGAGACGGTCGGGTCAACTATTGGGAAGAAGCTCCTCGCCTGATCCGTCCAACGGCCGCAAAAGGTCCCCGAGTCAAGGCGCACCTTCTTTCAATCCTCGCCCGCCGCGTCCGGGAAAACCCGGCAAACCAAGAGGGCTCCGGCGCTCAGCCGCACGGCGATAGGCGCTCAGCCGCGCGGCAATCTTCGGATCACCTGGAGCCAGGTCTTCTTCCTCCAGTAGCCATCTGTACCTTCCACTCCGATAAATCCAAATTTGATGGCGGCGAGATACAGTTTGGAGCTACTCACTGCGGTGGGGAAGACCACGGGTATCTCTACTTCTTTAGGGGAAACATGGGCAGCAGCTCTTCGCCCAGGATATCAAGCTGCTCCAGGGTCTCTTCGGCGGAGCACATGGGGCGCAAGACAAATTTGGAGCCGCCGGCCTCGATGTAGTTCTGGACGTATTCCGCCACTTTCTCCACCGGGCCCACGGCTGTGAACTCGGTGAAATGGGCGTCGGGCCGTTGGCGGGTCACGAACCGGCTGGCCTTCTCCGTCGCATCCGCCACGTCGTCGGAGATGTAGTAACCCATCAAGACGCCGATGTGGTCGTCTTCGATCTCCCGGTTGTACTCGTTGGCTGTTTCAAATAGGATCTCGCAGCCCTCTTTGATCTCCTCGGGCGTGGCGCTGGAGACCAGCCAACCGTCGCCCACCCGCCCAACGCGCCTGGCGGCTGCAGGAGACCTCCCGCCGATCCAGACTGGAGTCGAAGGCTGGAGATACGGCTTGGGGGTGACGGTCACATTGTGGCAACTGAAGAACTCTCCCTCGTGGGTGACGTCTTCCTCCTGCCACAGGCGGCGCATCAGCTCGATAGCCTCATCCGTCCGCGGGCCGCGCCGTTCCTTGCTGACACCGCAGGCTTCGTACTCTTCGGGCTCTTCTTGGCCCAGACCAACGGCGGGGAAGAAGCGACCTTGGGATAGGTAGTCAAGAGTGGCGATCTGCTTGGCCAGCACCACCGGGTTGCGCAGGGGCATGGCCAGCACGCTGGTGCCGACCTTCAAGCGGTCTGAGTAAGCCAAGACCATGGAGCAGGCCATCATCGGCTCAAGACTGAACTTCTCGCCGACGATCCGGTCGCTGAGCCAGAGTGAGTCGTAGTCATGCTTGTCGCCGACTTCCACCAACTTCCGAAGATAGGTGGGGTCTTCTCCGCCCTCTCCGTAGGCTCCAGGCATGTAACCGATGGCGATACTCATTTCAACTCTCTCGGGTGTTCTCTCTTAGTCTGAGGCCGGAAGCAATTATAACGCAGTAGGGGCACGGCATGCCGTGCCCCTACGATTACGGATCGATAAGGTCCATCCCCGCTTCGGTACGGGCGTCGTTGATGTGGTCCAGTATGCGCTGCCGCAGGGGCGCGATCTCGTACCCGATATCGGCCAGCATCCGGCTGTTGTCCACGTTGTAAACGTGGGGCACCAACTGGTCGCCGGTGGATATCTGGGCATCTGGGATGATCTCCCGGACGATATCGGCCATCTCTTTGATGGTGCACATGCTGCCGCCGCTGATGTAGACCGGGTGGTTCAGCGTCTCGGCCAGGGTCGCCCGCACGAAGATCTCGGCGGCGTCTTCAGCATGGATCATGGGCGACCGCTCTTCCTGGTGGAAGGGCATGCTCACCGGCTTGCCGATGGCCGGCAGGGACATCAGGAGCCCGCCGATCATGCCGGTCATGCCGGTGACTCTTCCGTGGCCGAACACGGTGCAGATGCGCACACCGACGAGGTCCATCCCGTGGCGGTCGATGTAGCGTTTAGCCGAGAAGTCGTTCACCGACTTTGTCATGCCGTAGACGTTGATCGGGTCGTTCAGGTCGTCTTCGGTGATCGGCCGCTCGCCGAATGTAGTCTGGACGCCGTAGACGGCGATGGAACTGGCGTAGACCACTCTTTCGACACCGGTCCAACGGGCCGCCTCAAACACGTTGTTGGTGCCGCCGATGTTGACCTGCATGGCGTAGTGGTGCCGTTCCTCGGTGTCCGGGGGCAATAGCGCCGCCATGTGAATAATCTTGTGCACACCGTTGGTGTTGATGGCTTCCAAGAGGTGGGGCAGCTGGGTCACGTCGCCCCGGTACATCTTGACGCGGTCCATGTAAGGTTCCAGGTTGGCGCGGGGCGGGGCCAGGTCGAAGCAGACCACCTCTTCACCCCCGTCAAGAAGTTTGCGGATGATGCGGTTACCGATGAATCCGGTCCCGCCGGTGACCATGACGGACATGATTCCCCCTTGAATCTACTTTTTATTGAAGTTCGCCAGCCTGGGCGAACCCCGTAAATCATAATGGCGCGGGCGAGCCCCCGCAATGGCGGAAGTGATTTACATAATTCATTGCTACTCCCCTGACCGTAATCAATACGATGTTCAGAATTGCCGATACTGAACACGGCTTCGCACGATCCGCACACTAAAGCCACACCACGGGCTTGGTTCTTGTAGTTCGAGTGGACTGGACGTTCGCCGAAGCGCCAGATTAGAGGGTAATAAAATGCCAAAGTTTCGACTTCCTATAGCATTCTTGATGTTAGCCATAGCGGCGCTCGCTTTGCCTCTGTTAGCAAGCGCCGACCACGAATAGGGCAAATACGCTTGGCCCACGGACGGAGGGCCTGTTCTCGTCCTCGGTGACAATCTCGATTCCGTAGAATGGGACGCGTCCCTAGTGGCCGCCAACGATGATCTGAACGTCTCAGGCGTCATCGACAATTCTATCGGCGCGGGCGGCGCTGCCAACAACCTGGACTGCACACCCGATCCTGGAGCAGTCGCGATCTGCAACTACGACTACGGCGATAACAATTGGCTGGGAGTGCCCGGGATCTATATCGCCAAAGGCAAGAAGATCACCAAAGGCTACGTAAAGGTTAACGATTTCTACTACGCACAAGACTTTTACAATAACGCACCATGGAGGCAGTTGGTGATGTGCCAGGAAGTGGGTCACATCTTCGGGCTGGCCCGCCAAGACGAGACGTTCGACAACGCGAATCTTGGCACTCGTATGGATTACACAGACTATCCTGAAGGTGGCGGAACGGGTGGTGCACTGTCCAACCTGCACCCGAACCAACATGACTATGATCAGTTAGACGCCATGTACGGTGCTGATGAAGGCGGCGGGAACGGTGGTGGGAATGGGGGCGGTGGCGGCCCTCCAGACGGAAAGGGTAAGCCGAGCAGTCCTCCTGGAAATGACATCAGCCAATGGGGTCAAGCAATCAGCACCGACGGCAACGGCCGGCCTGACCTCTTCGAGTTGGACTTGGGCGGCGAAAACAAGTTGTTCACGCACGTGATCTGGACCAACTAACAGTCCACTTAGCTAGCTAAAATGAAAGAGGCCTCCGGATGTCGGAGGCCTCTTTTTAGTCGTCTGGGGAATGGCTACAGCGGCCGCTTGCCCGGAATTCCCACCGCCCGTGGATAACGCGACGGTGTCGGCCCGGTCTTCTGCACCGAGATTACGATCCGATCATCGGTCAGCCCCTCAAGCAGGACTGTGGACACTCTTTCGATATGCCCGCTCAACTCCGCGAGGGCATTTGCTGCTGACTCCTGCTCAGACCAGTCCCCCCCGTGCTTCAATGCGACCAACCGGCCGCCGGTCTTGCAGAATGGCAGGCTGAACTCCAAAAGCAACGGCAGTTTGGCCAAGGCCCGCACTGTTACTAGGTCGAAGGCGTCCCTCAGGTCCTTCTCACGGGCCAGGTCTTCGGCGCGGCCGGTGTAGATCGACACATCTTCCAATCCAAGTTTTTCCACGATGTGGTGCAAGAACGCAGTCTTCTTCTTTACTGATTCCACCAAGGCAAGTTTCATGTCCGGGAAAGCCAGTTTCAGGGCCAGTCCCGGCAGCCCCGCCCCGGCGCCCACGTCCATGACCCTCACCGGCCCAGACAGATATTCGCGGGCGGTCAAGTAGACGGTCAGTGAGTCTAAGAAATGTTTGACCTGGACATCTTCGTATTTGATGATCGCCGTCAGATTTGCCCTCTGGTTCCAGTCGGCCAGCTCTTGGAAGTAGGTCTCGAACTGGTCCAGTTGTTCCTCGGACAAGGCGACACTCAACTGGGCCGCGCCCGCCTTTAGTAGCCCCATTCTTTCAGACATATGACGGTATTATAGCCGGGTATTAGCAGTCGTAGGCCACGTTCGCGCCAAATTGACACCACGAGAAGCCGAGCCGTAAAATGACGTTCAACACTCGGCGAACCCGGTATCCGGCAGGATCGAAGAGGTAACACCATGGCAACCAAAGCCTATCTATTGATCGAAACCGCGGTTGGAAAGACACGCGATGTGGCAACCACTCTGAGCGGCCTACCGGGCATCACGACGGTAGACGTGGTTACAGGTCCCTACGACATCATCGCAGAGGTGTCCGGTGACGATATGACGGTAGTCGGTGATCTGGTCACCGGACACATCCATACGGTTACCGGCGTCGTCCGCACGGTCACCTGCGTGGCCGTTACCAGTTAGCTTCCGATCTAATTTCTTGGTTCCGAGAAGGACCTGTTTAGGAGATTCCTGTGGAATTCAAGTTCACGGCCGAAGACGAAGACTTTCGGAAAGAACTTAGGGCATTCATGAAGGCCGAGCTTCCCGACCCTTGGGAAGGCGCCGGACGCTATCCTGAAGACGACGACTGGGACCTGAACCGGGTCATCCGTCAGAAGATGGCTGAGAAGGGCTGGCTCACCATGCACTGGCCGGAGGAATACGGCGGCCAGAATGCGTCTCCGGTGAAGTCGGCCATCTACAACGAAGAGATCGCCTATATGAGGGCTCCCGGACGGGACATCTTCGGCGTCCGCATGCTTGGCCCCACGCTGATGATCCACGGCTCAGAAGAGCAGAAGAAGACTCACCTGCCCGCGGTGGCCAAAGGCGAGATTCAATGGTGCCAAGGCTACAGCGAGCCTGAATCGGGCTCGGACCTAGCCTCGCTTAGCACCCGGGCGGTCCGCGACGGCGATGACCTGGTGATTAACGGCGCCAAGGTGTGGACGACCATGGCCCACCGCGCCGACTGGATCATGCTGCTGACCCGCACCGACCCCGATGCCCCGAAGCACCGTGGAATCAGCTTTGTGCTGGTGGACATGAAGAGTCCCGGAGTGTCGGTCCGCCCCATCATCAACATGGCCGGCGGCCACGAGTTCAACCAGGTGACATTCGATGATGTCAGGGTCCCCAGGGCCAACGTGGTCGGCGAAGAAGACCGGGGCTGGTACGTGGCTGTGACCCTGCTAGACTTCGAACGCTCCGGCATCGACTACTCCGCCTCGGCCCGCCGGTTGCTGGACGATACGAAAGAATTCGCCACCGAGACCAAGCGCAATCGAGTGCCCCTGATCGAAATTCCCTGGGTTCGCAGCCTAATGGCCGACCGGTACATCGACTGCGAGGTAGCGCGGCTCATGGCCTACAACGTGGCCTACATGCAGTCTCAGGATTTGATTCCCACCAAAGAAGCGTCCATGAGCAAAGTCTTCGGCAGCGAGACGGTCCAGAAGGTGACCGAGGCCTCGTTGGACATCCTGGGCATGTACGGCACACTTGGCCGGAATGACAAGTGGGCGCCTCTCAAGGGCCGAGTCCAAGAAAACTGGATGAACGCCTTCGCCGGCACCATCGCCGCCGGCACCTCCGAGATCCAGCGAAACATCATCGCCGGACGGGGGTTGGGGTTGCCTAGGGGGTAGATTTCAGGATTTAGGCCAAATGAAGAAAAAGGCCCGCTTCCGGCGGGCTTTTTCTATGTAAGGGCCCGGTTGACGCGGGTGGCCTTTCGCCGGAATCCACTCAGCCACGTTGGTCATGGCAACGACACCAATGGATGAAAGGCTCTGATTGGCTGGATGCCGATGATCTAATAGCAAATGGAGTTGCTGTTAGGTCGGCTCAGCGGATTCCTGCTTTCGCAGGAATGACGAAGGTGCGCCGTGGATATTGATGGAAATGTCCCCTACGAACGGGTGCGGCTCTATTCCAACCCGTATGCCTCATCCAAGATGTCCACCACATGCCGGACCCGACCATTCGTCCCCTGAGATTTGAAGCCCATCTCCACCTGGAGCATGCAGCCGGGGTTGGCGGTGATGACTTCCTGGGTGTCGGTGGCCGTGATGCTGTCCATCTTTCGCTTGAGCAACCTTTGGGATAGCGCAGGTTGGACCGATGAGTAGATGCCGGCGCCGCCGCAGCAGAGGCTGGAATTTTCCATCTCCACCAGTTCAACGCCTGGGATGGAGTTCAGGATGGTCCGGGGAGCGGCGGTGATGCGCTGGGCGTGGGCCAGGTGGCAGGGATCTTGGAAGGTGATTCGGCGGTTGACCGTCGCCGTCGGCGCTTGGAAAGGCAGGCCGACCAGGAACTCAGTCACGTCTTGGGTCATCCCGCTGAACCGGATGGCCTTGTTACGGTGTTCCGGGTCGTCTTTCAACAATTCGGCGTATTCCTTCATGCTGGAACCGCAGCCGGCAGAAGAGGTGATGATCCGCTCCACCCCGGCGCCCATCAACGAGTCGATGTTGGTCCGGGCCATGGCGCGGGCGTTCTCCAGGTCCCCGGCGTGGGTGTTTAAAGCCCCGCAGCAGCCCTGGCCTTGAGGCACCATCACATCGCAGCCGTTTCGGGTTAGGACCCGCACTGTCGCCTCCATGGTCGGGCCCTGCATCAGCGGCATGACGCAGCCCGACAGCAGCGCCACGGTCATCTTCTTAGCGCCCTGGGCCGGATGGACCGCGTCCGACGGCCCGAAGAACCGCTTGCTCAAGGGAGGCAACTGGGACTCCAGCTTCCCGATTCCGCCGGGCAGCAGGTAGAGCAGGTGGGACAGCCGGACCAGCTTCTGGATCCCCAGCCGCTGGTAGAGTCGGATGAGGTTCGCGCCCATCCGGAGTCTCCTCGGATTTGGCAGCGCGGAGTTCAGGAAGAAACGGCTGAACCGTTTCAGTTCGCGGGACTGGAGACCGGCGGCCCGGACCTGAGAGCGGGTGCGTTCCATGATGCGGCCGTAAGGGACACCCGAAGGACAGACCGCCTCGCAGGCGCGGCATTGCAGGCACGCCTCCCAGTGGGAGACGATCCTGGGAGTGATCTCCACCCGGCCTTCATTGACGGCTTTCATCAAGGCCAAGCGGCCCCTGGGCGACTCCATCTCCAGCGCCGTCTCAACATAGGTGGGGCAGGAGCTCAGGCACAACCCGCAGTGGACGCAGCGGTAGAGGTCGGATTCAGCTGGCGCGTCGCGGCCAGTGAAACCAGCAATCGGCTGGACCATCTATATTCCTCCCAAGAAACGGCCGAGGTTCAGTATCCCGTTGGGATCGAAACGGTCTTTGATACTCCGCATGACGGCCAAACTGTCGGGAGCGTCGCCCCAGACGTCGATCTGCCGCTTCACCGACAGAGGGCAGCGTTCCACCACCGCCGAACCGCTGTACCGGGAGGCGATCTGCCGTGTCTGTTGGACCGCGTCCAAGATGGATAGCTCGACTTCGGCAGCTCCTTCTGTGGAAGAAGGCCAGAGCAGCCGGATGCTGCCGAATCCGGGATCGGCCATCTGTTCCGGCTTCTCACCAGAGACAAGGATCTCGCCGCACTCAGCGGAGGTCCGGGCCGACGACTTCGACTGGACCGATACCTTGATGACCAGAACGGAGTTGGGGTTGATCTCCGCCGGAGCGTCGGTTAACCAGCGCAGCATTCCGTTGGACGCGGGATCGTCGATGCGTTGCACGACGTTGGCGCCTTCCGCCAGCAGCAGGGCCGCCGCTTCTTCCATCCGTCGTCTGGTGGCCTGGGCCCGTCCCGAGTAGAAGGCAAAGGTCAGAGCGGTGTCTTCTTCACTCAGCCCCAGGTCTTGTGACGCGGCTTGGACCGAGTCCTGCAGCCGACGCGAGACGCCCGAGGTAACGCTGTGGCAGCCCATAGGAGCGGCCGGGGAGTGCAGCAACTTCCGGCCGGCGGAAATCGATGCGGCGAGGGTTGGAAACGACGCCAGCAACATCCCAGAATGAGGGTTGTTGGGCAACAGCTTGAACGAGGCTTCGACGATTACTCCAAGGGTGCCCAACGAGCCGGTATACAGCTTATTAAGGTCGTAACCGGTGACATTCTTGACGACCTTGCCGCCCGCCTTGGTGGACACACCCTGGGTGGACATGACGCCGATGCCAATGAGCCACTCCCTAGGCAGACCGTAGGCGTAAGACAAGGGTCCGCCTGCACCAACGGACAGGATGCCGCCGACCGTGGAGCGGCTGGCCTGCGCCGCCTCGAAAGGAACGAATTCGCCGCCTGAGGCCAGGTGTTCCTGCAACGACGCCAGAGTCATCCCGGCCTCGACTGTGGCGGTCATGTCGGCGGGCTGGTAATCCAACACCCGGTTAAACGCCCCCATGTCCAGCACCACATCGGCCTTCCGCGGGACATTACCCAGCCCCGTACGAGTGCCGCCGCCCCGCGGCAGCAAGGCAACCCCTTCAGAAGATGCCCATTTCAATATCTCAGCAAGCTGGAGCCGGTCCACTGGACGCACCGCCGCCTGAGGTGTCAGACCATCAACCTCATACCCGTCACCAGGCAATACGACGCTACCGCCCAAAAGCCTAGCAAGCTGCTCACCAAGGGAAGACTCCAAAAAAACTCCTACATGAATCGGACGGCGTTGGTTCTGGAAGTACAGTAATATGCCAAATAGACCAGCTGCGCTGGTTAGGCCGGCATGCCGTGCGCGGGTGGGTGGGCGTGGGGCGTGTGCTTCTTGCCGTCTGGGAAAATCTTGCCGGGGTTCATGCTGTTGTCCGGCGCGAAGGCATCGCGCACCAACACCATAGCCGCCATATCGTCTTCGGAAAAGACCAGTGGCATCTGTTCCTTCTTCTCCAGGCCTACGCCGTGCTCACCTGTAAGCGTACCTCCGGCATCCACGCAGATCTGCAGCACTTCCGTCCCGGCCTCCACGATTCTGTCTAGGGCGCCAGGCTGTCGTTCGTCAAATAGCAGGCAGGGATGCAGATTGCCGTCCCCGGCATGGAACACGTTGGCGATGGGGATGTTGTACTTCCGGCTGACGTCGGCGACCCGCCCCAGCACCGGGGCCAACTGTGTTCTGGGCACCACGCCGTCGACCAAGAAGTAATTAGGGGCGATACTGCCCAACGCGCCCAACGCGCCCTTGCGTCCCACCCAGAGTTGTTCCCGTTCCGCGGCGGCTTCGGCGGTACGGACCTGACTTGCGCCGGTCTCCCAGAGGGCGGCCTCGACTTCATCACCGATCTCGTCCACTTCGTCCTGCAACCCTTCTAGCTCGATGAGCAGCACGGCTCCGGCGTCATCGGGATATCCGGCGTCGGTAACCTTCTGCACCGCCTGGATAGTCAGGGCGTCGATCATCTCCAGGGCGGCGGGGACGATTCCATGTTCGATTACCGCTGAGACCGCAGTGCAGGCCGTCTCAACGTCGGGGAAGATGCCCAGGAAGGTGCGCACAGCTTCGGGTACCGGCAATAACCGGACCGCGATCTTGGTGGCGATGCCGAAGGTGCCTTCCGAGCCTGTGAACACACCCCGGAGGTCGTAGCCGACCGTCTCCCGGGCCAGGCTGCCCAGGTTCACGACCGCGCCGTCTTCCAGCACAACCTCCATACCCAACACGTGGTTGGTGGTGGTGCCGTAGGCCAGGCAGTGGGGCCCGCCGGCGTTCTCGGCGACGTTGCCGCCCAGGCTACAGGCTTTCTGGCTGGAGGGGTCGGGGGCATAGCGCAGGCCGAACTTGCGGACGTGGGTGTCAAGGTCCAGGTTGATAACCCCAGGTTCCACCAACGCCAGCCGGTTCTCGGTGTCCACTTCAAGGATGTGGTTCATGCGGGGGAAGGCGACCTGGATGCCGCCGGGCGGGGCGATGGCGCCGCCGCTGAGTCCGGTGCCGGTGCCACGGCCCACCACAGGGACCCCGGCCTTGTGGGATAGTGCGATGACCCGGCTGACCTCTTGGGTGCTGTTGGGAAAAACGACGGCCTCTGGCATTCCCCGGTCCACCGAACCATCGTATTCAAAGACCAGCAAATCATCGGAGTGGTACACCACGTTCTCTGCTCCGACGATGCCCTGGAGGTCTTTCAAAAACCGCTTGAAATCCATGCCTGGAACCCGCTCATAGATGTTGCCGATTCTCCGCTTAGACACAGGGATGATAGAACAATTCCGGGGTCATTGCCAGGCTGGCGCTAGCTTGTTTGTCGGCCCTCTGGTTTCTAGGTATACTGGGTCGGGATTCGTGCTGGGGCTGGTTTGGCCTCGGCTCTCATCGATAACAGTATCCGGTTTTTGATAGTCAGGAGGGACCTAGTGGAGTTCAATATCGCCGTATTGGGTGGCGACGGAATCGGCCCGGAGGTAACTGACCAAGGCGTCCGTGCTTTGGAAGCCGTGGGCCGGGCATTCGGCCATAGTTTCAATCTTAGCTACGGCGACATCGGCGGGATCTCCATCGACAAGCACGGGACCCCTCTAACCGACGAGACCAGGGGCCTCTTGGATTCCAACGATGCGGTGCTTTTCGGCGCCGTAGGCGGCCCCAAATGGGACTCTCCTGACGCCAAGGTCAGGCCAGAGATGGGTCTCTTGGACATGCGGGCCCATATGGGCGTTTTCGCCAACATCAGGCCGGTAAAGGTCTACCCCTGGCTGGCGGAATCCAGCGTTCTAAAGCCCCATATCATCGAAGGCGTGGACCTGGTGGTCGTGCGTGAGTTGACCGGCGGTCTTTATTACGCTTTGCCCAGAGGACGGCACGAGACGCCCAACGGCATCGTCGGCGAGGACACCATGCGCTACACCGAAGGCGAGATCGAGCGGGTAGTTCGGGTAGGCTTCGAACTAGCCATGGGACGGCGCAAAAAGCTGACCTCGGTGGACAAAGCCAATGTCCTGGAGTGTTCCCGGTTGTGGCGGGCGGTGGCCACCCGGATGGGCGAGGAATACCCCGACGTTGAACTGGAACACGTGCTGGTGGACAACTGCGCCATGCAGTTGATCCAACGGCCGGCAAGTTTTGATGTCATCGTGTCCGAGAATACCTTTGGCGATATATTGAGTGACGAGGCTTCGGTACTGGCGGCGTCCCTGGGACTGCTGCCGTCAGCCAGCCTGGCAGGAGTGCCAGTGGTTGGGCAACGCTCCGGCGGCCTGTACGAGCCGATACATGGAACGGCGCCGGACATCGCCGGCAAAGGGATTGCCAACCCCACGGGCTCAATCTTGAGCGTGGCGTTGATGGTCCGATACTCCCTGGGACTGACCGAAGAGGGCGCGGCCATCGAGCGGGCGGTGGACAAGGTGTTGGAGCAGAACGCCCGCACAGCGGATATAGCAACTGAGGGCACTGAGCCTGTTTCGACCATTGAGATGGGCGATCGGATAATTGCCGCGATCGAGAGTGGTGGGTAGGCTCGGGTTTAGTAATTTGACTTAGGAAAAGCCTCTATCCTCATCCTAACCTTCTCCCTTTGTGGGAGAAGGGACACATGACTAAAGCGAAGGATTCTTGAATGGGCGGAGAACTTACGATTGCCATAGCGGTCTTTTTGGCCAGCGCCGTGTTGGTCATGTTCTGCGGCGCTAAGCTGGCAGTCTACGGCGACGCTTTGGCAACGTTGACCGGCTGGGGCCGTCTGTTCGTTGGTAGCCTGCTGGTAGCATTGGCCACGTCATTGCCCGAGTTGTCCACCAACATCTCTGCTGTCCAGTTGGACCCGCCCAACCCCGAGCTGGCTGTGGGCAACGTCTTCGGCGCTAACATGCTCAACATGTTCACCATGTCGGCCGTGGCGTTGGCCTTCGGCGGTAAGCGCTTCCTGGTGCAGGTGGCGCCCGAGCAAGGCTATCTGATCGTGGTGGCTGTGGTCCTGACCGGGGCGGCGATCTTGTTCGGCGCTATTCAGTGGGGAGCGAATGTCGGCGAAGTTGGGATTTCGTCGGTCATCCTGATAATCTTGTTTGTTGCGGGAATGTGGTGGGTCTATAAGAACCGCCCCGCCGCCGACGACGAAGCGGAAGAAGACCCCGGTATGACTCTTGGCAAAGCCTGGGTCATGTTTGGGCTAGTTTCTCTAGGGGTAGTGATTGCCGGTTTCTTCCTAGCCTGGAGCACCGACGAGATCGCTGACATCACCGGCATCGCCTCAAGCACACTGGGCATACTGTTGGTGTCATTGGTGACAACCATGCCCGAGGCGTCGTCGACCATCGCGGCCGCCCGCATCGGAGCCATGGACCTAGGGGTCGCGGGGCTCTACGGTAGCTGTGCTTTCAACGTCACAATCATGTTTTACGCCGACCCGTTCTTCCGCGAGGGCGTGCTTAACAACAATACAGAAACGGCGCATTTCGTTGCCGGTGGCGTGGCGGTGGGTCTCATGGTTGCCGGGCTGGTGCTGGTGTTGGCTCGAAACCGGGTCAAGTCGGTAGTGGCGAATGTGGCGCTGGCCCTGATGGCCACTACCTACATAGCCGGAGCTGTGGCCGTGGCAACCGTGGGTGGGACCGAAGATGACGAGACCTCAGATTCAAAACCGTCGATCACGACAACCCGAACGCCCGGCGAATGAGCCCGGTTAGGATTGTCCGCGTCTCCCCGCCGCTGAGAAAAGCCGCCGCGAATTCCAGGGTTTCATGGCCAAGTTCGTGCATCACGCGGATGGGCGACGCCTCGCCGACCCCGGTACATTCGCTGAATCCATAGCTGCCGAAGAAACCGGGGTCGCCCTCCATATGGCGCAAGTCTAGGCTGCGCAGCAGCGCCTCGCCCGCTCTCGTGGGTTGGTAGAGGGCTACAACCGCATCGACACGTTCTTCCACCCAAGACGCGGTGTCCTGCTGGCGAGTGACCAAAGGAATGGGCGGCGTTTGAGTGGGCGGCGTCTGGGTGGGCGTGACGATCAAGGCCGGGGGCTGGGTCGAACGACCACGTTGAAAGTGGGTGAGGGTGGTGGGGGCGTCGCGGGGGCGTCGCTGTCCCATCGCCGCAGGCGGCGATCACCAGGAAGAGAACGGCGGCTGGCAACCAGCGGATCAGAGGGCTTCGAGGGGCTCTTCGGTGACTGTTCCGTCGGTGATCTCAAAGATGCGCACGACCGGATTGTCCATATCCATCAGGGACACCAGCACGTAACGGACATCGGGCCAGAGTCCGGCGGTGCCTCCGGCGATGCGGACATCGGTGTCGGAAGGGTAGGCTTCGCTGCCGGTGTGGGAGTGGTAAATCGCCAAGAGCTCCCAGTTGTTGTCTCCGGCCTCGGAATCGACATTGGCCAACTCCAAGGGGTCCATGACGAACCGGAAGGGACTCGCTTCAACGTTGGTCATTCGGTAGACCTTCATGACCTGGCCGTCGGACCCCGCCAAAATGCCGCAGCATTCGTTGGGTAGGTCGGACTTGGCATGGGCCACCATCTCATCGATGAATTCCTGTCTGATCTGGACCAATGGGTCAACTCCCGGAACTAAGTGGAAACTATCACCGCGCGGTCTCCGTCAAGACAGATATGAGGCCGCGAACTTGTGTGAATATACCAGAGGAATCTTGGAGTGAATAGCGGCATCATAGTTTGCATACACAGATACGGGAAAACGGCCCAGCTAGATTCGCACAGCCCATCACCCGGAAGGAACCATCGGATGTTTTATCTCAAAGGCTGCTCAAAATACCACGGCGACCTAACCCTGGGAAAAGACGCATACGGCGCTTTCTTGAAGTGCTTGCAATGCGGGAAATTAACCGAAGGCAACGTGGCGGGCGGCCACCGGTCTGTGTTGCACGGAGCGACGTTCGACGAAGTAGCCATTCAGGCTCTGAGCCAGGAGAAGGCTAAGACAGCGGTTGCGGTCTAGTTACCGGCCCGTTGGGCGTAGGCGTAAACCGCCGCTTCTTGTTCCGGGGTCTGGACCGAACCAGGACGTAGGTCACGAAGCATGGTTATCGCTTCGGCGGGGTCATGGCCCCGGTGGATCAAGTAGCAGGCCAGCACGGTTCCGGTGCGGCCGATCCCCGCATAGCAACTGACCACCACCGGCCGGTTGGATTCGGTCTGCCCGTCGATGAACTCAATCATCCGCTGGATCTGGTCCGGTTCGGGCGGTGTGAAGTCGGGTACCGGCTCAAACATGTCCACCAGGTCGACCATCTTTCCGGTTGTGGCCGCGATTGTTCGCTCCTCCATCCGTATCACGGCGCGCACGCCCTGGTGATAGAGGAAGGATAGATCGTCGAAGCTAGTAGGTCCCTGGGAGCCGGCCAGTTCGTCATTCAACACCCAACCAAAGTTCATGACCTGCATCTTTTTTCCTCGGCTCCCTCTTTAGTCTTTAGCCACGGCGTCTATACGCCGGCGGGCTTCCTGCTCAGTCAACGTGTCTATGGAGACAACTTTGTCTCTGGAGCCGTGGCCCCGGACTATCTCCAGCCGCGACTTGCTAACTCCCAAAGCCTTAGCCATCAACGCAATCACCCCGGCGTTGGCCTTGCCCTCAGCGGGTGGGGCCGTGACCCACAGGCGTAGCGTGCCATCCTCAAAGCCGTCTACCTGGTTGCGGGAGGCTTTCGGCTGCACCCGCACCTTCAACGTGCAACTGTCTTGTGGTTTGTTGGCCATGGTCTAGGCGCTTTTCAGTGGTGGCTCACCGGCAGTCTGGTATATTAGGGCTGAAGGCAAGCGTGCTGTAGGAGGCGTCCGATGGAGTATACCAACATCAAACTGGAGAAAGAAAACCGGGTGGCGACCATCCGGCTGAACCGTCCCGACGCTTTAAATGCCTTGAATCCGGAGTTGATAACAGAACTGGCCGCGGCGGTGGCCGAAGTGGGCGCTGATGTGTCCATCAAGGCACTCGTCATACGGGGCGAAGGACGGGCTTTCTGCGCCGGCGCCGACCTAACCTATTTCCAGTCCACGTTCGCCGATCCGGCGCTGCTGCCACCATACTTGGCCCAGATCATCGACCTGCTCAGCGGGATTGAGAGCTTGCCCTTCCCGGCCATCGCGGTAGTGCACGGTTTTGCCTTGGCCGGTGGCTTGGAGCTGATGATGGCTTGCGATATGGCCTTGGTGGCTGACGACGCCCGGATCGGAGACCAGCACGTGAACTTCGGCCTGATGCCCGGCGGCGGTTCGACCCAACGGCTGCCCCGCCGTGTGGGCCTGCAGCGGGCGATGGAACTACTGACCACCGGCAAGTGGCTCTCCGGGACCGAAGCTGTCGAATGGGGACTGGCCCTTCGGTCTGCTCCAGTGGAGGGTCTGGACGATGAACTGGAATCGATCCTGGGGCCGCTACGGACCAAGAGCCGCGAAGGCCTGGCACTTATCAAGGCGACCACGCTCCGGGGCATGGGAATGTCCATGGAAGACGGTGTGGAGCTGGAGAGTCGGACATTCGCGCAATACATGACGACCTCGCCCCACCCGGCTGAAGGCATCAAGGCGTTCATCGAGAAGCGGACGCCTGAGTTCTAGCCCGCTGTAAGGGGCAAGAATGAGCCTGGCTGGTTCGACACCCACCAGGGCCGATGCTATGATTTAGCGTCTCTATGGTGGCGTTCCACCTTTATGGGCAACGTACTTCACCAACGGAAAAACTCCACCGGCGCAACAAATCTGCCGGCGGTGATTGGATACCCGGCTTGAAGATCAAAGACATCCTGACGAAAACACGCCCCATCTCCTTTGAATTCTTTCCTCCCCGCAACGCCGAGGGCATACCGGCAGTGCTGGAGACCATGGACGAACTTAAACCGTATTGCCCGGACTTCGTGTCTGTGACCTACGGGGCCGGCGGTTCGACGCGGGCCTTTACCGAAGAGATTACGCTCCAGATCAAACGGGAAACCGGAGTGGAAGTGATGGCCCATCTGACCTGTGTGGGTCAAAACAAAGAGGAGATTCACGAGGTGTTGCAGCGCCTGGAATCCGAGGGTGTTGAAAACATCATCGCCCTGCGCGGCGACCCACCCCGGGGCTCCACGGAATTCGCCCCGGTGGAGGGTGGGTTCCAGCACGCCACCGACCTGCTCAAGCACGTACAGTCCAACTTTAGATTCGGCGTGGCGGCAGCCTGTTACCCCGAAGGCCACACCGAGTCGGTGGACTTGGATACCGACCTGGACTACATCAAGATGAAGGTGGACAACGGGGCAGATTTTCTGGTGACCCAGTTGTTTTATGACAACCGGCATTATTTCGACTTCTTAGAACGGGCCCACGCCGGCGGTATCGACGTTCCCATCATTCCCGGGGTCCTACCGGTCTTGAACTCGGCCCAGGTCCGCCGGTTCACCGCCCTCAGTGGGTCGGAGATCCCCCCAGACCTGGACAAGTTGTTGGATAAATACGCCGATAGCGACAACAGCGCCCGCGATATGGGGGTGGAGTACGCCACCGCCCAGGTGCGCGAACTTTGGGATGCCGGCGTGCCCGGAGTTCATTTCTACGTGTTGAACCGCAGTTATTCCGTGTCCCGGATCCTGGATAACCTGACCATCTCCGGACACCAACGGCAAGACTGACCTAGCCACTCGAACTTCCGGGCGGACGATGCTTACAACAGGCGTCGACATCATCGAGATTCCCCGCATCAAACAGACGTTGGACCGCTATGGCCAGCGTTTCTTGAATCGCATCTTCACACCCGATGAGATCGCCTATTGCCATGGCCGCGCGCCAAACCTGGCGGGCCGGTTCGCCGCCAAAGAAGCGACCATGAAGGCGCTTGGCACCGGCGTCCGCGGAGTAAGCTGGAAGGATATCGAGGTCGTCCGCGCGGATAGTGGCGCTCCCAGCGTGAAACTCCACGGACGGGCCGAGAAACGGGCTGAGCGCTTGCATGTGAGCGAGATATCCCTAAGTATCTCCCACTCCCGGGAATACGCCGTAGCCTTCGTGGTGGCGCAACGTGACGAAACACCATGAAGATCGTAACCGCCGCCCAGATGACAGCTATCGAGCAGGCTTCGGAACGAGCCGGAATCAGCACGGATGTCCTGATGGAGAACGCCGGTCTGGCAGTGGCCCAAGGGGCACGGGACCTGGTTGGCGCGGCGGGTGTGCGGGTCATTGTACTGGTGGGACCCGGTAACAACGGCGCCGATGGTCTGGTGGCTGCCAGGCATCTGCGGCGTTGGGGCGCCGAAGTCATCTGCTTCGTGGTAGGCGGACGCCCGGAAACCGACCCCAAGATGGATCTGGCACTGGAGTACGGAGTCCGGGTCATCGACGTAGCGTCACCCAGCGGACTGGAGAACCTGTTGTCCCAGTCGGCCTTGGTGATAGACGCCGTGTTGGGCACAGGGAGGGCACGCCCGCTGGAAGGCCCCGTCAAGCAGACGATGCGGTGTTTGGCCAATACCCGGGCAGCGTCTTCTCGTCCCAAATTACTGGCGCTGGACCTGCCTACTGGGCAGAACTCCGACACCGGCGAGGTCGATCCATTGGGTGTGCCCTGCGACGTTACGTTTGCTCTTGGCTACCCAAAGGTTGGACTCCTCAACTTCCCCGG
>CERD01004457.1_pt1 | contig 20499 bp, 18 predicted proteins | sample 530931 | NCBI WGS metagenome assembly CERD01 (sample SAMEA2621101, study PRJEB7988) | marine metagenome | isolation source: saline water (ENVO:00002010), including
ACAATGACCGATAACTTCATAGCACCACCACCTTTCGGGCTAATTGGGTAAGTAACTCGTAGCCGTCCCAATCGGGAGAAAACTGCAAGGCTTCTCCGACGGGAACGACGCGATCTATTCCTGTTATCGACGGCTGCGCTAAAAACTTAACCATGTCATCCTTAGCGAAGCCCCAGTAACTCAGGGTTTGCAGTTTGGGCGTGGTTAATGCGGCCAGGTCGTTGAGCGAGCTTATTGAATGCACCGGAAGGATCCAGTTGCCCGGATGTGCCGGGCTGACCAATGCGGCACCTGACGACAGTTCAATGCTGCACACCCTGCCGTTGAACTGATAGGCTGTCGCCTCGCCTGACGCCACCAGCCATTGACTGAATACAAGTTGTTCATTGCGCAGTGTTTCTGGCGCATTGGCTGAATGGGCACAACGGCCAATGGCTTCCAGTAGCGCCACTTTTGCACGGTTATCTCCTACCCATACCAGCGCGCGGGGCGACGAGCATGCCTGTTGCAAGTATGGCTGCATATCCCGCCAGATCCCCTCTGCCAGGCGTACTTGCTGTTCGGTTGTCGCACCTGAGAACGCTTCACCATTGATTACGCATGCGGAATGACGGTCTGCAAAACTGATATCACGACAACGAGGCTTGCAGGGTAACTCGCGGATCCGTAACACACTGTCATCCCCGCCCCACAGTACTCTGGCATCGGCCAGTACACTGAGTTCGTCACCGGACTCGCTATTGTGATCGTACTGAATAAACTGATTGGCATTGGCAATATCGCTGAATTCAGCAGCATTAAGCACATCAAGCAGGGTATGCAACAGCGTTTGCTGCAGGGCACTTTGCTGACTTGAGAGCCTGACAATATTGCGGTTACCCATTAACAATGCGCAAACCCAGCTGTAAACAAACATAGTATCGACGTTGGCCGGCGTGTAATGCACTACCAGTCCCAGCGGCTTAAACGTACCGTTAAGCGATCCGGTAAATCGCGTCAGACTGGCTTTACGCAACCAGAAACCCAACGCCACCAGCTCATCAAACTCGCGACATGCAGAGCGCTGCATCAGCGCTGCTGACAAGGCCTGAGTAAAAGCTATAACCTGATCAGCTAACGCGGGTAAATTCGTGGCTTGCACTGCTGGCAACTCACTCAGGCTTACTGGTTGCCTGCCCTGCTCTGTGATGCGTAGCACATTCATGGTGTTACTCCGGTGTCACTGCAGCCACGCACTTCCGTTTTGGGCAAACGACCATGCACTTCAAAATAACGGCCTTTCCGCCCACACGGGCAATCGTCGGTACCCAGCACCCGGCCTTTGTCTTCGGTTAAAATACTGTGCCCCGGATAACTCGATGGAATAGCCGACAATACCTGAATCAGGCCGGTTTGTCCTTGCGGTAACGGGGCCAGAGTATAGGGATCGCGGATCACTACATCGGCCAGCTGTGGCGCGTGTAAGTGTCCTGCTTCGCACTCTACAAATACGCTGCCCACCTGCTCTGCCATGCCGTAAAAGTTGTGCACCCGGGTTAGGCCACATGTTTGTTGCAAAGCGCGTTTGAACGTCGCGTTATCGACCTGCTGGTCGGTAAGTTTTTTCCAACCGCCGCTGTGGATCAGGACGCCCTGTGGCAGCGAAACTGAGACCTCAGCTTGTTGTAATGCCTTCACAAAATGCAGCCACACCATAAAGGTAAATCCGAACAGCAATACCGGACCTTGCTGGTGTTGTCGGGCAAAGGCAGTGACCGCTTCCACGTTAAGAGACATATCATCATTAAGCGCATACACCGGTTGCCGACCAAAAAACGCCATGCCCTGAATGCCTGCAGCGCGAGCAGAAAACGCCCCTTTTTTCATGATTGCCGGGCTATCGATGATCAGCATGGGCAAACGTTGCTTGCCAATAAACTGCTGCATGATTTTCACCAGCGCCTTACTTTGACGGGCACTGGTTGCCTTATCCAGAAACACCCTGGCCGGCACCTGAGCGGTGGTGCCTGAAGACTGCAACACGCGGAACACATCGTCGTCAGCAACACTTTTTAAGGCAAACTGTTTAAACAACCGAACGGCAAGAAACGGGAACTCGGTCAGTGATGTCGCCGTTGAGAAATGATGAAACAACCGGCGATAATGGTCGCTCCGTTCCACATGCAACGTGTGCAAACGCAGCAGCAAAGGCAGCAGCAGCGCTTCTTTCTCAGTCTGGGTAAGCTCGTACACCGGCGCATTGAACAGTTCGGCAAACGCCTGCTCGTAATCGTTTAGCAATGCATCATCGGGTTGCGTTGTCATGCATTCTCTCCGAGCAGCATTGCCATCAGCGACGAGTAATCGGTTTTACCGTTATTCAATAGTGGGAAGCTCGCCACTTGGCATATTTTAACACCGGAAGCCGGTAACTGAATCAGGGCTTTTTGCAGTGTTTCTACCGCTTCTGCATCGCCTTCTGTGCAGGCAATAAGCAGTTTATTGTCTTGACCACAACACTTCACAACCAGATTTTGTTCCGCAAACAGTTGCTCAATGGCGTCCAGATTTACCCTTTCGCCAAATACCTTCAACATGCGCTTTTTACGCCCAACAATGGTGTAATCACCGTCTGCATCCACTTGGGCGAGATCTCCGGTTTTCAGCCAGGCCGAGGGCGAAAAGGCAGACAATGCAGCCGCCGACTCAGCATAACCAAGCATAATATTTTCGCCCCTGTAACACAGTTCACCCGGCGTATCGACGGCATAAATGGGCGCGTCATCGTCGTCCAGCAACATAAATTCGCCACCGGGAATTGCTTTGCCTATGCAACCGGGTTTACGTGCTATGTTGCCGGGCTCAACAAAAGCCATTCTGGCTGTGGCTTCGGTTTGTCCGTACATCACAAAAAACTGTTTGTGGTGCAGCTTCGCATAGTCAGCGAGCTGCAAAATGAATTGGCTGGCTAGTTTGCCCCCCGCCTGAGTAAAGTACCTCAGTGCGGGTAATTCCATACGGTTGAAACGCATGCGCAGCAGCATTTCATAAAATGACGGTACGCCGGCCAGAGACGTAACCGGGGTGTCTTTCAGGATCTGCCAAAACGCCTTGTCGAACACACTTGCTTCGGTAAAACGGCATTGGGCGCCCTTGGCCAGGTGCGTATTTAGCACCGACAAACCGTAGGAATAACTCAGTGGCAAGGTTGCCAGTGTGATATCACTTTCCTCGATGGGAAGATAGTCCAAAATCGCATTGCAGTTACTAAGGATATTGTGTTGAGACAGCGCAACACATTTCCCTGCGCCCGTGCTACCCGATGTGGAAAGCAATACGCTAAGGCGTGGGTCGGTGTTAACTCCTGTTGCCGACAATACGGTGATTGCTTCTTCAGACACACGCAGATTGGCGTTATAGCGATTGGCGTATTCGTTTACCAAAGCGTCTGGTGTGGCGGGATGTAACAGCATGACTACCCAGTCAAGCGCCAATAGCGCCAGGTAGTTCACTACACTTTCAATACTGTTGTGGGCGTGCAAAATCACCACAGGCCGGGCAATGCTGACGTGTTTTTGCAGTATTTCTGCCCGTTGTAACACCGCTTGGTGGAGTGCCCGGTAGGCCATCGAGCGTTGATCATCGCTAAGCGCAATGCGCTCACTGTTTCGATGCGATTCGATGAAGGGCACGACTAACGTCATGGGCAAAACAACCCGTCTACCGGTAACACATGTCCGGAAGTGTACGATGCCTGAGGCGATAGCAAATAGAACACGGCATCCGCAACTTCTTCAGCCGTCCCCGCCCGATGCTGAGCAATACGCGCAGTGACTTTGTTCTTTGCTTCTGCGTCATAATGCTCGGTAAGGGGGGTGTCAATAAACCCTGGCGCTACCGCATTGACTCGAATGCCAATAGGCGCGAGTTCTTTGGCTAACGACTTGGTTGCGCCAGTAAGCGCGGCTTTGCTGGCGGCATAGGCACTCATGCCACTGCTTCCCTGTTCGCCTACCTGCGACACCATGTTAACGATACTGCCGCGACGCAACCGACTCATTAATCTGCCAGCCAGTTGCATGTGCTGGTACGGGGCAAGAAAATTCACGTTCAATTGCTGCTTCAGCTTATCCATGCTGGTTACTGACAACGGGGCTTCCAGCATAATCCCCGCGTTGTTTACCAGACCGTATAACGGCGGCGCAACGCCATCTGAGACCAGGCGCTGTAGCTGGCGAAACGTCTCTTTTACGGCTGACTCATCGGTGACATCATAGTTAAAGCCATGCAATGCTTTGCCATAGGTGGCTTCCATTGCGTCAAGCTCGGCCTGATCACGGCCACCAGCAAAAACGGTAGCGCCAGCCTGAATGCATCGTGCAACGATCGCCTGGCCCAGTCCGCCCGTAGCGCCAGTCACCAGTACAGACGCTTGATGGAGAGATTGATTATCCGAAACTGACATCGTACTTTTGTAAAATAAGTTTTGCCTGGGCAACCGAACTCATATCAATAATGTCATCGGTATCCAGCATCACATCGAACACATTCTCTAACTCTGCAATCAGGATCATATGTGCCGTGGAGTCCCACTCCGGAATAGTGTTATAGGTCAGTTCATCAGTGACCGTGTCTGCACTGATCCCCAGTGCCGTCGTAAAGGCCTGGGCAAGTTTTTGTTGGTTATCCACGTTAACCTCATTGTTCATTATATTCATTACTTTCGATGACGAGACAGAAACTGTTTTATTGGCGCAGTGTGCTGTTGGTAATCCGCCTGCGTTAACTCAAGCTCACAATACTCACCTTGTTTGGTTACCGCGTAACCCAGCTTCTGATTATACGATAGCGCCGCCTGGTTCGTCTGTTTTACCACGGCCCGAAAGCACGCTGTTCCCAACGCGTCAAAGCAATAGTCATACATTGCCAGTGTGGGTGCAAACGCAATGAGATTCCCCTGATAACGGGGTTCACCGATATACAAACCCGGTTCGAGGATCTCAGCATCAAATACTGATTTTCCCGTTTGCAATGACTTTACGTTGGTGACGCCAATAGGCTGCTCTCTGAAACTTACCATCCAGTGCAACTGTTTCGGATCGTATTGCATCCGCTGGAACCAGGCGTGTTGTTGTTCTTCACTGATGATATCCTGCGACAACATTTGCGAGCGAATATCGTCGCGGTTGCGCCATGTGCGAATCAGGGGCTGATCGGCCAGTGTCACCGGCGTCAAGGTTACCTGATAATCAGAGAGTACTATGGTATTGACCACTTTTTCAGCTAACATTTGCCGGCTCCAGCCTGGCAATGCAGCTCAATAGTTCCAGTGCGCCCTGGGTTTCAGCATGCGCCTGCGCCTTTTGATGCATAGTGGCCAATTCAGCGTCATTCTCCCACAGTGACACAATGCGCGAAACCAGTGCGCTGAGATCGGGCTTATCCCGAGCGTCCCAACTTTCACACCAACCTTGCGTAGCCGCCTGCTGAGTTGCATTTACCTGATTGTCTGCCACGACCAGCAACACCGAAGGCGTGAGGCAAGCCGCTAATTCGAACTGACTTCCTCCGGCTGCCGCTATAGCCAGGCGAGCGTTACTCCACAAATCAGCCATATCCTGACAGTTGTGGACATGTTGAATGGCGCTTTGGCTACTGGCAATCACCGTTTGTAGCGCTTCGAGCTGTTGATAACCAGGGCCCGTTACCACACGTATGGGGGCATCCGGTAAGGCGTCTGCGATTGCTTTTAGTAAAGGAACCGTGAGTCCAAATGGGTCGCTTCCGCCCATATTGATGGTCAGACTGACGCGTTGCACAATTGGCAACGGCATCGTTACGCTAAATTCCCGGCGCAATAAACGATAGCGGCTCCCCAGACACAATAATGCGGTTGGATTGGCTTGCTGATAAGCAGAATGCAGGTGTTCTCCAGCAGGGTTGCAAATCAGCGCAACACGTTCAAAACCGGGCTGCATGATATCATCCAGCAAAACCACCGGCGTTTCACCGTCACACAGTGAGTGGATAAACCCTTCACTAAACGTATATCCGTCGACTACAACTGCAATGGTGTGTGCCTGGGCAGCTTCTTTGTGTACTGCAACAAGGCGAGCTTGCTCATCCTGCGTTACGCCGACCAACCTGCCGCACCAGTCGTGGCGCGACAGACACAGCGCTTTTGCCGCGTCATCCACTACAAAAACACTGTCTACGCCTTGCTCTTCAGCTTCCTGAGCCAGTGCTAAACAGCGCATCAGATGGCCAATACCGGTTTCAGCATTACCCGCAACACAAAACACCAATTGCGCCATTAGCCAATATGCTCCCATTTCAGCGCGGTGCCTTTAGGCAGCGCTGTTTTAGCCGTTTTCTGTTGTACGCTGTCCCAATGCGCGGGGGCCAGTCCAAACGCTGGCCGTACAATTTTCAGGTTGTGCGGGCCCAAGGCCTCGCCAGGCTTGATATCCTTACTCACGTAAATCGAACGTCGGTATTGCTTGGCTTTGTCTTCAGCCTGAGTACCGCCATAGCACACGCCGCCCAGTGCCTGCCAGGCACGTTCCGTTTCGGTGACCAGGCTTTTTAATTCGTGGGGTTCCAGTGAGAATGCCGCATCTACACCACCGCCATTGCGGTCGAGGACAAAGTGTTTCTCTACTACTGTTGCCCCTAACGCCACCGAGGCTACCGCCGCGCCAATACCACCAGTGTGATCGCTTAGGCCAACCTGCACCCCAAAAGCCTGTTGCAAATGAGGAATGGTATTTAAGTTGGTATTAATCGGATCAGCCGGATAGGTACTGGTGCATTTTAATAAAATGATCTGTTCACACCCCGCTTCGCGAGCGGTGCTTACAGCCTGTTCAATTTCACTTAAACTGGCCATACCGGTAGACATGATAAGTGGCTTGCCCTTGCTGGCCGCGCGGCGTACTAACGGCATATCGGTCAATTCAAACGACGCAATTTTAAAGCAAGGCACGTTTAATTCATCAAGAAAGTCCACGGCCTGCTCGTCAAACGGCGAGCTGAAGGCAAGCATGCCAAGCTCATTGGCGTAGTCAAATAGCGGCTTGTGCCACTCATAGGGCGTGCTGGCTTTCTGATACAAACTGTAAAGACTGGCACCGTACCACAGGCTGTCTTTCTCACCGATCACAAAGTCTTCGCTTTGTACGTCCAGCGTCATGCTGTCTGCGGTATAAGTTTGTAATTTAATGGCGTGGGCACCGGCCTCTGCAGCGGCCTTAATCATGGCCCGGGCGGTGTCGATAGACTGGTTGTGGTTGCCACTGAGTTCAGCAATGATAAACGGTGATGTACCCGACCCTATTTCGCGATCGCCTATGAATACAGGCGCTATTGTTGATTTTACCATGACCTTTACCCCGCCACATAAGCACGATACATCAGTTCTGCACGCTCCCAGTCTTCAGGTGTATCGATATCCTGAACCAGGTGTCGGGGCAACACCACGGGAATACTGTGTGGTGCAAACATGGGTTGATTCGACAGATAAGCCTGCGTGGTTCCCCAGTAAAATTGGCCTGCGTCGTGATAACACTCTTCCAGGTCCTGCGAGCGCTTGGTCATTTGTGAATGATCCAACGGCTCCACGCCCTCGCCTTTTAACCGGATAGCGCGTTGGATAGGGAAAGGAAAGGTGGTCACCGAGAACGCAAAGTGTTTGTCTGTCGCCTGACTCAGGCGCTGGTAACCTTCGATCAATTTCTGCGCTTGTAAAAACGGCGCCGTCGCATAGATACAACAAACATGCTCGACCTGCTGCACCGATTGCTGATAGGTCTCGATAGCGTGTTGAACAACCGGGAATGTGCCTACAATATCGTTCGACAAAGACTCCGGACGCTTGATGATCTGTGTCGCGCCATAGTCACGGGCAACCTGGGCAATATCATCAGAGTCTGTCGACACAACAATATCGTCAAATAACCCCGACGCGTTTGCCGCAGCCAGTGAGTAAGCGATAAGCGGCTTACCAGCAAAAGTTTTAATATTTTTCCCGCTAATGCGTTTACTGCCTCCACGGGCAGGAATGACGGCGATCTTCACACCAGGACCTCTTTCAACTGTTGAATAACCTCATTTTGGTTATCGGCAGAAAGTCCGGGATATAAAGGTAAAGTCAGCGCCCGGTTGTAATAGGCCTCTGATTGCGGGAACTGCCCACGCTTAAAACCCAACTGTTGATAATAAGGGTGCCAGTGTATAGGAATGTAATGCACGTTAACCCCAATGCCTCGCGCCCTTAAAGCGTTAAACACGTCCGTGCGGTCATGTGCGGTCAGCTCAACCATATACAGGTGCCATGCGCCGTTAGCGTCAGGTTGAGGCAATATGAGCGGTAAATCGGCCAGTGCCTGGTGATAATTTTCAGCCAGCGCTCGCCGACGGGCGATAAATTCGTCTATATGCGCCAATTGAGAGCGTCCGAGTGCTGCATGCAGATCGCTTAACCGGTAGTTATACCCCAACTCAAACTGGGCGTAGAACCAGGGCTCATCGGCGTGTTCGTCGCCCAGCATGCCGGGCTCACGCGTAATGCCGTGACTGGCGTAGCGACGTAACAGTGCCGCCAGCTCATCGTCGTTCGTTAATACTGCGCCGCCTTCTGCGCTGGTAATCGACTTAACCGGATGAAAACTCAGTACGGTCATTGCGGAGTACTTACAGGCACCGACTTTATGGCCCTGAGGATCACTGGCGCCCAATGCATGGGCAGCGTCTTCTATCAGGGTAATATTGAAAGGCTCGGTAATCGCCGCTATTGCAGCCATGTCATTGCTGCTACCGGTAAAATGCACCACCACAATCACTTTAGGCAGGGTATGCTCCGCTGCAGCCAGATGCAGTTTATCGACCAGGGCAGACACGTTAAGGTTACGTGTGTGTGGATCGATGTCCACAAAATCGACCGAAGCACCGCAGTAACGGGCACAATTTGCTGAAGCCGCGAATGAAATGGGTACTGTCCACACAGTATCTCCAGGTTTAACACCTGCGGCAAGGCAGGCAATATGCAATCCGGAGGTTCCACTGTTCACCGCTACCGCCGATTGTGCTCCGGTGTAGCGGCACAACTCCTGCTCAAACAACGGCACCTGACTGCCCTGAGTCAGAAACTGGTTTTTCAGCACATCAACAACAGCGTCGATGTCTTGCTCTAACAGGGTGTGTTTGCCGTATGGGATCATAGCGTTTGCCGGTCCAGTTCCTGTAATTCTTCAATAGTCAGAAAGTGAGGATTGGTGCCAGAATGATATTCGAATTTATCTGCCACAGGCGTGCCGGTTTCATTCAGGCGGTTTTTCCGGTAATCCACATTTTTATCGAAAAACGTAATTGCCGGCGCAATGACATAGTGGTCGTCAAACTCGATGGTATGGTGCGCCATTTCTTCCGGCACCATCACTTCGTGCAACTTTTCGCCCGGGCGAATACCGACTAATTCGTAATCACTGCTGCCACTCATGGCTTCGACTAAATCGGTGATACGAATCGACGGAATCTTCGGAACGAAAATCTCTCCCCCCTGCATGCGCGAAAAGTTTTTCACCACGAATTCCACACCTTCGTCGAGGGTGATCCAAAAACGGGTCATTTCGGCATGGGTTACCGGCAGTTTTGTGCGCCCCTCTGCTAATAATTGGCGGAAGAAAGGCACCACCGAACCACGAGAGCCAACGACATTGCCGTAGCGTACCACGGAAAAACGCGGCCCGGTTGCCCCCGAGATATTATTGGCGGCAACAAACAGCTTATCAGACGCCAACTTGGTTGCACCGTAGAGGTTTACCGGGTTGGCAGCTTTGTCTGTCGACAGTGCGATGACCCGGGCAACATTGTTCGCCATCGCGGCATCAATAACGTTCTGCGCGCCGTTGATATTGGTTTTAATGCACTCATTGGGGTTATATTCTGCAGCGGGCACCTGTTTAAGTGCGGCAGCATGCACCACGTAATCAACATCCTTCATGGCAATCTTCATACGCTCGTTGTCGCGAACATCACCAATGAAATACCGCATACAGGGCGCATTGAACTGCTGTTGCATTTCAAATTGCTTAAGTTCATCCCGCGAATATATGATCACCTTCTTAGGCGAAGCGTTCGTCAACAGATAGCTTACAAACCGCTTTCCAAATGAACCTGTACCACCTGTGATCAGGATAGTGCGATTGTCGAATACGCTCATAGTGTCACCGCCAATGCGTTAAATTTACTTATTTTAAATCGCTTTATTTCCGTTATCTCATCAGCGGTGTGCCAGAACTGCACAATATCTGCGTCGTCGATAGGATGACTTATAAAGCGCGCGCGCGTGCCTTCACCAAACGTTAACTCATTAACGTGGATGGGGGAATCAGCAAAGCCGATAAAGTTACCACAATCATAAGCAATTAAATGCTTAATTAATTCAATATCATAGTATCTTTCTACCTGATCGCTCTCAGTCAGAATTAATTTCGGCAAAAACAATTTGAACTGGCGTGAGCCGGTTACGGCAATACTGGCCATAAATGCTCGGTGAACATCCTGGCAATTAGGTGAATCATTGGGTATGCGGAAATCACCGGGTAGATACAATACGGGCATTGTCAGTGGTTGCGACCAGGCGAACTCAAAGACTTCTTTGTCACTGACAATTGCGATAGCAGGCTCATCGGTTTGAACTGGCAAGCGCTTCTCATTCATCCAGTGTAACGAATACCGCTTTGTGCCAGTTGTGTTGTTGATTGCTTTTTCTACTTGTAAGACGCCAAGCGCGTCGGCCATTGCAGCAGCCTGATCGTCGCTTGCGTTTATGTTCTTGTAAGCGAACTCATCATGCTGGTTGCTAAGCGCCATGAAGAGTCGGCGACGTTCCATTTCGAAACTCGAAATAAAGTCGAACCCGGCGTTATCAAATTCGGCAATACTGGCAATGTTTAAGAGCAGATCCAGCCAGAGTGCTTTAAGTTCATTGAAGGCGCTGAGCATGTCGTCGTCATCACTCACGCTGCACGCTTTTATGAGCGCACTGTTTACGAAATTCATTGTGCCATTAAGGTAGTAGAACAACAGTGACTTACGTCGGAGAAGTGAATCCACCAGATAGGTACGCTGACGATCTGCAAACGATTCCGCCGCTGAGCGATCCTCAACCGGTTCTTCAACTAACGCAATCAACGCTTTAAGCTCACTCACCAGAACCAGTGGGTCATAGCGGTCACGCCAACGCGTAACAAAACTTTGCCGGTCAATATCAGTAAAACAGGTGTTGCGTATGTGCGTTAACGCCGCTTGTTTAGCTGATTCGTCATTCAAGACAATAATATTGTCTTTTCGCAGCGGCTCAGCGCCATTAATTTTGGCCCCGTCATTCAGATTATAGACCGCGGCCTGCTTGGGCAACGTTTGCTCAAGGACCCGTTTTGAGACGCGAAATTCATATTTGGTTCTCACCGTGGCCCGAAAGTTTCCTTCGGTCACTATGCTGGTGTCATTGTCTTCCTGGTAGCTGTATCGCTCTTCGCCTTTCTCTGTGTAATAACCTGACGACTTCGAATGATGATATTCCGGATCTACAAACCCCATATCTACACCAAGCAAATACCATTGCTGCATGCCCAGTGAACGACAGAAGTTTGCAACAAAATTGGTGACTGTTGGATAAGCATGGCTAACAATCTCAAACGGATGCTGTTTGCCGAACAGTTCTGTCAGGGATACCGTTGAAGACTCGCCTTCTTTCAACACCAGCAAAACATCTTTGTACAGTCCGCATGTGTCAGGGTGAATACCATTGCAGCTTATCAGGGTGATCTGCTTCAGGTAGTCCAAATCACCGATCCTGACAGCCCAGTCAAATGTGGAACGATTCGCTTCAATTTCAGCATGGAAGTCTGGTTTTATACCGTGGCGATGTAACGTCTGTAGCGCTGTTCCGCAACTAATGACAATAGCGCTGCGCTGGTACTCTTTGATTGTACTGATTAACCCATCCAGTGAGGGGCCGTTGCCGACAATAAATACCGGCGTGTTTTTATGGTCCCAACTCAACAGTTTATCGGCACGTTTTTTCAGGTAAGGAATGCCCTGCTCCACGCTCCAGGTTGTGTGCGCCACACCGTATTTCGCATGATCGAAAAAATCGCCCATCGCAACAATGACTTTTAGCTGTTCACGCAATTGCACTATCGCATTTGTCAGCAGCGCATTGTGGTAACTCTGGAAGAAATAGGAATTCGCCAGCACATAAGGGCCAATAGAATGAAACTGCGTCAGTAAATCTTCGATGATATTGCTACCATCGTCGCCCACATTGATATAAATACGCGCATTCAAGTCGTCGAAACGGGTCAGGATCCCGTCCCAGTCTATAGCGAATAAAGAAGCGTAGAAATAATCCCGATTCGGTTCACACACAAACAGTTTTTCAATGTTGTGGGTGTTGGAAAGTGTCTCAAGCTGGTAACCCACGCCAAGGCCAAACATAATCATGCATCGGATAGTTTCAGGTAAGTTACTTTTTGAGCCTTCCAGATTGTCGAGGATCTTCTCGGCCTTATTTACCATCTGGTAATGCAAATAGGGCTTCAGTTTTTTCCCCCGGTACCCAAGTACCAGACCGTCTTTGTTGGGACGTTCAGAAAACGCATCGACGGTAATTTCACAGTCATCTTTAGGACTATCGCTGTAAAACGGGATGGCGTTTGGCCGGTAAAACACATTGACCTCACCACTGGCATTGCCCAATGGCATCCACTTCACCGGTTCGTAGTCACTGAATTCTTTGTAAAGCGCCGGCAAGAAATGTTTAAACGCTTGCAGGTTTTTCTCGAAACGTGCGTGGTCGAGATAATCCTTACGCCATTGTTCGTCTTCAACAACGTGTGTCCATGGCGAGACGTAATCGGTAATTGCTAACTGAGATGCGTGTTTTGGCAACCATTTACACAACTCAGGCCAACTGAGTTTACAACTCGCTTCTTCCAACTGATTAAAGATTGGATCGTTGTAGTGACGGTATAAAAACACCTCATCCACCTCAACATTGGCAGCCAGTTCCTGTAAATCATCGGTAAATCTGGAACCATCCTGTTCAAGCTGCAAATACAGCGCTGTCCCTTTCTTGCTTGCAGTATTCAGGATTTGCTTCCAGGACGTAGCCGACAGCGAACAGCGAAAATAAGCAAACTCCGGTTCGTAAACGATAAGGTGTTTAATAGAAAAGCGTTCGATTAATTCGGCGATGTGGTAACCAAGGCCGATACCAAACACCACCATCACGTTAATATTGGGTGGAAGCGGCTGGTTGTTGGCGCGATGAGTGTCTACCGGACTGTCGACACCCTTAAGTATTTCCGCGTCGTTTCGCGTACTTTCACCGTGTTCGGCTAACGATATTTTGACAGGATGGCGCACATACGACGCTAACTGCCTGTCAATCTCCTGACGCGGGTGCAAACCATACAATACGCCTCCGGCCCGGTAATCGAATATATTTAATTCACCGGCCCGGTTACAAAATATCGACGCATTTCTGCTTTGATTGGTTCGAATCTGCTGATAAACAGTAGGGATAACATGTTGAAATGAAATAGAATTATCCAGCACCCGCCGGTTAATCTCGGGAGCGGTAGATTGCTCTATAGCATGTTGCAGAGCTTCGTCCTGCTCTACGTGTAGCTGTATGTCTTTTAGCATACCTATTTATACTTTTTAATTGCGGCCTGACTTCGAATAAAGCGACTAACATCATCTTTAGCAGACTTTAGCAAGGATTGCGCCATCCCCTTAAGTTCATTATTGACGACCAACTCCAGTTCGGCAAATTTCTTCACAAATTCAGTGTCCTCGCTGGCGAGGATACCCTGGATGAGGACATCGCGCTCCGTTATCAGCGCATTAAAAAGCTCAAAGCCCGATGGTTCATCGGGCTTTGCAATACATTCACAAATTTTGGCGTTTAACGCCCGAAGGTTATCGGGCGTTAACTCATGATTCAGATTGTTTTCGCTCACACAGCTTCACGTTTCTGACGCTGGGCTTCAAAGGCTTCCTGCTTAGCCGTCTCAGGAATTTGTAACCAAGCGTCTCGAATGGGTGTTAACAGGTTAGTCACTTCATCGAGCATCTGCAAGCTGTTCTTAGCATGGGCTTCATTTAGTTTTTCTATCATAAAGTCATACAGCGCATACAAATTTTCTGCCGTCTCTCCGCCGACTTCTAAATCCAGCGTGTCGCGCAGGTTCATAAGAATTGCCGATACACGCGATATCAACTGTGCCTTTTGCTCAAATTCCCGTCGCTCCATTGCGCCTTTTGCATAAGCGATGCGGTCCAATGCGCCTTGCATCAGCATCAGTGTCAGTTTGTGTGGATCTGCATTAGCAATGTCTTGTTTAAGATTGCCTTTTCGATATGCATTGATGCCAGTAAGTGCCATGTTAACTCCTATACACTAGCGTTAACCAAGTGCAGCCAGTAAAGCAGAACCTGTTTGATTCAGCTTTGCGACGGTTTGGTCAAGGTTAAGGTATTTATCTCGCAGAATCTGCTCGTAATTCGTCATGCGTAGTTCGAAACGTTCGCGGTCATCATTCAGTTGATCGCGATCATCTTTAGCGGAACGTTCACGCAAACTAATTAATCCACTGAACGACGTGTACTCTTTAGTGATTTCATAAAGACGCGTGGCGATACCCTGGTTTTCGTCTGTAAATAACTTTGCGATTTCGTCGAAGTTATCGTCAAGTGCATCTTGCAAACGCTCCTGACCCGAACCCAGCCCGAAATCGAGACTACCGATTTCTAATTTGCCGTCAGAGTCCAGCTCTACACCCAGCGAAAACAGACTGCCCAATGACGAAGAATCAACGCTCGAACCAACAATGCTGGCCAGTGAACTACTGATCCCTCGAAGCAATGAATCACCTGCCAGCGCGCCATCTTCTTCGAGCTCTGATTCACCGTAGCGAGTCAGTGTTTTGATCTCGTCGATGATTTTGTTGTAGTTGTCTACAAAATCCCGGATTTTCGACTCAAGACCGTCACGATCGTAACCAATCTCCAGCGTAGACGTCATTCGGGTTATCCCGTCGGTATCCAGAGGTGAAATTTTCGTCGCTTCAAAAGACACGTTTTGAATGGTGTTTTCAAAGTTGTTTGTTTCACTCTCAACCGCAATACCATCAATGGTCGCTTTGGCATTCGCCGCCGATTTAACGGCACTCAGATACGTTGCGGTTTCGGTAGAATCGGTTGTTGTCAGTTTATCGAGTTCAGCCCGATCACCGTCGTTCACAATCTTAAGGTCGTTCCCGGCCCCAGTTGTTGTAGAGGTAAACACGAGTTTTGCTCCACCGGCGGCAGTACCTGTGTCAATGATGTTCGCGTTCACACCGAAGTTATCGCTGTGGTCGTTAATTGCCTCACGCAACTGCGCCAGCGTCATATTTTGAGTCACACTCACGGTAAAGCTGTCGCCAGTGTTGTCAATTTTGAACGTCATGGTGGCAGGACCTGCGGCGTCGGTTAATACCGCATCGGAACTACCGGCATAGTCGGCGTCTGCGGTTTCAATACGACTTCCTGAAGCCAACTGGGTAACCGCGATTTCATAAGACCCGCGCAATGCAGAGTTGGCCGCTTCAGCGGTAAATATTTCAGAATCTTCCGATGGATGGGTAATGGTTGGCTCACGGCCGTTGATGTCGGAATCACGGCGCATTTCATCGAGCGTATCCTTGAAGTCTGACAATTTCGATTTAATTTGGCCCAGCGCCGAGATCTCAGCTTCTATTTGCTCTTCTTTTGCATTCAGGCGCTCCTCTTTGGGCGCGCGTTCAGCGTCGAGCAATTGCGAGACCAGGTCGTCAAGCGCAAGCCCGGAACCAACACCTAACGATTGAATTGTCATGATTCACCTCTACACTTCTTTGTTTAAAAGTACCCCCACGCTACTTCCGATGTCTTGCTGGAGATCTTTTATGCGTTCCGCTAACCTCAACACTTCATCTGATGGTATTTGTCTGATTACATCACCTGATGAAGAATCTTTAACCGTTACCACAGACCGCTTGGTATCGTCGTCGATAGAAAATGCAAGATTGCGGTTTTGTACCTGCAAAAATGACTGAATTTCCTCGACTGCAATGTCCAGGTCCTGGCTACGCCCCTCTCTTTGAAAGTTATCGGCAGAATCTGAATTAGCTTGAATATCTTCTGCTGAAGGCGTGCTATTTTTTTCCAGGTTTTGCTGTTCGACGTTAACCTCAGGACGTACCTGTTCTAACGACTTATCAGTCTGCAACTCGTTTGAGTTCTTAACACCAGCAAAATTCTGGCCAATTTGTGACGTTGAAATTTCCACAATTAACCCCCTGATTACAAACGCCAAAACGGGCCTGCTAAAAGCAGATGCCCGTTTACTCTATATATGCTTTACCGGAGTGTGTCCGGTTAGCTACCTTAGCCCAGCAGCGATAACGCTGTCTGTGGACGCTGGTTAGCCTGACTCAGCACAGAAACAGACGCCTGCTGAATAATCTGGTTTCGAGTTAATTCGGCAGTTTCTGCAGCAAAGTCAGTATCACGAATACGTGAACGTGCGCCTGACAGGTTTTCAGCAACACTGCTCAAGTTACGAATAGTCGATTGGAAACGGTTTTGCAAGGCACCTAACGATGCACGTTGTGCTCCGATAGCTGAAATTGCGTTATCGACTGCAGTCAGTGCTGACGTAGCGCCAGTTACAGATGATACTGAAACAGACCCAACCCCCAGACCTGATGCGCCAAAGCCACCTGAACGAGACAGGTTTACACCAATTGTTTGACCACCGTTTGCACCGACGAGGAACGCAGCAGAAAAACCACCTTTCAACAAATCAACACCAGCGAACTGGGTATCTGTAGATACACGAGAAATTTCTGCAACCAATGCTGTTACTTCTTGTTGCAGTGCAACACGGTCAGCGGAGCTGTTGATACCGTTCTGAGACTGAACCGCCAACTGACGAATACGCTGTAAGCTGGTCGTTACTTCTGACAGTGCACCTTCCGCCGTTTGCGTTAACGAAATAGCATCGTTAGCGTTACGTACGGCCTGGTTCAAACCCTGAACCTGCGTAGTCAGACGATCTGAGATTTGCAGACCCGCTGCGTCATCAGCAGCACTGTTGATACGGAAACCTGACGACAAGCGCTCAAATGATGTACTTAGTTTATTACTGACATCGAATAACTGACGCTGCGCATTCAGGGCCGAGACGTTTGTATTTACATATAAAGACATTATCTAACCTCCTGGGGTTTCAGCTAGTTGAATTCAGCGAATTCTGCTAAACTGAAACCTTACGTACCTGATTCAGCGGACTGATATCCAGCTAAACCACCTCATATTTGTAGCGCCCTCCGGCAACTACGCAATTCATAGAATGAATTACCCCTCAACTATAGGTATCGACCATTCCTTGAGTTTCTTTAGTTTTTTTTCTCACTTTTTTTAAATTATTTTTAAAGCATTGTTTTAAAAGATATTTTAACTTTTATTTTTTGTATCTTTGCACACTAAAGCGCCTAAAATGCCGGTAAAAAAAATGTGCAATTAGCATTTAAACGCTATCGCGAAATGTTTTGTTAAATGAGCGGATGCGCAAAAACAACGTTGCTGGACGTCAGCGTGACCTGTCTGTTCTTCTTGTTCTGTTGGCGCTTATTCAGCACACCACGTTTAAGCAATTGGTGTTTCGACATCGCCGATCCAATTATCAGCCTGGTAAAATTATCAATGCATAAACAAGGCAGCTTGATGCTGGGTAAATATTCAATGGGTGTGGGAACGATAAAGTAATTAAAAAAGTGTTTGCTGAGACAGTAAGTAATTCAATTAGCGGCAATAAATCACCAGCTCATATTTGCCATGTGGCAATGCCTGTTCATTAGCAGTGATAAATGTAGTACTCAGTCATCGTGATAGTAACCGGATGTTTGGCGTATTTTTCTGCTCAAAGTGTACTAGTGATTGCCTGAAAAAAGCCGCCAGTCATGCGAAGCAACAGCGTGTGGACAGAAACAGACGCAGAAAAAGTAAAAATATTAACGCGTCAAAAAAACGTTGGCACAGGATTTGTATAATAGAAATCTGTAAGTTGACTGGTGATGATTCGGCGATAAGAATAAAAAAGGCCGGGTCTAAAAGGCGACCCGGCCAACTTGCTCACGTTAGGAGTTTGAGCAAATTCGGTTTCTGCTGGCTGGCAGGATTAGTAGAAATATACTGGCCTCTCAACCTTAAATTCTACACTCTCAGTTCTGTTAGTCGGCGTTTTCTTCCCTTTATTGGTGGCCTTTCGGCCGCCATCCTTGGCTGGGGTTGGCCTCTCAGTTCCACCCTCTCTTTGTATTCAAGTTTAGCCTAATAACGACAATGCTGCCTGCGGTCGTTGGTTAGCCTGTGAAAGCACAGTTGTACTTGCTTGCTGGATAATCTGCCAGCGGGTAAGTTGTGCCGTTTCGGTGGCAAAATCTGTATCTCTGATGCGAGATCTTGCCGCTGAGACGTTTTCAGAAATACTGCTAAGGTTTCGAATCGTTGATTGGAAACGGTTTTGAATAGCACCGAGATCCGCGCGTTTCGCATCGATAATAGAGATTGCTGAATCGATGGTAGTTAACGCTGCTGAAGCGCCAGAAGCTGATACCACCGTTAAATCTGTTCCATTGGTAAGACCCGAAAACCCGTAGCCACCATTACGTGAAATATTAACGCTGATAGTTTGACCGGCATTTGCCCCCACCAGGAAGGCCGCTGAATAGCCACCTGTCAGAATATCGACACCACCGAACTGTGTTGTGGTAGCGACTCGTGAAATCTCAGATTTAAGCGCAGACACTTCTTTTTGCAGTGCAAGGCGGTCAGACGACGAGTTAATACCGTTTTGAGACTGAATGGCCAATACCCGGATACGTTGCAAAGCGGTAGTAATTTCTGCCATTGCACCTTCGGCGGTTTGCGCCAGAGAAATCCCGTCATTTGCGTTACGTACTGCTTGATCCAGACCCATTATCTGGCTGGTCATCCGGTCTGAGATTTGCAAACCTGCTGCATCGTCCGCCGCAGAGTTAATGCGAAAGCCCGAGGATAAACGCTGAAACGCGGTATCCAGACCATTTGAAGAGGTAAACAGTTGTCGGCGTGCATTTAACGACGACACATTGGTGTTAACGTATAGACTCATGGATTTCTCCTAACAGTTAAAGTAAGCGTTGTATTTTTTGTTGTTATCAACGCAGTTTAAAATTCACTTCAACGTGTTGGCACAGCCTATGCATTATCTTTTGCGTCAGTGATAAAAAACTGACGCTTTGCTTGGCAAATGCCTGGTTAAGCAGCGCTAAACTGAGCAAAAGCTCTTGCTGGCGGCAGGTATGATGTTCAGACCTCATACCTCTCACTACCTCCTGGCTTCATTCCTGTCAGTCGGCAGCTTTAGCACAGCACAAAAACCCCAGGGTTTTTATTTAGTTTGCTTAAACACGTTGTCTTGCAAAAAAACACTCTACTCACCGGTCGATTGCAGTCTGCCCCCACATATTGCAACTCGACCGTTTTTCTTATTTTCTACTCATCGTTATTCGATTATCGACTGCAGTCTGCCCCCGCATTTTTACAGTCTTGAGCATCATCATGCGTTCACTCTGATTATTGCAGTAGCTGCAATGCCGCTTGTGGACGTTGATTTGCCTGGCTAAGTACCGTAGTACTCGCCTGCTGGATAATCTGCCAGCGTGTCAGTTCTGCCGTTTCGGTGGCAAAATCTGTATCCCGAATCCGTGACCGTGCAGCCGACGCATTCTCGGAAATATTACTTAAGTTTCTGATAGTTGACTGAAAACGGTTTTGTACCGCACCCAGGTCTGCCCGCTTGGCATCGATGGCGGAAATGGCCGAGTCGATGATAGGAAGCGTTGCTGAAGCCTGCGCCGCAGTCAGAACACTGGCGTCAGAACCGTTTGTCAGACCAGAGAAGCCGTAGCCCCCTGTCCGGGACAGGTTAAAGCTAATAAATTGACCGGCCTGCGCACCCACCAGGAATGCGGTAGAAAAAGTGCCTGTCAAAATATCGCCACCAGCAAACTGTGAAGTTGCCGCAATACGACTAATTTCCAGTTTCAGTGCTGATACTTCTTTTTGAAGTGCTAAGCGATCTGCAGACGTGTTAATACCGTTTTGTGCCTGAATAGCCAGAACACGGATACGTTGCAGTGCAGTAGTAATTTCTTGCATGGCGCCTTCAGCGACCTGAGCAAGAGAAATACCGTCATTGGCATTACGAACAGCCTGATCAAGACCCATGATTTGAGACGTGATCCGATCTGATATTTGCAATCCAGCCGCGTCATCTTTGGCGCTGTTAATCCGGAAACCGGAAGACAAACGCTCAAAAGCGGTACTCAAATGCAAATTTGAGGTAAATAGTTGCCGCTGAGCATTCAGCGACGACACATT
>CERD01012094.1_pt1 | contig 20376 bp, 14 predicted proteins | sample 530931 | NCBI WGS metagenome assembly CERD01 (sample SAMEA2621101, study PRJEB7988) | marine metagenome | isolation source: saline water (ENVO:00002010), including
TCCGCTCTGCCTCCAGCAGGTTCTGGATCGCGGCCAGCCGAGCGGCGAGATCGCGCAGACGGCTTCGAAGGCCGATGGCCGCCAGGCCATAGGGATCGACCACCGTCTGTTCGCCCGGCGGGTTGATGTCCCAGGCTTCGTCGTGGACCTCGTAGACCTTGGTCGCTCCCAGGATCACGGGCTCGAGGCGAGCGGCCAGACGTTTCACACCGACATGTTCGCCCTTCTTGAAGATGGTGAGGCCCTCGATCCGGTCCTTCAATTCCAGCACATCGGCCCGGAGAGCGCCTTCCAGCGCTGCAGTTTCCTCGACCCGGGAGATCGCATCCAGCACCTCATTCGAGGTGTCGAGGGCCGCCTCGATCCTCGAGATGAGATCATCATCCAGCATGGGTTCCTCGTTCATGTGCGTCCCTCCTCTTGATCGCCATGGGGCGGTTGACCGGGGCAGGCCTCTTCGAAGGCCCGTCTGAGTTCGTCCGCCAGCAGGCAGATTTCCTCGAGCTGCGGCGAGGCCGGGTCGAGCGCTGCAAAATACGCAGCTTCGGGGCGGCACGGATCATGCACATGAGCCAGAGACAGCAGATCATGCAGTGCGGCTACGTCGCGGCCTGCGCGACCGCGCAGCGAGTTTCCGGTCCAGAGAGTCTCGAACAGACACTGGACCTGCTTGAGCCAGGGTCGGCCTCCCAGCACGAGGGCCGCGTTCTGAAGCGCCTCCGCGTGTTCTTCGACGAAGTGGTGAAGGCACGTGGGCCTTGTGGCAATATCGAACATCTCGTCTTCTCATTTGATGCCCTCGGCGGAATGCCTCGGGTGACAAGAGCCGGAGCTTCCGCAGGCGCAAGAAGCCGTTCGACTGCCGGCCGGAAGTTGGAAGAGCTCAAAGTCCTGCTACGAGCGCCCCACCACACGGCGTTGGCATGATAAAGATTGGCCGAAAGGGTTAGAAACGAAGCAATTCGACGAAGGTTTCTTAAAAATTTCCTGTAAGGCGTTGAAAATAAGAAAGAGATTTCCGTCTATCTTATTGGCGGTGCGACTCGCTTCTATTTGCCCGCACTGTCCAAAATCACATTACATCTGGTGTAATTTTCCTGCGGAACAGGGCTGCGGAACCTCGATCACCCTGCCTCGAGCGAACGATATCCCTGCTCTCGGGCTCGTTCCAAGACGGCCAGGGCCTTGATGGCCTGAGCTTCCGTCAGCGGGCGGACACGCAAGCGAGTGGCCGCCTCAAGAATGCCGTCTTCGGAGTAAGTAAGCCGCATGCAGGAGGCTCGCACCCAGTTCCTGAGGTAGACCCACTCAGCCGATCCGATCTCGGCTACGGCGGTCTGAGCTTGTATGCCGTTCACCATGCGTTGATCGCGACGACCCTCCGCCCTTTGTTGGCGCCGTTCGGCAGTGCCGATGAGCAGGCTCGAGAGGTCGCTCCGAAACTCCAGTTCGGTCTCCATGGCCGCTTCCACGCACGCTTTCTTCTTAGCCCATTCCGTCGGGTTGCTCCCGCCGACGGGCGGGGAAAGCAGGTGCGCATGCATGGCTTCACCATATTGATCCAAGACATCCATCAATGGGTCGGGCAGGCTCTGATTATTCCAGATCACACGGAGATCAAGAAACTGACCCTGCGCGGAGATATCGTGAACGAGCTTGGAAATCGCATAATAAACAGTGTTCGCCCGCAGGCCGCCTGTATACCACGCACCGGTCGCGTCAGAAACAATGCGTTCCGTTTTCCGGAAGACAATCAGCTTCGCGATCGCGTCCCGGAACCATTCTTCGGAGAATATAGCGTCTCCCTTGTCCCATTCCTTGCCGACGGCATGAGCGAAATGAGCGAAGTTCTTTTGTGCACCGAGGCTGACAATCTCTGGCCGCCCGCGCCATGTCATCTCCGCCTTGGCAAGGTCGGTTTTGGTGAAGAGTTGCGCTCGGGGATGCTCCAAGTCAAACTTTCGCCGCTGGGCCGGGGTCAGACGTGAACGGCTATCCGCGAATTGACCGCGTGCGCGCTCGTAGAACCACCGGCTCTGCGTGAAGTTTCCCTCTCTCGCGGGCGCATAGAGCCTTCGGGAAATTTCCTCCATCCGAACATGGAAAGGATGATTGGAGAAGAAATCCGCGGCTGCAATTCTGTTTTGGCTGTTCGCATACCGAGAAATGTCAGGGACTACCTTCTCGGCCTTCTCCGCGTCGATAATGGAAAGTTTCATCTGAATGAATGTCTTCGACAGGTCCTTCCCGGCTCGAAGAGCAGCGTGGACTGAGGCGCTGGTTTGCCCTCCGTTCACGATCTGGAGGTTCGTGAGACGAGTCATGACAGGGCCGCCGTCGCTTTCCTCGATCTCGACCGCTTCTGCAGTGGCGGTGATCCCGTTGTTGTAGGCGAAGAACATCGATGGTTCTTCTTCGATGGTCTTTCTGATCCCTTTGTTCACATTACCTCTCGCTTGGAGGAAAACTCGGACATTCTGTTCCAAGAGGCGCGCCTCCCATCGATCATAGATCGAGGCGAGGACGCGCCCTGGAAGAGCGGCGAGATAAGCCTTGTAGGGTGAATCCGGCATATGCGCAGGAAGGACGGGGATCGCGCCGCCGTGTTGCTCGAGCTCGACGATGATGTCCTCCCGCCCCATAGCGGAGTTTTCGATCCGCTGGAGACGCGTAACGTCCCACACGCTGTAACTGACCGGGCGCTCCATGAACTCGGTCATTTCACGCCCATCGACACGCTTGCTGAGCTTGCGGTCGGTCAGCAGCAGGAGGCGGATTTTCTTCACCGATGACCATCGCGAAGCAATCATGTCCGCCAACTCGAAACCGGGAGATGTTTCTTCCAGCCTGTTTCGCCATTCCTCATCGAGCGCAGCTTTGAGGAATCGGAGTGGGCGCTTGAATTGGCTGTTCAACTCGGTTCCGGTCAAAGTCGGTGCATTTATATCGTCAGCGTAATCTATAATGAGCAATGTCAATTGCTTGGATTTTCGAGGATCGCCGCCCCAGCCGTCCACTCTGATACCGGACTGCTGTGTGCCCCGGTGGTGGAAATACTCCAAGGCGTCTATCTCCCCGGACCCGGTGATCGTGTCTGTCACTCGAGCGAAAAAGGCTTCCTCCATAGACGTGCCATTCGCTTCGGAGATCAGCCTGATGTCTCCACGGAGCATTTCTTCATATTGGGCGTCGTAGTCCATCGTCATACCGTGCCTTCGAGCAGAACACCGAAGTCGTTATCGCTCATTCGAAATGCGTGAAGCTCAGAGAGAGGAAGGTCATACGCCACCTCGATCGGGCCTTTGGGAAAGACACCTGGAACGATCCTCGGGAAGCCGTCTCGGACATGATAGGCCTCGCAAGCCCTGTGCAACACAATCATGTCGTATTCGTGAGTATCGTCGTAACCAGTCTCTTCGAGTGCCGTTTCAAAAGCCTTCGAAGCGTGCGGTGCATCCGATATGATCGCGGAGCGAAGCCGCTCTACTGCCTCGTGAACATCGAGAGCTCCGACATCCTCCCTGCTTGCGGATGCAAAGGTATGAACGAGTAGTATCACGCGATGCCCGGTCACATCGTCAAGTTGGTGTTCGGATGAGATACGGACCTTGTTCCGGGAGGCCGCGCCACGCGCTTTACATTCGATGCACAAGTCGGAGAGTTCAAAGTCCTTGGGCGCGCGCTGCGAGCCGCGCCATCCCATTACCGCAGTTGAAAGTCCTCTCGAAGGCGCGATGACATAAAGGAGCGTCCACAGCTCGCCAATCAAGCCGAGTTGCACCTCTCGGCTCAATGTCGGCTTCCTGGCCCCTTTCAGAAGAGCGTGCCATTTCCACGTCCGCCCAACAAAGGATTGGACAGCCGACACCTCGTCGGGAGCCGCCGAAACTGTTTCAATGATGTCATCCGAAAAGCGCGTGAAAATGTCGGCGTCGTCGGCATTCTCCAATGTGACTGACAGGATGCCCTTGTCGTCTTCGCTTCTCACGCGCGCCGCGACTTCAAGGCCTGCGATCTTGGGGAGAGCTATCCCAGAGAAGGATGCACGTCCGTGGACGAGAAATAGAATGCGTCTGCCGAGATGGTCGAGCGCGCGAAAGATCTCCCAAGGCCTGCTTTCGGCGACCAGACGCCCATTTAAGCGCGGGCCAGGCGGTGATGGAGGGATATCCGACCACGGATCGTTACTCTTGCCGGTCAAGTGCATCTCCCACTTCCTCGTCGATCTCGCCGCGGTTTTGCTGCCACCAAATCGTATTCACCTGATAACTCACCGTCTTTCCCTTTTTCCTCGACGTCGGGAATCCGATGGTCCACGCAGTAATCGGCGGCTCTTCGTTGAGTTTTCCCGTTTCCCGATCCATAAGCGCGATAATGTGAATAGCCAGAATTGGTCGGCACCGTTCCGCCAGAAATGCACTGTCTGCGATATTTTTCGTGCCTTCAATTGCTGCCTTCTCTCGCACCCTCTCGAGGGCATCGTCGGTCATACCGAACCGAACGACACCCCGTGATGAGAACCGGCGGCTGGTTGCGATCACCTTGCCATCCTCGCGTGCAGCTGGTGTCCGGGTTTGGATGCGCATGGGGCAGCCGAAACCGTGCCAAGTTGCAGCATCCGATTTCTCGCTACCGACAAAGACTACGTCCCACTCATCGAGGTTCTCGTCCTCCCGCTCCTCGATGTATCGAATCACCGGTTCAGTTTGAGTCCGCTCGGCATCAGGATGGTTCCGGAAGTCGTGAAGATAGTCCTTTACGACATCCGAGGGGACTGCCTTGAAAACCTTGCTTTCGCCATCCATGTCGAAGCTTCTACCTGCAAGCTTGTCGTGGAGACGGATCACCGCTTGTCGATTTTCCTCGGCTTCATTGCCGGGATGGTTGTCGTGAATGACTGTCGTCTCGATACGGCTGCGTGAGAGACTGACCTCGACAATCACCTCCTGGCCGGTTCCCGACTTATTGCGTGCCGTCACCTCCAGCGCTGACGGATGGCGCTGAACACGTAGCCCGAAGTCGCGTGGGCTCGCACCGGTCCCGGCCATGTAGCGCAAATCCTGCCTCAACTCCTCGGATGCCTCGGCAATATGGGAATACCAGCGACGTGCATCTTCCTTGATCCAAACCCGGCAAAGATCTTCATAACCGGGGCGATAACCGAACCAGCGGGCCATCTGAAGAAGCGTATCGTAAGCCTTCGAATTCCTCAGGAAATAACTAATTGTCAGCCCTTCGAGGGTGAGGCCCCGGGAGAGAGAATATCCGCCTACCGCAATAGCAGTGACTTGGTCGTTCTCAGGATCCTTGATTTCCGGATACTCCAGCTTTTCTCCCGACTTGCTGTTCACCTCGTAGACGGCGGTTCGTCCCGCCACCCGTTCGAGAAGTGGCAATACGTCCTGCCAATCTACGCCGGTATCTGAATACTCATCTTCGAAGACATCCCTCATCGCGGCCACTTCAGGGTTTGACTCGGCTTGGTCAGGAGGGAGGGCGCAGTGGAGGTTCAGTGCCGGACGAATGATTTCGTTCATTCGGTGTCTGATGAGGTTTGCAACATCGGTCTGAACCGATGTGAGATGCGAAACGTTTACCAGCATGGAATGATGCTTGTCCCGTTGCTTCCGAAGATCACGGATTGCCCCGGAAACAATGAATGCCCGTATTGCCGTCATCAGGGATTCTGGAAGGTCCCGGACTTGATGTCCCTTAGGCATCTTCAATGGTAAGTGCGGTTCGTTGTCTTCGATGTCGCGCGTCGGCCGGTCGGCTTCCTCATCTGGTTCGCCCAAGAAGACCTTCTCCGCGCCGTAGTAGTTCCCGGGTCGATCCAACGCGATAAGGAAATGCTCAGGGAACAGGTCGCGTCCTGCTTCCTCGTGCTGGAGATCCGGGTCGATGAAGATGTTGGCGAAGGGCGTGGCCGTGAATGCGACGTAGGAACTCTTGCTAAATAGATTTAGGAGGGCACGAATCTGACCGTTGATCCGAGAAACTGCCTCTGGCCCCTTGGCCACGTTGATAGATGCGTTGTCGGCCTCGTCGTCGATTAGGATCATCGGCTGATCGATCGTCCCGCCGCCACGAGTGAGATTGAAAGCTTTAAGCCATTTGAGGAAGTTCTTCAGGACGCTCGCGTTCTTCTTAATGACGAAGACGATCGGTTCCTTTTCCATGTTCACGAGCGGGATGCGCTGATCTGCCTGCCCCTTCCGAAAGTCTGCTTGGCGTGTGGTCATGGCGCTCGGTTCACGCGATGGATCAATCAGCCCCACGCCCACCCGGCCGTTGTCTCGCACGTTTTCCAACCGCGAGATATCACTGTTCCGCCCTATTAGGCCTTCATCTATACGCGTCTGCGTCTGGCTTCGGAGGTTCTCATGGATGCCGGCGATAATAATGATGACCTTGTAGCCCACGTCGGCCGCCTTGCTCACCAGCGCAGTGTAGTTGCCCGTCTTACCCGCTTGGACATCTCCCATAACCATGCCGCGGCGATCGAACGGGATATCCGATTGAGGATCGCCACAGAGCTCGATCACTTGGTTGGTCTTTTTGTTCATCGCCTCCAGAACCGGCCCAGGAAATCCAGAATTGGCGAGTTGAGTTCGATAGCGTGTCCAATAGAACCAGTCGGTTTCCTGCCGCCGCCTGACATCGAACCAAGGTTCGAAACCGGGAGCCACGAGGGCGGCTCCGGTCTCGATCAAGACGCCATGCCGGATGCGCATTTCATCATAGAGTTCGTCAAGTTCCTCGGGCGCCACTTCCGCGCGCGCGAGCGGAGCGTATTTCTCGATCTCGGCCTTCAGCTCTTCCTCGGACCTTTGGGCCTCGATCATGAAATCTCGAACCAGACCGCGGATGTTGTCCAACGTGAGGATATTCATGTTCTCGCCTTTTCTTGAACTAAGAGCTCACTAATTATTTGCTCGTTCCCTGCGTAGGGAGGAACGACCTTCATCATCGCCACGATGTCGTTGTCGGCGTGCCCCATCTCGCGGAGTTGCTCGATCAATTTGCGACCACTCGCTCGAAGCTCGGTCTCGTCAAGGCTTTCCTGCCTAACGTCCGTGAAATTCTCGGCCATGTCGTGATAGAGGGCTTCGAGCGGCAGGCCGGCCGCAATCAGACGGAGGACTTCACTGAATGCGTTCTCCTGCTCTTCCGATAGGCTGCCTGCAAATGCTGCGACCGAAGGGTGATCTTCATTCAATACGTAGCTGATGCGGTTGTCGCTTTTCTTTCGCTGCCAAAGCGGAAGCGGGTTCTCGTCCGTCAGCTTTGCACCGCGCTTGCGGTAAACGCGCTTCGATTTTCCGCCAAGACTTTCGATCAACTTTCTTAGGTGATCTCGAAGTGCGGGCGGTGGGCTCGCGGATGCCTTGAGAACGTCGATCTTCCAAGCCGCATCGCTCTCGTTTCCGATATCGATACGCACCCGTGCGAGCTGTGTAAGCCTTTGCTGGGGCGCCAACCGAAACCAAGTTCCGTGCCGGATTAGTCGTCTGTTTCGATATAGATAGAAGCCCTGCGACTTCATATGGCCTTCTGTGAGGCCCATCTTCCTCCATTCCGTTTCAGAACCGACTTTATTGCGGTGCGGGAGGATGAAGGGCTGGATCGCAACTGTGCCTCCCCCGACGATGCGGCGGTCCTCCGCCTGCCTTATCGTCGCGTCGTGCCATTCTGCGAACGGATCGACCGGCACCAGTTTCCGGCCATTTGCTTCGAACGAAACGGCCTTCCGCCCATGCTCCGACTTCATAAAGCGGTGAAAGACCAATTCGAGATGCTTGGTCGCCTCGTCCAGGATACGTAGGAAATTCTGGCTTCCCAGTTCCAAACCGACCCGGTCGAGTTTTTCCCACAGTATGAGTGTGCCATCGCTTTTTAGAAGATCGGCGAAGCGAATTCCTTCTGCCGACTGACGGGTCTCGACAATCCAAGCGTTCCTCGCGACTACATCGTCCAAGTCCCAGATTGCCACCGTGATGACACCTTCGCGACGGGTCACAACAGTCAACCGTCGGCATTGGGAGAAGGAGGCCGTTTTCATTCCGAGACCAAATCTCCCCAGATCAGCAGAATTTCGCGCTTCGGTCGGCGAGCGGGACCCGGGACGCATCGCCTCGAGCAGCTCAGTCCAAGACATTCCGCAGCCGTTGTCGATGATGCCGATGGCAGCGTCAGCGGGATCTGAGTGAATCCTGATCGAAATTTCTTTGGCGCCGGCTGTAAGCGAATTGTCGACGATATCAGCCAATGCGCTTGACATCGTGTAGCCAATATCTCTCAGGCTTTCGATGAGGGCCCCAGCGTTCGGCCGGACCTCGTGATACGAAATGTTCCCTTCAAAGAGCCCATGAGTCATGCCGGTAGCGGAGCTTTCTCAACATCGCTGACCATCGGGACTGCCGCTCCGAAAAGCTGGAGCAATACTGAGTGTAATGCGGCGGCAATTTTCGTTGCAAGGAATGGCGGAACTGCATTGCCGACTTGGATATATTGCTGAGTGCGGTTGCCTTTGAAGAAATAATTGTCCGGGAATGTCTGCAATCTCGCCGCTTCCCGAACCGTCAGGCTGCGACATTGGGCGGGGTCGGGGTGGATAAAGTAGTGTCCGTCCTTCGATAGATGGCAAGTAACGGTGGAGGACGGGAGATCCCAAGGTTGAACTCGGAAGCGATCGCTAAATTTGCCAGATCTCCAATTGTCGTGCTGCGGGGCAAGTGCTTCCGGGAAATCTTTTGCCTTCGGGGAACTACCGGTCGCCGCCGCCCAGCACGAGGTAAATAGATACCTCTCAAGATCGCCCACCATATGCCCCCGAGTTTCATGGAGAGATAGCCGGGCCAACCGGCTGTCTTCGAGCCAATTTCGAAGATCTTCAGGGCAGCTTCTCGGCAAGCTCGTGCCGCCAACCGAATCCTTGCGTTTATCGACAAAGATCTTGTGGCTCCTGTCTACGGTGCTGAGGACGTCCCCGAACTTTTCTGCTTCTTCGTTTGAGAGCTTGTTGGGCATGGTTGCGATCTTGGCCGCACCGAGCGCGACTGCCCGTCTCCATTCCTCAACACCATCGACATGTCCTCCGCGTGGACTTATTCCGCTTCGAAGCTCGGGCATTGCCGAAAGAACATCGCGAACTGTAGTGCGGTTTGCGACGGCCTTCAGCCGCGGCGGCGCGAAACCGTCCAATGCCGAGAAGAGATCACGCCTCAGGCCCACGATGATCACGCGATGGCGCGCCTGAGGGACGCCGTGGTCCTCTGCTGCAACAACGAAATCCGTTGGCTGTGCCCGCTTGTGAGGTTCCGCGCTCCCAGTCAAAGGAAACAGTTCATACTCCGCGGAACCGCCACCGGACCTGAGATCCTCAGTTACCAAGTCGAAGACCTTGCGGTTCTCGATGCTTGAAGAAAGCATTCCCTTTACGTTCTCCATGACGAAAGCGGCCGGGCGAAGCTTCCTTAGGACGTTGATGTATTCCTGATAGAGTAGATGGCGGTTCTCTTCATGCGCAACATATCCGAGGTCACTTGGCTTGCGGCCCCTGCCGGCAAGCGAATAGGCTTGGCACGGCGGGCCGCCGATTAGGACGACGCGATCGCCACGCCGTTGCCGGATTTCCGCAATGCGCTCATCCAAAATCGTTGCAGTTTCCTGCTCGCCCAGCGTTAAGTTGAGAGCTTCGTTCTCAGCCTCAGCCCATTCGCGCGGGTAGAGCTTGGACCAGTTGGGTTCAGAACCACCGCGATTCAGGAAGTCGATGTATTCGGGGGGAAGTTGATCTCCGAAGCGTCGCAGAAATGCCCGCAACCGGAGGGTTTCGTGCGCCACTGGATCCTTCTCCACGGAGACATCGATTTCGAATCCGCCATGGGCGCCCGGATAGGCACAGAACCCCTCGCCAAGGCCACCAGGCCCTGAAAACAAATCTACAATTCCGAAAGCTTCTTTCATTTGCCGCACACTGGACCATTTTGTTACAGGAGAAAAGATGCCGCGGGGGCAAATCTATGGTTGATACAGTCTCACCCGAGGTCAGATCCCGGATGATGGCAGCGAACAGGCGGAGAGACACCGGACCGGAGGTGCTGGTGCGCCGCCATCTGCATGCACAGGGCCTCAGATTTCGCCTTGACGTCCGCAAACTTCCCGGCAGTCCTGACCTTGTGCTTGCCCGACATAGGGCAGCCATCTTCGTGCACGGGTGTTATTGGCACCGGCACCGAGGATGCCGGTTTGCCACGATGCCGAAGTCGAACCAAGCATTTTGGGAGACCAAATTCGCGAAAAATGTCGAACGTGACGAGAGCGCGCTCGATGCGCTCCTCCGCACGGGATGGCGCGTTGCCGTAGTGTGGGAGTGCTCTCTCAAAACAGAGCATCGCGAACAAAATCTTTCGGCCTTGGTAGCTTGGGTGTATGGCGGCTCCGATCGGTTGGAGGTGCCGGCCCGTGCTGGTGAACATCCTCACAATGGTGTCGAAAAACTAAGTCACGAACAATAGCTCAGACTGGCGTGGCGCATCCGAGCTGAACGAGCATGTGCCGACGCATGCTCGGGTCATGTTGGCGAGAATCCGAGCAGTGTTGGGGGGTGTCCGGAAGTTACGGCGACCAGAGGATCTTGTTGTAAACGGTCGGCCTTCACCCCATGCGGATGGTTGTCGGGCGTTTTCAACATCCTTCGGAAATAAAGGAATTTTCGGTGGGGAACGGCGATACGCACTCATGCCTGTCCCGCCAACTCAAAGCTTCAATTCCACATCCAGGCTGCGCTGGCCCTCGATCATATCCACGAACTCCTGGGCGGAAGCCAGTCCTGTCGAGTGGTCGTAATGCCGCTGAACTGTCCGTTCGCTTCGATGCCCGAGCAAGGCCGTCGCTGCACGCCCGCCCGAGGTCAGGTGTTCGCTGGCCTCGGTCGCGACGTTGTCACGGAGGCGGTGGATCGATACGCGGACGCCGAAGGCGCGTGCAGTCAGATCCCCGGTGAGACGTCCGATCTGGCTGTCGCTGATTGCGTCGCCAGGCGAGAGCATGGACGGGAACAGATACTGCCCCTCGTCAAATAACGGCCGGTAGGAGTGCCGGTATTCCAGAAGGGCCGCGGCAAGCTTCTGGCTGGTTAAAGTCCTCTCAAACGGCGCGCCGTTTTTTCGATCCTCAGGCAATTTCAGCATGCGCGCCGGGATTTGAACGTGGACCAACCCTGCACCTGGCAGGTCGAGGGTCTGGTCGAAAGCCAGTGCGGACAGCGCACGTGCCCTTTGCGGCAGGGCCGCGCCAAGAGACAACAGGATGCCGTTCCGGAAGTCCCGGGCAGCATGGATGCCTCGAAGGCGCCGCTTTCGGGCTTTTTTCATCAGATCGAACCCGAGGCCGTATATTTCCGAGGCTCCGACAAGCTGGGAACCGGTTTTCGTGATAGCCCCTTCCTGCTCGGCGCGCTCCCGCCAGTCACATGCGACGAATTCGCAAGCCTGCGAAGTGAAGCCCGGCTCGATGACGGTCATGCCTGCCAGGATACGGCCAACATAATCCGATGCCGTCCGCGTTGAGGCGCGTTCTGCAACTTGAGTTGCGTAGCGATCGAGAAACGGACCGGTTGGTCGAAGGGGCAGACCGTGGGATCTGCAGTGATCTACCCAGTTCGCCAGCGCGCGGATCACATTTGCGGAATGCGCCGCGCTCCAAAGGGGGCACCCTTTGCGGCGTTTCCGCTCCATCGATATGGAGATCCGTTCGGCGATGGCAGGCTGCCAATCCTTCGGAAGCTCGTCGAGGCGCATCTGTGCTTTCTCCCATGGTGTCTGGCGCGATGCTTTCGGCTTCACTCGCGCCTTGCGAAGCACTTGGGCGAAATGCGCGCAGCGTTCAGCGTCCCATGTTTCGGACGCTACTCTTTGCAAATGGGCAAACTCCATGAAGGCACTTGAGCCGACTTCGCGTTGCCGCCGCTCGAGGTGGGTCTCGAGCTCGAGAAGGCTCGGCGGCTGATCCCCAGGGGCCGCGTTGCGGATGCAATTCAGAAGAGTGAGGTAGTCGTTCATGTTCTTGCGAATTCCTTGGTGGTGCGAAGTTCATCACGCTGCAGAGCGACTATCGAGATGCGCCAGCCACTCGTTCGAGATCAGAGTCTCGTCCAGCTCCGCATAGTGATCGATGGTCGTCTGGAGCCGCTTGTGGCCCAGCAATCGCTGAACCTTTGGGAGATGGTCGAGGCTGTCTCTGAGCCAGATCCAACCGATCAGATGGCGGTAGAGATGCGGGTTGATGCGGACGCCCACTTTTTCGTGCAGGCGGGCGGTCACTCGCTTGAGAAGGCCGGCGTAATGGCCATCGGCATTGGTTTTCCCCTGCGCGGGAAACAGATACGGGTTCTCCTTCTGTGAAGCAGTCAGTATCGCCGGGCGCACGGTCTCCAGATAGGTTTTGAGCAGCTTGCTCGCGGCCTTCCCGAGTTGGATGGTCAGATCCGCATCGCCAGCGCTCCGCATCTTCACCTGGGCAGCAGGCACCACGATACGCGCCCGTCCATCCTGCCAGGTCACCCAGTCCAGCCTCGCCTTCACCACGTTCTCGCTTCGGGGAGCGCGTGCGAGCAGGATGTCATGTGCCAAGGCGGCCATGATGTCGCGACCAAGCTCCGGGTCGACCACATCGGCGGCTCTGGGAAGACAGCCGTCTGACTTGCGCGCAGCTTTGCGCTTCCGCTGGATCGAGGCGTCGATGTCGCGTAGCAGCACTGCGCTCAGATCGATGGCCTGCTGTATCCGCGTGTCGTTGAACTGGCGCAGCTTGGCCATGTTCCTGGGTGCGATACCCTGGTAATTTACCTTTTGAAGGGCGATCGTGTCATCGATCTCTCGGAGATCCTCAGGCGGGCGGCAGAGATAGTCACGGGCGATCTTTCGCGCTGTTTTGAGCACGCTGGTCACATAGGCGCTTGGGTATTCGCCTTGATTGACCTCCTTCAGGGTCTCCGCAGCGACATCGAGGAATTCCGGATCGGTGAGCTCTTCGATGGTCTCCGGCACAACCTCGACAGATGAGGCGACAGCCTTGGCCAGCGAAACGATGTAGCCCCGGCGTGTCGCGAGGGTCTTGTCGCTCCAAGTATGCTTGCCGATCAGGAAGCCGGCCTGCCGCAGCAATTCCGAGCGGCTGGGAGCGTCTTGCCGACTGGACTGACCCGGTCTCCCGGCTTTTTCCAGCCGTTTGGCGCGCAGCTTCGCCTTCTTGTCGCAGACAGTGCCGACGGCCTCGTTGCGGTCCAGTTGCGCGATGAACTCCACCCGGGTCAGGCCGTCCCGCGAAGCCTGTCCCTGCGCCCAAGGGGCCACACGCGTATCGAACTCCTTCATCAGGGGGGCGATCTGGTCTGGGTCCACCCGGAACTTGTCGCGCCCGTCTTCGAACGGGTGCGGGGCTGCGATAAACCCGAAGCGGGCAAACCCTGGTTCGGAGGCAAGGCGTGCGACCAATGTGGCAATCTCGCGGACGTGTTTCTCGCAGGCAGCGGCACTTTTGGCCGAGGCCTCGACCCGGTGGTTGTAGTAGGCAGCCAGGGTTTCCTTAGCGATGTCAGCGGGCGCTATACCCTGGTCGTGGAGGAACAGGAGAAACGCGCCGCTGGCGTATAACGCCGAACGGGGCAGATCGCTCGAACGGATGGCCTCATGGACTTGCCTGTATCGCCCCGAGATGTCATCGATGCGCCGCTTTCGTTGGCGAGGTTCGCTCGAACCGATCGCCTTCACGAGCATGGAACGGTATGTGGCGTAACTGCCGGCTGAGAGACCGAAGCGGGCCGGTTTGTTGCGATCAAAGAAGTCGATCACATCTTGCTTGCACACGGGGCGCAGTTCAGGTGCCCATTCGGCGTTGCGGCACAACCAGCGCAGACGGGAGGTCAAGATGCCGTTCCCGCTTTCCTGGGCAGCCTTGATCATATCGGCGAAAGTGGCGCGGGAACCCGGCTGAGCCGCGAAGAGATCCTGCCCCATGGCGGTTGAGAGGGCGACCAGGGTCGCGTGCCGCGGCCGAAGGCCCGGAATGTTCAGGATGTCGCTCACGGCTTTCGGGTTGAGCCCCGCGCGCAAAGACAGCGCGCGCATGCTTTCGCCGCTGGTTTCGAGGTAGTCGCGGAGGATCTGGTCGAGGGTCATGGGGCTTCCTTTTCAGGCTCGTTTGGGTGTTCGAGTTCGAGGTCCGGCCTCACAGGGTCAAGCCGGACACGAAGCTCGAACACCGCGAGCCACTCATCTTTGATCGTCCAGGATTTCCCGAGCTTGGCGGCCTGAAGCTTCACGGGACCGTGCGGGGTTGGACAACCATGGTTGATCCAGTCCCTGATCGTATGCGGGTCACGGTTGAAGATCTCAGCCACTTCATTAGCGGTGTAGTAGACAGGTCTTGGCATTCGGCTCCTCCATTGGGTTACGGAGGAATTGGGTCCAAAGCCGCGTTTCCGGAAAAATCCGAAGCAAAAAAAGTATCTTCGGTTGCCCCAGAGATCGCCGGGCGGTTGCCCATGCTCGCCAACGAAAAAGTTTCACTCCGGTAAGAGGGGATTATTACCGGGATGACACCTTTTTTCCGAATCCAACCGATTTCTTCCGGGTTTTCCGAAACGATCTCACGTCCCTCCTGCACAGAGCAGGAAGTGAGATATGAACAAAAAACGAAACGAACCCGCACGCGACCGTTTGGGCCGGTTTTGCAACGCGGGAGCCTACAGGGCTTCCCCAGCAGGACGGCCGACGGTATTCACCCCGGCTACCGATGCGCGCCAGCAGCTGTGGTCCGCCTTGGAGCAGGCTGACCGGATTTTGAAGGAGCCCGAGGACGAAGGGGTCCCCTGTGTCGTCGTCAGAGCGAGCCCTGGGGCGGGCAAAAGCACGCTTCAACGCGAAATCATGGTGGCCCGAGAAGCAGACGGCCTTGGCGCCCGGGTCGCATTCCATGTCCCGACACTCACCCTCGCGGAAGATGCTACGCGCGAGGCTGTCGGTATGGGGATGGCTGCCCAAGCTATCCGGGGGAGGTCAGCGTCCAAGCCGGATGGGAGCGGTCCGATGTGTGCAAAAGCGGCACTGGTAGAACAGGCCAATCGCATCGGGATCTCGGCCCGAGAGCATTTCTGCGAAAGCGTCTCGGACGATGGGACGTTGCGGCGCTGTCCGCACTTCGAGGGATGCGCCTATCTCGGCCAGTTCAAGCAGGAAGCGTCATGCAACTTCCTCGCAACAGCATACTTCAGTTTGCCGAAGCAGCCGGGCGTGGACCCCGAATTGCGGGTGGTCGATGAGACCTTCTGGCAAAACTTCCTTTGGATCAAAGACGTGGATGTCGTCACCTTCAAGTCGCCCAGAACGTTCCTTGCGGCGGCAGAGGCTGCGGATCATGCTGAGCTCCTGAAGGCGGCCGCAGAAGTTGTCGGCATGCTCGGTGCCGGGCGGTCGCCGTTGGAGTTGCTCTATACCTCAGGAGATTACGCGGCATTCGCGAAACTCGAGAGGAAAGGTCAGGCACCGATGTCCGATATCCGGCCGGATGATGCCCCTGCAGCCCAGAAGGCCAAGCTCATGAAAGCGGCTGCCCAGCACAAGCAGGTCTCGCGCCTCGCCGCGGTCTGGGAGGTGTTGCAGGAGGCTGCGGAGAAGAAGCTCACCTCGACCGAACGGCTCCGTCTGTTCGTCCAGGGTCAGAAGGAGGTCCTCCGGGTGGCGCGCCAAAGCCCCATCCGGCACAAGGAACCGTTGCTGATCCTCGATGCGGATGCGGACTCCGAAATCCTGACCGGACTTGGCTGCGATATCCGGATGGAGCATCAGTTGACGCTTCGGCCAAACGCCCATGTCGTCCAGATCCACGACCGTCACATGTCGAACACGTCCCTTCTCGGGAGTGAGGCTCTGCGCGAAGAGTGTCGCAGGTTGATTGCCAAGGAAGTGCTTCGCGACCGCATCACTAAGAATGCGGGCGTCCTGGTCGGGGCGCCCCGGGCTGTCGTGCAAAGGTTCTTCGAAGACGCCGGATATGATTTCAGCGCTATGAGCGACGATGAAGCTTCCCAGATAATGCTCACGGCGAAGCTGCATGGTGCCCATTGGCTTTGGTTCGGCGGCCGGGCCTTGGGATCCAATCGCTACAAGGACTGCGGCTCCGTCATCGTTCTGGGGCGCCAGGAACTGCCGGTGTCGGCCCTCGAGGATCAAGGCCGCGCGCTCTGGGGAGACACACCCGGAGACCCTCTGAGCCTTGTCGCGCCGGACCTGACCGGCGCGCAACGGCTGCCCCTGGCCGAGATCCCCTATGAAATGGCTGATGGCACCGGCATGGCAATCCGCGTTCCTTGCCACCCGGATCGTCGCATTCGCCGGTTGCAGGTGCAGTCGCGCGAGCTCGCGACCCGGCAGCTGGTGGAACGCCTGAGGTTGGCCCACGCTCCCTACCGCAAGCGCGTCATCCTGGCGTGCAACCTGCCGATCCCCGGCCTGCCTGTGGATGAGCTGGTCTCCTGGCAAGATCTGGTAGGGTGTCGCGTCGAGGCCGCCATCGTCACCTTTCTGACCGACAGGGGCATGGTCGGCTGCACGCAGAAGAGCCTCGCAGAAGGGGCCCCGAGGGTCTTTCCTTCGGCTAACGCGCTTTCGAACTACCTTCGCCGCAACGACGCGCCCTCACGTCGCTTCGACCAGCTCAAAAAACTGGCTAAATCCCTCGGGGGAACCCTGAGAATCACGGATTGCCAACGTCTCGCTCGGCAGGCGAAGGCACATTGGTCTTTGGATGCCGTGATCTTTGGCAAGAATAATCGAAGTCCGCGCGTGCGGGCTGCCGCGGTGACGCATTCCGTCCGATGGGAGGCCGCATCAAACTACCTGTCGCGCACGGCGCGATAGGTCATTGAATTTTAATCTGATTTTATGAGGGCCGGAGCAAGAGAAAAGCCGGTTATCCGAGACTTATTTTTCGTTTGTAGCGGGAACCGGTCCGCCAGTGCATCTCGTGCCGCGAGAACGGCGATGTCTTGCAAATCAGACATTATGATCTTTATTGTCTTATTTGTCAGACAGTGCACGGTTGCCAAGGCTTGTCAAATAAGTCGCGAAAGAATATCTATATGTCTGACAGATGAGACATAAGGATCGCTTTCGTGCGATGTGGAACACAATGAGTAAGGAACGCAAAAGCCTCGCCAGAACCAAGGGCAGCGCCGTGCACCCTTCGGTGGAGCGGGGCATTGCCAAGCTCGGAGACGATCTCAGCTTCGCGCGGCGTGCGCGGCAGATATCGACGACCGACATGGCCGCCCGGATGGGCATAAGCCGGAGCACGCTGCACCGATTGGAAGCAGGCGATCCGGGTGTGTCGCTCAACACGCTGGCCATGGCGCTCTCTGTGCTTGGTCTCTTCGACCGCCTCATCGATCTTGTCGATCCGGCCAGTGACAACCTCGGCCTTTCGCTGAACCGGAAAGCCCTGCCGCAGCGTATCACGAGGCGGCAGGCAAAGCGCCTGCCAGCCGACGAGGTGGAGCACCCGGCATCATTCGGCTCCGGCGATGCCGATGACGAGCCCGAGGGGTGGTGATGGCCGCCCGCCGTATCGATGTCAGGATCGGGGTCCGTGCCGTTCCGGTGGGTGAGCTCATCGTGGAGGCCGATCGGGGCCGGGAGACCTCGGTCTTTACCTACCATGAGAGCTGGCGCAGGCTCGACCGCGCCTTCGCGCTCGCACCCGACATGCCGCTCGTCGCGGCGCCGTTCTACGGGCGAACCGAGGAGCAGCGCTCTTGTCTTCCCCTGCCTCTCGCGGATACCGCGCCCGACAGCTGGGGGCGGAAGATCATCGAGCGGCTGCGCGGAACTCAGTATCTGCACGAACTCGACTACCTGCTCGAGTCCGACGATTTCTTGCGGGTCGGCGCCTTGCGATATTTTGACGGCCCTGGCCAAGACGCCCCGGCGCTCGCCCCGCCGCGGGAAGACGGCCTCAGCGTGCCACGCCTTCACGATCTTGAGGAGGTCATCCGCCAGGCCCGCGCCTTCGAGGAGGACCCTGCGAGCTACGCCGCGGGACGCGCGCGACTGGTCGGCGGCGATCTCCTTGCCGAAGCCGTGGGCTCGCTCGGCGGTGCGCGCCCGAAGGTCAATGCCCGCGACGAGGATGGCGCCCTCTGGATCGTGAAGCTCCCAAAGATCGACGACGACTACGCGATGGCGCGGGCAGAGGTGATGACACTGAAGCTCGCGGCGGAAGTCGGGATCGCGGCAGCCGAGGCGCGCCTTCTCAAGACCTCCCAGAGATTTCCGGCCGCCCTCGTGCGTCGCTTTGATCGCACTGGCGCGGGCCATGCGGACCGCGTGCCCTTCATTTCGGCCCAGACATTTCTGGGTCTCGGCGGCACGGCAGCGAGTAGCTACGAAGATCTCGCGATGGCGATGCGGCAGCACTGTGCGGCTCCCGCAAGGGAGATTGCCGAGCTCTATCGGCGCATGGTCTTCAGCATCCTCGTCAGGAACACTGACGACCATCTGCGCAATCACGGCTTCCTGCGCGCAGGCGGCGGCTGGCGGCTTTCGCCCGCCTTCGACATCAATCCAGAGCACCGGGCCGGCGGCCGGATGCAGACCGCGATCTCCGAGATCCACGGCAACATTCCCTCGATAGAAGCCGCCCTCGATGCCTCGGCCTACTTCGACATGCCGCGCGATGCGGCCGAGAAGATGACGGGCGAGATGGCACGCCACATCGCCAGCAACTGGCGTCGGATCGGCGGTCAGCTCGGGATGGACGCACGCGATCTCGCCGCCGTCTCGTCCGCGGTCGAGACCGATGAACTTGAGGCCGCTCGGCGTCTTTGAACGCCCCGAATGCAGGCAGCGCCCATTGCGAGCGCCGTCTTGCATTATTGACCCTCGAGGGTCCGGACAGCCACCCACCACACGGAATGCGTCACTTCCACTGGGGGGCTTTGATCTGGCATGAGACACCCTCTTACACCAGGGCATTCTGACGTAACGCTGCCAGACAATTTCGCTTCTTGTCGTCGGCAGTTTGCCGAGCCACCGCCACTGTTCTGAAGTCCCAGAGATCCTGGAGTTTGCCCGAACATCGGATGGCCCGGGTTGGTGGCGTGAGGCAACGGGAGAAAGAGAAGAAACCCGGCCGGATGAGGGCTTGTGCCGCAAAGGCTTGGCAGCACCGTAGCGCTCCATCCGTCAGGCGGGTAGGATCAGTGTTCAACTCTCACGCCTTTGGAGAGGCTCCGCATAGACAAGATTGCCGTTCTCATCGAGTCCGATACCAAGCCCGAGCCTCCGACGCCGCGCGAAGAAGGCTTGTTCCTCCTTGCTGGGCTTGCCCATCAACTCAACGAAGGCCTTCACCCGGGCCGCATCCTCTTTCTCCGTCAGCTCGGAAGGGGCCAGTTGGCCGTTCAGTGCGGCCGCCACACGGGCGTGATCGATCTTCCCCTTACGCTTCATGGCAGGACTCCTATGACTTTCAGGTTCGACACGACACGCACTGGCTCGTGCTCGCATGGCGCACCGCGTTCATACAGCCGAAACTCGCCGCGGGGAAACTGTGGGCCTTTCACCTCATGACCGGACGGTGGTCAGTCTATTAAGCGGGGCACGGCGCTTTTTCGTAGATGACGGCCGCAGATCGCACTCGCGCATCCCGCGCAAGAAGGGCCGTTCGCCGCGGTGCGCGCCAATGTCAGATATGCCGCCCGATCGGACCTCCAACGCTGGCCCTATTCCAAAACGCACAGAGACGGTGGACGATGACTGCTGAAGGCCCCTCGGGTGGCCTAATTGCAAGTCTACAATCATCCTTGTTCCGATCCCGGCTAATGCATGACTGCGGCGTGACGGACGGCGTTCAGCTTCTCGATCCAGGGTTCAGGCAAACCGTGCTGGACGGCCCCCTCGCGGATCAATGTGATGTAGCGCAGCGACGGATTCCCGTCCTCTGGCAGCCCGTCGGCGATCAGGCTGAAAGCGCGGAGCCTGTCGCCTTTTCGGTCCTCGACGTCGATCCAGATAGGATAGTAGCGCCACCCCGGCACGCCTTCGGTCGAGTGCAGCCAGACCATGTCGCGACGGGTCATGCGGTAGAGCACGCCCCACACTTCTTCCTCTGGATCAGGCGCGATATTGGCGGGGGCGGACAATCCCTTGGGCCGCCCGTGCAGGTTGAAGCGCAGCCGATAGCCCGGCAGGCGGCCGACCCGCCATTCAAGGGGCGTCATCTTCCGCCGGTCCAGAAAAACGCTGTCGTTCATGTTGGCGCCGAAGGCGAAATACCAGACCTCTTCGTCGGGATGACCATCAAGCTGCAAGCCCC
>CERD01098278.1_pt1 | contig 20305 bp, 20 predicted proteins | sample 530931 | NCBI WGS metagenome assembly CERD01 (sample SAMEA2621101, study PRJEB7988) | marine metagenome | isolation source: saline water (ENVO:00002010), including
CGCCAGTTCGCGCAGATCAAAGGGTTTGACCAGGTAGTCGTCGGCGCCTGCCTGGAGCCCCGAGACACGTTCGGCCACCGCATCCCGGGCTGTCAGAACGAGCACGGGCAATTCGAGCCCGCGACGCCGCAGTCGCCGGAGAAAGTGCAGGCCATCTTCGTCTGGCAGCCCCAGGTCGAGAATCATCAGATCGAAGTGGGCAGTGCGCAGCAGCGCGTCGGCCTGAGCGGCAGTCGCGGCATGGGCCACACCGAAGCCCTGGGCTTGGAGCCCGGCAACGATGCCACTCGCGATGAGTGCATTGTCTTCTGTCAGCAGTACCTGCATGGGAAACTCGTCTTGAATGCACCGGCCAGTATCACGCTTCTCGATTAACGGAGCGTTATCAGAGGGTACGCTGAGTTGCTCGCGTAGCCTCGCATGTCGGTCTTTCTCTGTCGGTCAGTGGTCAGCTCCAAGCCAATTCGTTAACGGCCACTTAATCCCCAGTCGCCATGCTCGCATTGAATTTGCTGATGGGGTGTGTAGTTCATGCGAGCGGTCCTTTTCTCTCTGGCCTGCTGCCTCTGGCTTGTGGAGCTGGCGAGTGCCGCGCCGTTCGCGCTTGGTCAGAAGCAGGAGACCTTCTTACCGGTAGACCAAGCGTTCAGCCTGCGGGTCGAACGCCCGACCAGCGGCGGTGTTGTGCTGCGCTGGGACATCGCACCAGGCTATTACCTGTATCAGGAGCGGCTGCGGTTTGGTGGATTGGCAGCAGGTAACGAACCGCAGTTGCCACCGGGAGAGCCCTATCACGACGAGTATTTTGGCGATTCACAGGTCTATCGCAACAGCCTGGAAGTCACCCTCGACGAGCCAGGTCTCGCCACGCTAGAACTGGGATGGCAAGGCTGCGCCGATGCCGGCTTGTGCTATCCGCCGCAGACTCGCACGGTCGATCTGAGCGGGTCTGCAGCGGGACCCTCTGAGCCTGTTCAGGCCGATGACCAGGCACTGGCAAGCAGGCTGGCGCAACAGCCGCTTGGCTGGAGTCTGATGATCTTCTTTGGGCTTGGCTTGTTGCTCGCCTTTGCGCCGTGCTCCCTGCCGATGCTGCCAATCCTTGCCGGTATTGTGGTCGGCAGCCGGGCCAGCCCTCGCCGCGGCATGCTGCTTGCCGCTTCCTATGTGGTCAGCATGGCGCTGGTCTACGCCGCGCTGGGCGTCGTGGCTGCGCTTCTCGGTGCGAATCTGCAGGGATGGCTGATGCAGCCCTGGCTGATCGCCAGTTTTGCCGGCCTGTTCGTTCTGCTTTCCTTACCAATGTTCGGTTTCTTCGAGCTGCAGTTGCCGGCTGGTCTGCGTGATCGGCTGGAACAGGCCGGACGCAAGCGACAGGGCGGTAGCCTGGCCGGGGCCAGCGCACTCGGGGTGTTGTCCGGCTTGCTGGTCGGGCCCTGCATGACCGCTCCGCTGGCTGCGGCACTGCTGTATATCGCCCAGAGCGGCAGTGCCGTCAACGGAGGGCTGGTGCTGTTTGCCCTTGGCCTGGGCATCGGAACGCCGTTGGTATTGCTGGTGACGGTCGGCAATCGCTTCCTGCCGAAACCCGGGCCCTGGATGGACCGCGTCAAAACCACGTTTGGTTTCATATTTCTGGTCGCAGCCCTCTATGTGCTCCGCCCGTTGCTGACGGATTCGTGGTGGGTGGGTGTGTGGGGTGCATTCTGGCTGCTGGTTGCCAACGGACTCCTGCAGTTGTCGCGTCAGCTCAAGCAGCATCGGGCGTTGCTCGGCTCCGTTGCAGCGTTATCCGGCGTATGGGGCGTGGCGCTTGTGCTGGGTGCGGCGGGTGGCGCGGAGGATCCGAACCGGCCGCTTGCCGTGTTCACCAGCAGCGTCGCTTCGACAACTGAGATCGAAGGTCCGCAGGGTTTCGTTGGTTTCACCGATCCGGCTGTTCTTGATCGTGAGCTTGCTGCCGCCAAAGCTGCCGGGCAATGGGTACTGATCGACTACTACGCGGACTGGTGTGTGTCGTGCAAGGTCATGGAGAAGGAAGTGTTTGGCAACGGCCAGGTGCAAGCTGCGCTCAAGGGCGTACGCATACTGCGACCGGATGTGACGCAGACCAATTCCGCCAGCCGCGAGCTGCTGGGGCGCTATCAGGTCATGGGGCCGCCGACGCTTTTGCTGATAGGCCCGGACGGGGCCGAGCGCCGTTCGCAACGCATAACCGGTGAGGTCGACGCCGGCCAATTTCTGGGTACGTGGAACGAAACGATGGAGCAAGGCTGATGATGACGATGAACGTGGGGCCGTTTGCGCTGGCCGTTCCCCATGTATTGCTGCTGGCGAGCCTGTTCTTGGCGATGCTGACCGGTTGGTGGGTTGGGCGGCGCAGCGAGCGCAACCCCGAGCAGCAGTTGTTCAGGCTGCTGCTGGTGGCGCTGCTCGTTGCCCGGCTGGCGTTCGTGGTGGTCTACGTCGAGCATTTCCGAGATGAGCCCTGGCGCGTGATCGACATTCGTGACGGCGGGTTCATTGCCTGGCCGGGCGTGCTGGTGGCCGTGCTGCTTGGCGTATGGCTGGCCTGGCGCGAGCTCGGATTGCGCAAACCGCTGGGCGCTGCGGTCGCTGTCGGTGTGCTGAGTTGGGGGTTCGGGACCTTTGCATTGCATGCCTTTGAGCAGGGCACGCGCCTTCCCGAGATGGGGCTGCGCGACAGTCAAGGTAAACCGGTTGCCCTGCAGGATTTCGTCGGCAAGCCGCTCGTCGTCAATCTGTGGGCCACTTGGTGTCCGCCCTGCCGACGGGAGATGCCGGTCCTGGCAGAAGCACAGCGCAACCAGTCTGAGGTGACCTTTCTCTTCGTCAACCAGGGCGAAGGCGAGCGGGTCATCGCGGACTTCCTCAGCGCTGAAGCGCTCGGTTTGGACAACGTGCTGCTCGACACCGGCGGCCGCCTCGGCCAGCACATAGGCTCTTCGGCGCTCCCGACAACGCTTTTCTACGACGCCGACGGGCGCCAGGTTGGCAGCCACCTCGGTGAGCTTTCTCGCGCCAGTTTGGCGCGCGCCCTTGAACAACTGGAGGTAACCACTCAGCCATGAAAAATCTGCGACCGCTTTCTTTGTTCTGTTCAACGCTGGCCTTGCTGTCCGCATCCGTGGCGCTGGCACAGGATCTGCCTCCTGCGGTCCAGGCCGTTGAGGCTCGCGGCGCCGAAGTGGTCGGTAGCTTCGACGCGCCTGGCGGATTGAAGGGCTACGCAGCACGCTATAACGGACAGGGCATCGCGCTTTATCTGACGCCCGACGGTGACCACGTTCTGATCGGCAGCCTGCTCGATGCCACAGGCGAAGATCTGACGCGGGCTCCCCTTGAAAAACTGGTCTACGAACCTCTCAGCAAGGAAATGTGGCAACGGCTCGAGAGCAGCACCTGGATTCAGGACGGCGCTGTTGACGCGCCGCGAATCGTCTACCTGTTCTCCGATCCGAATTGTCCGTACTGCAACATGTTCTGGAAGCAGGCCCGGCCTTGGGTCGAGTCCGGCGATGTTCAGCTGCGCCATGTCATGGTCGGCATGCTGCGCCCCGACAGCGCGGGCAAATCGGCCGCATTGCTGCAGGCTGAGAATCCAGCGGCCGCCTTGAACAGGCACGAAGCTGCAGGAAAGGCGAGCAAACTGGAACCGCTTGAAGAGGTATCGCCTAAGCTAACTGAGAAGCTTGAGGCGAACCTGACGCTGATGGGGGCGATGGGCGCCTCGGCAACGCCAGCCATTTACTACCTGGACGGCAACGGACGTTTGCAGCAGCAACAAGGTGCGCCTCGTCCCGATTCCCTGGCCAAGATCATGGGGCCGCTGTCACCGAAACGGTAGAAAGGTCAAACAGCACTGCCTGCTGCCAAAACTATAAAAAACGATCTGGAGGCTTTATGAATATCGCTCACTGGCCGCTGACGGGAGTGCTGTTAGCAGCCTTTCTGCCCGCCCATGCCGCCGATTCGACGGTTGTCTATACCAAGGGCGGCTCTAATCCTGCCGCGATGGCTTGCGTCACCTGCCACGGAGTCGAGGGCGGGGGAATGGCGGCAGCTGGCTTTCCCAGGCTTGCCGGGCTCCCGGCTGGTTACATGAGAAAGCAGCTGGCCGATTTCGCTTCTGGCGCGCGCGCCAATCCCGTCATGCAGCCTATTGCTGCTGCCCTGAATGCCGAGGAAGCGGACGCAGTCACGGCGATGCTGGCTGACAAGCCGGGACCGCAGGTGGAGCGGGTCGGCCGTACTGCGGCAGCCGAAGGTCCAGGTGAAACGCTGGCCCTGCGGGGTGCCTGGGAGCGCAACATCCCTGAATGCGTAGCCTGCCACGGCCCCAGCGGAGTGGGTGTCGGCGACGCCTTTCCGCCGCTGGCGGGACAGTCTGCGCAGTACCTGGCCTCGCAGCTGACCGCCTGGCGTCAAGGCACGCGCAAGAACGATCCCAACGATCTGATGGGGCATATCGCCCGTAGTCTGACCGACGACGAGATCAAGGCCGTCTCGGCGTACTTCGCCGGTTTGACCGACCAAGGAGCAGCAAGATGAACACTCAAACCAGCGCCTTGCTGTTGATCGCCCTGGCCGCACCAGCCTATGCCGATGACATCGTGATGGAGGACCAGTCGCAGATTCTCACCGGGGCGGGTGAGACGGCCAGCAGCCGCTACTTTCAGCCACCCCAGGAGAGCGAACTTCCTGACAATGCTTACGGAAAGCTGGTCCAGGAAGGCCGCGCCATCTTTGTCGATACCAAAAACCGGGCTCCGGAATACGTGGGCAACGGCCTCGCGTGCGCGAACTGTCACCTTGAGCAGGGCCGCAAAGCCAACTCCGCTCCGCTGTGGGCGGCATACACCATGTATCCGGCGTACCGGAAGAAGAACAACAAGGTCAACAGCTACGCCGAGCGGCTACAGGGGTGTTTCCAATTCAGCATGAACGGCAAGGCCCCAGAAGCGGACGGACCGGTGATCGCGGCACTGTCGGCCTATTCCTATTGGCTCGCTACCGGTGCCCCGACTGGTCAGGAGCTCCCCGGTCGTGCCTATCCGGAAGTGCCAAAACCTGAAAACGGGTATGACCTGGCCAAGGGCGAGCAGGTCTATGCGGCCCAATGCGCTGTATGTCACGGGCAGAACGGGGAAGGGCAGAAGTCCGGTGACGATTATGTGTTCCCACCCCTTTGGGGCGCTGACTCATTCAACTGGGGGGCCGGCATGCACCGGATTAACACTGCCGCCGCGTTCATCAAGGAGAACATGCCCTTGGGCAAGGGCGGCAGTTTGTCGGATGAGGACGCCTGGCATGTGGCCGCGTTTATGAACAGCCACGAACGGCCCCAGGATCCGCGGCTGATCGACGGTTCGGTCGAAAAGACCCGCGACAAGTACCACGCCAACGATGGCGTGAACCTCTACGGTGAAATCGTCAACGGCACCATGCTAGGCAAGGGCCTCTAAATCGATAGGCGCCATCTCGCAGCGGGCAGGACTGCCCGCTGACGAGAACGTGAGTGACCGCTTCCAGAAAGAGATGAATTTGCCGCGGTTGGCGGCCTTCTCGCACCGCCTGTCGCTATCACGCCTTGATGCTTGGCAGCAGCCGGCGGCGCATTTGGCTGGCTGATGTGAGCGCCATATGCCGACGAGGCGCGCATCCAGGCGTGGGCGCGACCCGCGAGCACGCATTGCACGAGTGAACGTGAGCCAGCGCCGCTTCGGTGCACCTCACGGTTGAAAAAGATCAAGTCGCGCCGGCTGATCTATCATGCTGAGAACCAACACTTTCATTCGGCATTTGAAGGTGCAGCGAACGGATGTCATTAACCTTGGGGATACACAGCTGGATACACGAAGGGGATGTAGGGATAGGCAGGCAAATACAGCCAGAAACAAGAAAGCCCGCACGGGGCGGGCTTCTTGGGGTGTTTCGTAGACTGTCTGAGACAGGTCTAAACAGCTATTTGGTGGAGCCGGGGGGATGGTCAACCGTGATCCGTTTCCCCGCTGCAAGCCTCTAAATCCGCGTGCTTGAGGCCCAGCACCAGCACTGCAGTGTCACACCCTGATGGGGCTGGTTGATGGTTCACGTGGAATCTACGTTCGTGTCGTCCTATGTGGCAAGTAAAAGGGATTTGAACCGGGTCGTCCTCGTCGTAAATGTGGTCTTGGTCGGGATCGTCCTGATCGAGCGACTCGTTGTCGCCACTCGCGCAGCAATAGCCACCATTAGCCATGCCGGCAGACTTCGTGCTGCTGGCGCTCAGGATGGGCTCAGAAGTCGCGCTGAATGCGAGAAGTGCAAATAACGCCGCGTGGGTAGCGTTCATTTCTAGCTCGCGTTCTGCGTGGCTCTTAGGGCGATTTGAAGGGCTATGCGAAAGGCAGAATTGCCGTCTCGTAGTGTTCCCGAGTCTGCTGAAGAAGCGGGCGGGAAGTGAACGTCGCCTTACCGGGAAGCAGGTCGTAGTGGTGTTTGAGTTCAGGCTCTTCAAGAACGGACATTTCGTTCTTGGTGCAGTACACAGACCACCGGAGAGTGCTTTGAAAGCCCTCCTTGGGCTCGCTGAACATCAGGTCGCTCTTAGCTTCGCCTTTCAGTGAGCGCAGCGCTCGCCTGATCGGTGCGATACGCTGTGCGGAGAACCCGACTGGGCCAACTATTAGTCCATGGAGGTGCCAGCGTCGCCGGCTGTTGCCATCGGACAACGGAGCCGGAGCTTTCTCAATGGCGTACAGAAACCAGGCTTCCGGACCAAGCTCTTTGCGAACCTGCCGAACCATCTGATCCCGGATGTATTCAGGGGCTGTCTTGTCCCCTTCGTCTAGCCGCTTGCTGAGCTTCTTGTTCAGGATCAGGGTGAATGGCTTGCACTCGTAGCCAAGCTCGACTGCTTTGTTAAGCAGTGGCTCGGTCGCCAGCATAAGCTTGTCGGTGTCATCAAGCTTGTCCCAGGGTAAGAAGGTTGATTTGCCACGGTTTTCGCAGACACCCAAAGCCCCATGGAGGCCATTCTTCATGTAAGGAAAAGCCGGCTTTTGGCCGGCTTTTGTGCGCCTTACTGGTTTCCAGAACTCAGGTTCTTGACCAGTTCACTGAAGTCCAGCGTGGCCGCCTTTTGCACGGGCGGATAATCGACCAGCGTCTTGATGTGCGAGGTCAGCAGGTGCTGCACTGGCTCGTTGAGCCATTGCTTGCTCTGCAAGATGTTTGAACGATCCGTCAGGTTGTCGAAGGATTCAAACGGATCCATACCCAGGTTGAAGATGATAGGGAACTTCTGTTTCTGGTAGGGCGCGTAGTAGTTCTCGCTGGTCTCGAAGTGCAGTTTCCACTGCTTGTAGCGAACAGCCCGAATGGTCGATTCGTGGTAGTAGATGAAGTTGTCACGAGCGCTTTCCTTGCTCTTGCCCATCCAGTAGTCCAGGTTGTTGACGCCATCGATGTACTGTTTGCGCTCCTTCAGCATCTTCTCCGCAACATTCGGTTCACCGGCTGCGGCGGCAAGCGTTGTGAAGATATCCATATGCGCCTGGATGCCTTCGAGCACCTGTCCGGCCGGAATCTTGCCAGGCCAGCGAACCATCATGGGAACCCTCACTCCACCCTCATAGGTGGTCATTTTCTCGCCGCGGAATGGCGTGGTGCCGCCGTGCAAACGGGCACTATGCTCCGGCCCATTGTCGGTGGAGTAAACAATGATGGTGTTGTCGAGCACACCCATGTCCTCCATCTTCTTGAGCAGGTCGCCAATTTGCATATCGTGTTCCATCATCCCGCTGCCGTAGCGATCATGCTCAGTAGTCGTTGGCTGAGCCAGGTAGCGGTGCTCGGGTCGCAGGTGTGTATACATGTGCATGCGGCTGGGGTTGAGCCAGACAAAGAAAGGCTTGTCGTCTGATTTGGACTTTTCCATGAACTTGATGCTGGCGGCCATAAATTCGTCGTCAACCGTCTCCATGCGTTTACGGTCCAGCGGCCCCGTGTCTTCAATGCGCTGCTTGCCGACCTTGCCAAATCTTGGGTCCACCGTGCCGTCATCCGTGCTGGTGGCATAGGCGTGCAGTACTCCGCGCCCGCCAAATTTTTTGCGGAATTCGGGATCTTTCGGGTAGTCGACCTGCTCCGGTTCTTCCTCGGTGTTGAGGTGGTAGAGGTTGCCGAAGAACTCGTCGAAACCATGCACCGTGGGCAGGTTCTCGTTGCGATCACCCAAGTGGTTTTTACCAAACTGGCCTGTGGCGTAGCCCTGCTCCTTAAGCACTTCGGCCAGTGTTGGAGAGGCGGCCTGCAGGCCAGGCTCACCCCCAGGGCGTCCTACGGTGGTCATGCCACTACGAATGGGATATTGGCCGGTAATAAGCGCCGCACGACCAGCGGTGCAAGACGGCTGGGCGTAGTGGTCGACGAACATGGCACCTTCTTGACCGATGCGATCAATGTTCGGGGTCTTGTAGCCCATGACTGCGCGGCCATAGAGGCTAACGTTCTGCCAGCCCACGTCATCCGGGAGGATGATCAGGATGTTGGGTTTGTCCGCTGCATACAGAGTGGGCGACAGCGCCCCCATCAGTACGCAAACTCCTGCGGCTAGTTTCAGGCGATTCATGTCTTATACTCCAAGGTTCGAATGGAAACTAGATGGGCGAGCGCCTACTTCCTGTCCCGCGAGTTCACAATGCTAGCTGGCATTCAGGAGTCTCTCCTGTACTGGTGGTCGATTTTTTCCTTGCGTCGAGCAGTAGCAACCGCTCGGTGTATCTTGTTGTGATGTTTGATCTAGAGCTGCTTGAGTGTTGCTTGCGGCTGCCATTGGCCAACGTGGGTGTAGTTGGTAGAAGTACCAGCAAGGCTTGCGCTCAGGTTTGTGATTGACCTGCGCAGCATCAGCTGCGCCGCCTTGGTCAACTCCAACCCCTGCCGACAGTTCAGTAGATCACTCGTAGTCTCAATCCCCCCACTACGGCTCGATCTTTGCGCTCTAGTGCCGGCTCGAGCCACTGCAGGTCCCCCCCAAGGATCAGCCAGGGGGTTAGTGCAGCGTTGTAGTAGACCTCCATGCCCTGCTCACTGCCCAAGTTCAGAATGGGCTTCAGGGTCGATTTCAGGTCGCTGCTGAAGTTGTAGTAGAAATAGCCGAGGCCAAAACTGTCATTGTGTCTGCCTGGCACCATGCCGTGGCCTGCCAATCCTCCGGCGAAAGAGCTCTTGATCGGGTTCGGGTTGCCGTCGTTGATTGCGCTCAGCGCATAGATCCCCAGTCCTTTACCCTCCAACTGCTGGCTTTCCAGTATCAGGTGATTCAGCTGCAGGCTGACGCTGCGAGAGCTGGATTTGTCCTCCGAGCGGGAATCAGGGGGCAGGTCTAACTCGCCAAGATCGGAACCGCCCTTTGTGCTGTAGGTGGCGGCCAATGTCGCACTGGTGGCCCGACCATCCAGCGCTCCTGCCCACCCTGCACTTAGCTGCATGGCGGTTCCCGAGCTGAACAAGTGGTTGAGGGCATATTTATCCGTCTGATCAGTCGGGTCGAATACCAGCGCGTTGAAGGTGTAGGGGCCGGTCGAGTGGCTGAGCAAGCCTCCCATCATGACGGCCGGCACGATGCCATTGGGTGGTGCCACGAACGCTAGGTTCCAGAAGCGTTGGCTACCCCACCCGCCAAAGAATGGATCGCCGGCCAGCAGGTCGACCGCATTTATCTTGCCCAGCAGCAGGCTGGTGCGTTCCCCCAGTGCCTGGCTCAGATAGAGTGAAGTCGCTTCCAGCTCATTGCCGCTGTTGAGCGGCAGCATGGTGCCGGAGTTGACCGGTAGAATCGCTCCGCCCCGGAAGTTCTGCATGTTGTCGCCGCGGTACTCGATGTGGCCATTCAGGCCGCCTCCCTGCCAGAGCCCGAGCTTCTCTAGGTCGAGATTGAAAAAACCGTCGACACGTGTGCTGGCGTCGAAGTGCTTGCGGCCATCCCCTTTCAGGCCGCCCTGGTAGAAAGTGGTTGATTCCAGTCCCAGATTTACCCCGTTCTCTTGCAGTTCGCTGCGCACGCCCCCCCAGTCACCTGTCAGGGTGCTTCTGCTCCCCAGGCTGTTGTCCTCGGCATGCGCCGCACCGGCAACCAGTAGCACTGACAGAACAAACCGGGAAGCGCTGGCGGGCTGCCGGGCCGGGTATTGCACTTGAGTTGGTGTGCGCGATGATTGCGCGGCTGATGCAATGCGTTCCATGGCTGATCCAAGTGGTGAATGCTCAAAAAACCATAGCTGCTTTTGCAGAATTGGCGCCGGCACTGTGGTGCGGCGATGACTGCGGGGGAGCTTCGACGAAAAGAGGGATTCAGGTTTCATTCGTCGCTCACCCACGATCGTTCTGATGCGCCGGCACTTGGTTTAACTGTTTCCTGATGCTCACGGGTTAATCGCCGGCAGCCAATCAACCATGAAGCTGCGAGCTGAATGATGGGTTTGAACAGTTAGCGGTGCTTCGCGCCAACCAGCAGGTCGAAAGGCGCAGGTAGGCTTTAGTTCTATTCGCTGGCGGTGTGCCCTGGAAAATGTACCCGGAGAAGATGGCTTCCACTTCGGCCATCGTGAAAGGCTGTGAATTGCGGCTACGTGAGCTCTTTCGCTTCGGTACAGGCTTGATCAGAAGCTCGTCTGGTTTGATAGCGGTAAGATCAAGAAAATGCGCATACTTCTGCATTTGCTTCATCGAAGCAATCAACGCGCTCACTCGCTCGTGGCCAGCCATTTGCTCTGGTTCTTCGGTCAGAAGATCGCTGAGTGGGGTTGGTGGCTCAATTGACGCCTTAGCCCCTGCTTTTATCTTGCGCGCATTGTCGTACGCTAGCTGCCAGTCTTGCTTGGTCAGCTCGGATACAGGCTTATGCTGAGTGAGAACTGTCATTGTGCGGGCTCGCCGCTCGCGCTCCTCAAGAGTTCCTCCGTGCTTGGCTTGGCCGCCTCTGGCGGTCGTATCGGCTCTGTCTCGTTCTAGCTGATGCTGCCACACTTGATAAAGCGTCCAGCTAGCCATCGCGGGATCAATGCTTGCTGCTGGTGCGGTGCTGGTGCCTGTAGTTGTAGGGACGAGGTTGCGTAGTGCCAGAGCATCTCTGAGCTTTGGCAGTGCGTCTCGTAGCTCTGCCGTTTGGTAGGGGCGAGCAAGTTCGAGTAGTTGTTGTGCTGTTTCTTCAAGTTCGGCTGGAATCGAGCGGCCATAGGCTCCAGTCAGCAAGCGCTCCACTTCCCGGCGTCGTTGGCGAGCCTCGATTTCTTGATTTGAAAGAATGGGTTCTGCTAGCCGGTTCTCGTCCTGCGGGCTGGAGAAGTCCAGTGCGGGTTTGGTTTCCGATACAAGCTCCATCAAGTCTTCGTAGTCGGCCTCAGTCAGACCGATTTCATCACGCTCAAGCACACTCACTACCTTGTCAAAGACGGCCTCGTAGCAGGCGGCAAACTGCCGGGCACGCCTACGCGCTAGCCTTTCGCTGTCTGTTCTTAGGGTTCGTCTGACTTCGCGCTGGCCATTGAGCAGTGCGCGCAATGGCCGTGGGATCACGATGCGGAAGTAGAAGGTTCCGTGTCGGTTGCGCGTGAGGTAGGAGGGGGAGGGTTTCATGCTGGGCACCGGATGATGCCCCACATGAGTGTCACACCTCAGTGTCACACCGGCCTGGAACGGCCGGTAGACTGAGCACGAAAGCTTTGAGAATCAAGCTCTTGTGTAAGCAATGGTGGAGCCGGGGGGATTTGAACCCGACTTTCTGCTCCACGTTGATCTGCAAAGCTCCGCAGTAAGGGCCTTGCAGTTCTGTATTGCCTGCTTTGTGCCTCGTTGGTCAGCAGTGATTTCGACACTTTTTCGACACTAGAGTATCGAGGCCGCTTGTTTAATCAGGTAATCGAATATCTCATTGTATTGCCGACACAGGCGCAAACGTTTTTAATCCAGCGGCCGTAAACATGTTCTTAATTTGTGAGGATTTATACCCAACGGTCAACCAGTTTGCCACAAGTCCATCTTTAATTCCGGTTCGCTGCAATATTAAAGCGTAGTAGAGATAGAAAAGGGCATTTGTTAGGCTGTAAAGTTCGCTGATAAATTCGTCATAATTCCTTTCTCCGCGTATTCCGCCAAAATGAGAAATGTCATTTCGTCTGTTTGCGCACTGAGTGCTGAAAGTGATTAGCTCTTTTTCATCAAAAGCTATAGGGAGTTCTTTGAAAAGGCTTTCAAGCCGCTCTCGAAGCGATGGCTCCCCAGCATGTTTTAGTTGGTAGCTAAGCCATTTTTTATGTTTGCTCGGAACGGCTTTAATAATCTCCTGGATTTTTTCTTCCATTTTTATATTGGTGGGTATAACAGTATGTTTCCTGTGAAGAGACTCCAGGCCCCATATCAGGTTGACAAACTTGTTTTCTATATATGTTTTATTTCCCCGCATGATGCTTAGGAATAGATAGAATCCGGGCCCATATAGGTCGCGCTTGTTCTGCCAGTTTTGGTATAAGATTCCAAAATCATCTTTGATTAAAGAAAATGGCACAGTCAGCTCGTGGAAATTCAGCTTCTTTGTACTTCCGCTAGCTCTAGCGTAGTAGTACTTGCAAGCCTGTTTTTTGGTGCCTAGCTTAATCGTGGGCCAATCCAAAAAAACTTGAGTTCCAACAAGGAGACTCAGCAGGTCGGTGATTCTACCGTGGCTTTCTTCCACCCATTCATACTTCTCGGGTTTTCTAGTTTTGATTGATATCCGCGTATGTTCGCGAAGGAGAACTTCTCTAACATGACTTGGCGCCCAAGGAGCCTCGAGTTCATGGCTGAGTTCAAGAATGCACTCGTTTAGTTGATATCTACTTATAGTCGGTGCGCGATAGTTAGCTTTGACCGATTTGCCTTTTTTTGAAACAGTAATGGAGCTTTCGCCAATCCAGTCATCCAGATTTTCCAGTAGAACATTAAGGTCGTAAACTTTTTCTAGTTGTGCTGGAATAAATTCGGAGCTGATTATGCAGGTGAGTGAGGCATAGAGCTCGTGGGAGATCCCCTTTGATAGTACCCTGCCTCCGTCCCTGTATGGAGCGGGGAGTAGTACGTAACTTGCTGACTCTTTCAATATTCCCTGAATAGCCAAACATTTTTTCTGTGATTTAAAGGTTCGAAAGAACTCGCGCATTGGATCACCACGAGTAAGCGAGCCGGTCAAATCAAGGACAGCTTTCCCGTCGTCATTTATCTCCAAAACGCCTGAAACATGGTTTTTGGGGGCGTAATCGCCATCGGCGACTGCTTCGTCGCACCACCAGAATAATCCGTGCTCCCTTAGGATTGGCACTTGCAGTACTACTCCTGTTCAGATTGCTTGGCTCCCTGCGCTCGGGCATACCATCGCCTAGCTACTTTCCGTGTGATTGCTATCCCGCGTTGGGTTGGCTCAAGTTTCGGTTGGCTTCGTCGTAGTCAGGGCTTGTCTGCCCGATCTCGGGTGCGGTTTGGCCGCTGGCAAGCCACATCACGTACTGCGGGTACAGCTTTACCAGTACTTCCAGCTCTTCCGTGCTCATGCGGACATCTTTGAATCTCACGGTGTGCCAGCGGTTTAGGCCGATATCGCTGTGCTTGATCAGCAGGTCGAAGCCTGCTTTCGCAATCAAGGTTCTAGCGCGTTGCTGGATTGATTCCATAACGATCTAAAAATACTCCACTGAAACTATTTCACCACGGTGGGCGCGTTGATATGATTTGTTCAGTGAACATACTTCACTGTTCACAAAACACTGACAATGCCGAACATAGTGGATTAAAGCTAATGGATACGGAAGGTCTCGACCCGCAAAAGCTGCATGGCGCCCCACCCTTGATGCCATGGCAGAAGTTCGCCGAGTGGATCGGCATGGGCGACGAACCCATCGTGGTGCGCACTTGGGTGGAACGTAACTACCTGCCTTCGCAAAAGGTCGGCAAACGCACCATGGTCAATGTGGCCCTGCTGACCCGCCAGCTACTTGAACAGGAGTGGACGCTATGAGCCGAACAGACCCGCAGTTCAAGCTGCGAGTGCCGCCGGAGCTGCGTGACAAGATCGAACAGTCCGCCTTTGCTGCTCGACGATCTATGAATGCCGAAGTCGTGATTCGTCTTGAAGCCAGTTTCGCCCAGGACAAATCCCAGCGGGAGCAGCCGCTATGAGCGCCAAAAAAGATGACAGCCTCGACCTGTGCAGCATCAAGACCTTTGCCGAAATGAGCGGCGTAACGGTTGAGGAGGCCATCAACTGGGCTGACTCCGGCGCCATCCCAAGCATGAAGCTGGCGGACTTTCGCATGGTCAATCTGGCCCGCCTGCGTGATGACTTGCTCAAGGGCAAGAAGGAGTTTCAACCGGGGGATTACAGCCATGTCTAGCCAACGCCTCGAACTCGATGCGCAAAGCGCGCTGGCCTATGTAGGTCAAACCGTTCTGGTGGAATTGCGCTGGGACGATGAACCCGATTCGTTCTGGCAGTGCATGCATGTCCTGGGCGTTGTGCTGCCGATGGAGGGCGTCTGTGATCTGGCCTATTTCATGGGGCTGAACGTCTCCAGCCAGCTCGACTACCCGAACGAAGTCTACTTCTCCGATATCTGCACCATCAGGGTGATGCGGCACCGCGACCGGCATGGTTCCGGCAACGTACTGGGCCGCATCGCCCTTCCTAAGCATGCAAGGTCAAGGGCCGCGCTCCCGGCTCGTCGGAACAGCTCCACCGTTCCGTCGAACGGAAGCACGGGCGCAGCGCACCCTTGACCCTGCACGAACATGAAAAGCCTATCGCTGGGAGTGTGGGGTAGCTTCTCCACCCCACGCTCCCGAGCCCTCGGCGGCAAGAGCGGGATGACAAGGGCAGCGCCCTTGGTGTTATTCGTCCTCGCGCGCCGCGCCGATCTCAAACATCCCCACCTGCTCGCACTGGCCAGCCTCGCGCTCTGCATCGCCTGGCTAAGTACACCGCCGCCTGACCGTCCCCTGATGACCTTCATCCAGGACCAAGCCTGTCCTGAAGATCCGACCGCGTTATTCATCGACCCGGTGACCTGTACCGAAAGCCTTTGCTGCGCGCTGGCCGAGCACTCTCACACGCGCGGAGGCACGAGGCGCGTGAGCGTGCGCAGCCAGCGCGCGCCTCCGCGCTGACGTCCCTGTAGCACGTCAGATAAATACAGATTAACTACCGCATTAATCAGCATTAGGAAGTGAACCAAATGAGCAAACCAAAAGATTTTCTCCGCCTAGACATGCTTGCCCGTGAAGATCGCAACGGGCGACTGTTCGTCGATCCCGGCACGGCTGCATTCGTCGATCTGTCCAAGGTCCGTTTGCTGCGTTGCGGCGTGGATACGGTCCGCCAGCTGTACCGCGGATTGATCCGGCCCGAAATCATGGCGCTGTTCGAAAAACCGGGCGCGATGGTCGAGTTTGCCGGGGAGATCTGGCACTCCGGTCGTGTTGGCCGGGACTCGGGCTATCAGTACAAACTCCAGAACGCTGACCTTGGGTTCATTCTGCTCATCAAGAACTTCAACGCGAAGCTTGAGCAGATCGGCCCACACCTGAAAATCGAAGTGTCACCGTACGCCATCGACGCACTGTCGCCGGAACGGCTCCAAGAACGCATGGATTATTACGCTGCCGCCGTGATGACCCACCGAGAGCGCAACCAGTGTGCCGTGCACCTCGCGTTGGACCTACAAGGCTGGACGCCTCCCGCTGACCTGACGGCCCGCATGCACTGCCGGGCGCGTGCCAACCGCGATATCTCGGGCATCAAGGAGATCCAGTGGACCATGGAAGCCGCCACCTATGGGAAGGGCCAATCCTTCCTGTTTGGCTCTGCCGGTGGCGTACAGCTCGGGATCTACAACAAGACGCTGCAAGCCCGCGCCCATGACAAGCTCGACTACTGGGAAAGCGTTTGGCGTCGCCGTGATTCCTTCGATGCGAAAGACCCGGACAACTATGACCCGACCCAGGATGTATGGCGCGTTGAGCTGCGTTACCACCATTCGGTCATTCAGCAGTTCGCCAGCGGCTCGACAGACGTGAAGACCGGCCAAGCCATCGACACCGATTCGTTTGCTGCCTTCTCAGCCCATCTGGAAGGCCTGTGGCGCTACGGTATGAGCCAGTTCAAGCTGCTCGCTCGCCCTGGCTATTTCGAACCCATCTGGACGTTGCTGCGTGAAGACGCACGGGTTGATCTGCCGGTCGATTCCCTGGTGGATGAGACGGAATACAAGCGCTACTACAAGACGAGCCGGGGCTTCTCCGGCAAGAACGTGGAACTGTTCCTGGGAAACTTCGTAAGCCTGCTGGCAAGGGAGCGAGTGGGCGCTAACAAAGCATTCGAGACCCTGAAGCAATGGGATTGCTGGCCGGTCATTCGCGATCACTACGCCGCCAAGGATATGAGCGAGCGGGATCTGTACAAGCACATCAAGAACCTGCTCCAGGAGCGTCATGTGAGGTGGGGTAGGGCGGTCTGATGGCAATCGAACAACTGCCTGACGGTCGTTGGAAGGTGGATGTCGAGCCGATCAAGGGCAAGCGCTTCCGCAAGACCTTCAAGACCAAGGGCGAAGCTCAGCGGTTTGAATCGACGTGTCGGGCGAAGGTGATCGAGAACCGGGAGTGGTCGCCCAGCACAGCAGACACGCGACGGCTGACCGGGCTAATCGAATCCTGGTATGACCTGCACGGCCACTCTCTACGGGACGGGTTGCGGCGTCGTCATAAGCTGGATGCTTTGGCCAAACGGTTGCGAGATCCCATCGCCTCGCGCATCGACCCGCAAGCCTATGCGCATGATCGTCGTGTTCGCCTGGAGGCGGGTGCCTCGCCGAAGACACTCAACAATGAGTTGGGTTATCTGCGTTCCGTCTACAACGAGCTTCGTGGCCTGGGAGTCATCAAGTATGAGAATCCGCTCGCCCTGGTGAAGCCATTGAAGATCCAGGAACGTGAGCTTTCCTGGCTGACGAACCACCAGATTGCCGAGTTGCTCGATTCGATCCGTTCGGGCTGCGATAACCCTCACGTCGAACCGGTTGTGCTGATCTGCTTGGCGACCGGTGCTCGATGGTCCGAGGCGGAAAAGTTGAAGCCAACCAGTGTTCGTAATGGCGTCATCACCTTCAGTGGGACGAAAAGCGGAAAGGTGCGGTCCGTGCCGATATCGGCTGAGCTGGAGAAGCGGATCGTGAAGCACTGGAGGCAGCATGGCCCGTTCATGCGTTCGATCACATCGTTTCGACGTGCTCTGGCCCGGACAACGATTCGGCTACCGAGAGGGCAGGCCGCCCATGCACTCCGGCATACCTTCGCCAGCCACTTCATCCAGAACGGCGGAAACATCCTCACGCTGCAAAAGATCCTGGGTCACTCCAGCCTTGCCATGACCATGCGCTACGCACACCTAGCGCCGGATCATCTGCAGGATGCGATCAAATTTGGCCCCCGATTCTGAACGGCTTGTGTTTTGTAGGTACACTAATGTTTAATACGTGTCGTACGTACGGTACGTATGAAACTAAGGAGAGTACTCAAATGGCGTATATAGATCCGAAAGAAGTCGTTTCACCCAAGCAGTCTTGGCGGTTAGTCGAGGTGATCCATAACACTGGCGACGATGGGTGGAGCGCGGCGGAAGGAAAATGGAACGGCAAGAAGGTTCTAGGGCTCCGGTGGAACGGATCCGAGTCAGATGACGGCGTAGGAAGTCCTCAGTCTCGCGGATACCCCACTTGGTTTATCGTGCCGACGGAGCTTGAGGCTGGCGTTCAGCGCGCTCTTGACGCAGTAGACAAGTCCGCGGTCGCAGAGGTGAGGATCTACCGGCCTGAAGGGTACGATTACGGCGCTTGGAAGATTGAGGCGAAGCTCACGGAGTCTGGCAAGGAGGTAAGCAGGCCGGTTGTATTTTCGATACCGAATCTACAGAACCGTATCTGTCACACCTCTCCAGAGTTTGTAAAGGCGGTAGGGGCGGAGCTTATGGGGGTGTTCAAGGAAGGTGAGTGGCATAGCCATATCTACAGCAATGGTGTTCCTGAAGACGAGAACCCGACAAAAATCACTGTGGTTGAGCAAGCTTTTCAGCAGAGCATCACCAGAGCCCTCCAATTTGCATGAAGTGTCGACACTTCTTCGACACCAGCTACCCAGAAAGCAAAAACCCCTGAGATTCGCTAAGAAAATCAGGGGTTTGAGTGCTTTGAATTGGTGGAGCCGGGGGGATTTGAACCCCCGTCCGCCAGCTCTCCACTGTCGGTACTACATGCGTAGCCAAATCTATTGAGTTAACTCCGCGCCGCCCGATTGGCAGGGTGCTTGGAGCGAGCTGCATGAGTTTTAACCGTTACGTCTGCAGCGAACTTGGCGGCGATCCTGTTCTATCTGACAGTCATTTCGGGTTTACAGGCATCCCCTAGTGACCGCTGGCGCCGAAGCGACCAGATGAAGGTTAGGCGGCTAGCGCGTACCCTTCGTAGTTGTCGTCGTTGGCAACTATAAGTTTGCAACAGTGGATTTACGAGTTCTGTTACCAACTCGGCATGCACCTAGAGTTTTGTTACCGGCGTCGAATCCTAATCGGCCCCATGAAGCATGTTGCTGCCTCATGTGTGGCGCAGTGTACGCCATAAGGTTTGGCTGCGTCGAACGCTTGATCTTCTTAATTAGGGCAGCCCGTCGAAAATCAAGGGTAAACCCAGAATCGGCAAGGCCAACTGCTGGCGGCCTTGCCTCGCGGGCGTATCAGTTACCGGTGCCCGAGCCAGTGCCGCTGGTGCCTGTGCTGCCGGAGCTGCCAGGACCTTCGAGTTTGCGCAAAGCCTGGGTGGTATGAACGATGCAGTTTTCAACGTCGCCAGCTTGCTGCGCTTCGCGGGCCTGCTTGATCAGTTCTTGCACTTCGCTGCGCGCCGGCTCACCGAGGGTGGCTCGGTTGGTGGCCATGTCGTCTTCGATTTCCTGCATGTTCAATTGACACAGGTTTTTATCGTCGGCAAACACGGCAGGGCTTGCGATCAGAGCTGCGGCGGCAAGTAGGGCAAATTTCTTCATAAAGTCCTCCAGGGAGTTAACTTCCCGGCGGGCCTGCCTGTTTCTGCAATTGCGCGGCGGCGCCGAGGCGGGTGAGCCTCTGTTGAAACTGGGCTCCTAACTTCCGACTGCGGCTGCGCTGAAGCGTTTCATTTACGTATGTCGTCGTCTTCGCTGGGAGCCGCTCAATAGGGCGCTGCGGCCGCTCTGGCTCGGCTGTTTCGGTTAACCAGATAAACCAGTCCGTGATAGTCGATACCGCCATGTTGTGACAGGCCGATCTCGCAGGTTCGGCTGGTGGAGATGCCTTCTTCGCAGACTTGCACGGCGTCTTTCAGGCTGCGCAGGGCATGGGCGTTGAGCTCGGGGGTGGTGAAGCCTTTGTCGCCAGCGAAGCCGCAACAATGGATGCCTTCTGGCACGACCACTTCTTTGGCGCAGCGGCGTGCGATATCAATCAGCGCCTGGGCTTCGCCGAGGTGCTGGGTGCTGCAGGTGACGTGCACGGCAATCGGCGCGTCCTGCGGCTCGAAGTCCAGCTTGTCGATCAGGTGCGTGCGGATGAAGCGCACCGGATCGAAAACCTGCAGGCGGTCGTCCGCCAGGTCCTGAACCAGGCGCAGCGTGCAGGGGCTGGTGTCGCAGTAGATAGGGTCAAGCCCGCCGCGGCTGGCCTTGAGCAGAGCATCCAGCGTTTCCTGACGCTTCTGCTCGGCCTGCTCTGCATAGCCTTTGGAGGCGAATGGTTGGCCGCAGCAGAGGTTGTTCAGCTCATCGGGGAAGATGACCTGGTAACCAGCTTTCTCCAAAAGCGTGCGGGTGGTGTCGAGCAGTGGTTCCTGTTCCTGATCGCGTGCTGCGGGGCCCATGGCGCGCGAGACGCAGGCGGCGAGGTAAACCACTCGTGGGCGTTGATCCTGGGGTGATGGCTTGGGTAAATGGAGCCGCTGCAGCGGCTGCGGTGTGGCGGGGGTCCACTGGGGTACGCGACCTTTGCTGGCACTGGTGAGCGCAGCGGAGGTCTTGCTGAGCAGCCGTGTGCCCATGAGCAGATGTGCGCCATTGGCGACATGCAGCATGAACCGCGCGCCGTGCACGGCAGTGCGGAAATGCTCGGCCAGCCAGGTGGCGGCCCTCGTATTGTCGGCATTGCGGGCGCGAAGTTTGCGCACAAGGTCGCCGGTGTTGATGCCTACCGGGC
>CERD01080935.1_pt1 | contig 20217 bp, 17 predicted proteins | sample 530931 | NCBI WGS metagenome assembly CERD01 (sample SAMEA2621101, study PRJEB7988) | marine metagenome | isolation source: saline water (ENVO:00002010), including
TCTGCAACTCCTTGGCATAATGACTCCTCATCATTAATACCCAATGCAACAGTAACTAAGGTCAGCTCGCTACATAAGCTTAAAGAATGCAGTGGTACATTATTGCGATTTAACTTTAATGCTGGCGACATATCTAACAGCACATAATCATATTCTTGTTTTAAACGCAGTACCGCTTCATTTAAAACATGTTTGTTTTTTGCTGAATCAATGGACTCTAAATTGTGAATTGTAAGTACTTCAATACCTTGATAAGGCATAACACTGAGTTGACAGGAAATATCATCAAAACGCCACAATTTAGTTAATGTAGGCAGCTGTTTATCTAAACGAAACGAACTAATAGGGTTAAGATCAATAACTAATACCGACTTCTTTTGACTTTGTAAACGCTGAGCAACACTTATACATGCGGTTGATGAACCTTCGCCACCGTACAAAGAAATAAACGTCACGCACCGTGCTTCATCATCAATCAAGGTGTTACAGATGGTTTCTAATTCATGGTACTGCCCAGGTATCAAGTTCATAGGCTAATCACCAAGGCAATAATCGTTATAAAGTCGAGAAAGTTATCTTTAAACTGGCTAATTAAGTCTTGACCTTTATCGGGTACATATAGCGTATCACCAGCTCTAAGTACCGGTATATTGGCTGAGTTTGGAGACTTTATAAATTCCTCAAGATTAAACACGCGAGACTGTTCTTTACAGCATGAATGGTTAACAACCACTATTTTGTCAATTAAAGCTGAACTTGACGGCCCCCCAGCTTCAGCAAGCACATCTAAAATAGACATCGTATCATCAAAGTTATAACGACCCGGCTTTTGCACTGCTCCCATAATACGAACAACACGCTCTTTAGGGGTACGTAACCAATCTTTGTCTTTTTCTGGAATAAATATTGTGTCGCCGGGTAACACATGAGGAAATAACGTTTCATCGCCAGTTTCAAAATACATCGCTAAATCAAGTTTACTCACTCGAGCGCGATTACCATTACGGTGCGTAACTCTAATATTACGAATATCCGCACTCCCATTAGGACCATCTGCTGCTGCCAAAATATCAATAAAATGCATATTATCATTGAACGCATAGCGCCCAGGAGAACCTACTTGCCCCATGATATAAATAGACTTGCTCGACTCTTGACGTATCCATTGCGATTTATTGTCTCCTGGGTCTACGGGTAACTCTTCAACAATAATAGTATCGCCAGCAATTAAACTCGGCAGCGCAATTTCACCGTTAGTAAGAGTGTATTTTTCAAGATCAAATCGTTGGGTGACATCGCCATTTCGCAAAATTTTAATATCGTTCACGTTAGCGCCTTTAGTAGGGCCACCAGCATGCGCTAACAGATCAGTAAAGTCCATTTCGTCACTCCACTCATACCGACCAGGAGATTGAATAGCACCTATAATCTTAATCGCTCGTTTTGTCGGAATTTTTAACCAACTTTTTTCGTTAACATCTGTTTTTTCAGGAACAAATATTACATCACCGGGATTTAAATCGGGTACTTTAGCGGTGGTTAACCCCTCACTATAGCCCTGTAAATCAAAAAGTATGCTCTCTCCCGCTGGGGTTAATATTTTTATTTGCCGTGTTTCTGCAAAGCGAGTTGGGCCCCCTGCATTTGCTAAAATGTCTAAAAAGTTAGTACTATCGGCAGCCTCATAGGCCCCCGGCTTTTGTACCTCACCCATAATATAAACCGTGCGTGATGTAGTATTTACATCATCCACCATAATCGGCACATATATGGTTGATCCTGCTTTTAGTAGCGGCATGTTGCTATCGGTAGGTTTATCTAAATATGCTTTTAAATCAAAAATAACAGGAGCTTTATCAACGATCACTCTAATTTTAGTTACATCCGCATAGCGAGTAACCCCTTCCGCACGCATCAGCGCATCTAGAAGAGTCATATTTTCTTTAAACGAAAAACTACCAGGGTTATGCACTTCGCCAAGCATAGTAATGGCACTGTTGTCGCTTGCATCCCCTGTCGCACTGAGCGTTTGTGCATCAAAATCAATTTGTACGTTACCAAGGAGTGGGGAGACAGGCACAAACACGGTATCTTCACTTTTAAGCTTTGGTAATAAGTTTATGTCGCCTGAGTCTAAATATGCTTTGTAATTAAATTCAATTACTTCATCTTTGCGTCTTATTTGTAAACGATCGAGTTGTGCGCCAGGTCTTAAACCATTGGCCTTAGCTATCACCATCTGAATATTACCATCATCAGGAATACTCACCTGTGAGGGCGTGATCACATACCCTAAAACATTAATAAATATGTCTCTGCTTCTAAGCTCTACATAAAAGTCATCTATAGCAACAAACAACTCTGCAAGAATAGGTTTAAGTTCTGCCTCTATTTGCGTAACCGTTTTATTACCGACCTGAAATTGCCCCACCTCAGGTATGTTAATTTGACCTTTTTTATCGACCTCGAAAGTTGTTTCAAATTCAACTTCCCCTGGGACATATAAAAACAGCTTGTTACCTGCTTGCACTATAGGTTCATCGGCTTTTTCAGCAAACGCAGAGCTGGTTACTAAAAAGAAAAAAACAAAGACAGCAAAAATAAGTTTCATACATTACTCCTTTTTCTTTTCAATAATTTTAGTCCAATTCATTAGTGACTTTACTTGTTTGCTATTTTCACTTTGCGCGTTAGCATCTAATATAATAGCCTCAACTCGGCGGTCTGAATGGCGTTTTTGCTCACTTTGGGACGACTCACTAAATGGTTTTAAACTACCTTGAGTTAAAGTGGTAATGTTGTAGGTAGGCACGCCGTAGACCCCTAGCCAATGCTTAACCGTATCCGCACGCTTTAAAGCCAGCTCGTAATTGCTATTTTTACTGCCTACTGAGTCAGTATGGCCAATAAGTAAAATACTAATACTTTCTAGTTGTTTAATTAAATCGGCTGCTTGAGCAACTCGTACGGAATATTTAGGGGTTATTTCAAAGGCATTAAATGCAAATTGGTTATCACTATTTAATAACTCCGCTATTTGCTTTTTTACATTAACTAAAACGGGTTGTTCATCAATCGATGCAGCGCAATTAGTCAGCTTTCTAACGGTATCAAAGTGGTTAGCTAATTGATTAAGGCCATGATAATGAATTAATAAGTCATGCTCCGCGTCTTCCCACATTTGGGCTGCAATTAAACGACTAATACGATTCTCATAAATTTGGGCTTTTAATAACTGTGCCGGCATACAGGCATTAATATCCTGCGACTTTAGTAATTCAAGCTTAAGCTCTAAGTGCTCAAACTCGCTCCTTACAATACTCTCAGGTTGATTAAATGTTTCATCAAGCTGCTGATCATCTAATGGATAGTTTTGATATTTTTCGGCCAAGCCTCCTTGTCCTTCATCTGGCCAAGAAGCACATCCGCCTAAAAACATGAAAATGAAAATTACTATGCGCGCCTTCATAAAACTCTCCCTGATAACCTCTATACTGCATCAATAAATGGAATGGTTTTATCCACTCTTAATAAGTTCATTAACTTAAACGGCTGTCCGGTGACATTAAGTAAAGATAGCTTATTACTTTGTTTTTCAATTCTTTTATATAGAAAAACAATAGCACCTATTCCGGAAGAGTCGATAAATTCGGTTTTAGAAAAGTCTAAAACAACACAATTTGAGTCTTGCTCAACGAGCAGCTCAAACTGATCTTTTAGCTCATCGACAGCAAAGCCTGAAAAGTCATTAGGAATGGTAACAACGGTGTTATCTATTTTATTGGCTACATTTTTCATTTTAATTACCTATTAAAAGTATGAATTCAAATAGACAATTACAAGAAGAATGCCAAATTTAATGCATTGAAAAATATAACATTTATTGGTTTTTTGATTGGATTTTGAAATGGAGGTGCATAATGCAATTGCTTTTTGGGTGTGCAATTGCATTATGCGAAGCGGGTTATTGGCCTTTACCGGTAAAAATAACAACCAATGTTTTAAAGAAAATAGTCAATTCCATATAACACCAGCTACGAGCTGATGAAGTACTCAACATATAGGCGTAATCCCAACCAATTTTATTACGTGCATCGTCAATAGTTTCATCATAGCCATTCATTACTTGCGCTAACCCAGATATGCCTGGCTTTATGCCATAGGTACGCTGACAAAAATAGGGAATATCTTTTTCAAGTTTTGAATAAAAAACAGGCCGTTCAGGGCGAGGGCCTATCAACGACATATCACCTATGAGTACGTTCCAAAGCTGAGGTAATTCATCTAACCGTGTCTTACGAATAAAGCGCCCTACAGGGGTAATACGCGGATCATCTTTACTTGCCCACACTGCTCCACTTTTAACCTCAGCATCAACCACCATAGAGCGAAATTTTAATACGTTAAAAAGTGCCACAAAGTCATCATCACTTTGCCCTACTCTTAACTGTTTAAACAACACAGGTCCTTTAGAGCTGAACTTAATCACCAATGCAACCATGAGCATTACAGGAGACAGAACAATTAAGCCAATAGCAGAGCCTAAAATATCAATACTGCGTTTTACTGCTCTGATTATTAAATTATTAGACTGCTTAGTTTGGTGAACGCGCTGCCAATGCTTACTATATTCACCGCGTTCAAATTTAATGATCCCCCAAAAAGCACACAAGTATGCCGTAACAATATAGTTAATACTGTCGATCACTGGCCATTTAGTTTTTATGCTCAAAAGCTGTTTTAATACACCCAGCCCATGTACAGCGGCTAATGTAATACAGGCTGCTTTGGCTAAAAACACGTTAGAAAAAACCGCCAGAGAAATTAGTAACCCATAAATCAGTACCAGTATAATGGGCATAATGCCACGTAATACCTTGTGCGAAATATAATTAAAGCTTACCCAGCCTAATTTTGGATTAAATAGCTCAGACAGCATTTTAATTTGTTGCCAATTGCCAGCACCTAACCTTACTCTTCTTGCGTAATCATGGTTTTGTTCATCGCATTCACGTTCAACAATGTTGATCTCGCTATTTACTAGCGCTTTACCACCTTTATTAAGTGCTTTCATCGACAAAATAAAATCATCGTTTATAGTGCTCGCATCTAATAACTGAGCATATTCGGCGCGTATAGCAAACATGGCACCAGGTACGCCAATAACAGCGCCTAATGATGACTCCATACTTTTTACTTTATTTTGATATTGCCAATACTGTTGCTGCTCTTTGGTGGCTAAGTCATCTAATATATAAACCCCAGTGATCACATTGACCTGAGGGTCTTTAAAATCAGTATCAATTTTATTTAGTACATCAACGCTCAGTAACGCACTAACATCGGTGAACAGCAATACATCGTAATTTGGCTTGGTTAGTTTTATTAACTCATTAACACCAAACGACTTGCCTTTATTGATCTTATTAAAATGCAAATGGCACACTACATTTTGCTTTGCAAGATGCGATTGAGCAATCATCGCCTCGTCATAGGTTTTGTCTGTACAGCCATCAAGGTAAATATGAATAGCATACTGCTCTGTGCTGTATAACATAGAGCCCAGGTTATAGAGCTTTTCACGAATATGTTCTTGCTCGTTGTAGGCGCACATTAAAATGCCAAAGCGTGTTGTTGCTAGGGTAGCGTTTGATTCGATGTTCACTTTATCATTACTAAAAATCTTTAATAACAATAAGTAACCAACATGATGGTACAACACCAACACAATCAAAATCGCCAATGTAATCAGTAAAAAAGTCATTGTAATCCCCTTATGAAGCTAAACCATTATAAAAATGGTCATAGGCTTCACTCATTGTGTTTGCATCCGCAATTGAGAGAATATACTCTCGAATGCATTGCCCGTGCTTCATTTCCAATGCTTTCAATAGGGCAAGTTTTAAGCCAAAAGAATCATTAGGCTTTACTAAAATACCCTGCTCATTACTGACCACTTCGCTAATGCCACCGACATCAGTTGCCACTATTACTTTGCCACATGCCATCGACTCTAAAATAGATAGAGGTAAGCCCTCTCGTTGCGAGTACAAGCACATCACATTAATGGCAGAATAAAATAATTCCATATGCTGCACATTTCCTAAAAAATGTACTCGCTCTACCACACCTAGTGACACTGCAGCACTCATCAATGAAAAACGTAAACTGCCATTACCAGCAAATACGAGTTCAATCTCTTTGGGTAGCGCGGGCAGTAATTTAATTAAATCTAAATGACCCTTACCTGGCTCTAAACGCGCAGAACAGCCAATAAGTTTTTTGTCGTGCGGTAAGTTAAGCTTAATCCGTGCAGTAGCGTCATCTGTATCTATAAACTGCTGAAAATCAATGCCGTTAAGAATAGTACTATCAGCTTTAATAGCAGTTTCGTTATAAAACTCATTAGCGACCACGTTTGCATCAGCCACCCAATGGATTTTAGTTAGCTTATTCAACACCTTTGTAATCACTCGCTGTTTAAAGTTTTTTAAATACCACGCATCATGAATTGTCGATACGTGTTTAACACTCGGGTTAACTAAACAGGTGAGGCTAGCGTAAAGCATTGGGCCAATGTGATGGCTATGAATCACTGTAATATTATGTTTTTTAATTATTTCACTAAGCTTTTTAATTACACTTAGTTCAAATCTAGGGGCTTTGTTTAAGCTTATAAGTTTTTGCTCAAAGGCTGACAGTGCTGGCCATTCATTTACTGCATCCCGTTCAGTCCCTTCCAAAGAAACAATAATACTAGTGTCTGCAAATCGACTTTTTTGCATTAAAGTCACGGCCATTTTTTCCAGCCCACCTATTTTAAAGTGTTGAACTAAATGTAAAACGTTCATGTTAATTTCCCTCGCTAAGGAAGTGCATTGATGGACTAACCCCAGCATGTAACGTGCTGCTACCAACAATGGGTAAAATGGTAACCACGTCTAGTGACGATAGTTTTTCAATGGTTTGAATATCTTTTAAATGACTGTCGAATAAGGTAGCAACAAACACACAGGTGACACTGGTAAATATGCCTAAAACAATACCCATAATAATTGCCACCACGAGTGAAGTATTAATTGGTTGAGTGGGACTATAAGCTCGCTCAATGGTTTTAACTTTGTCAGGGCCTTCATACTTAACCAGCTTGCCTGTCACTTTTGCCATTTCGTAACGCCCTAACATGTCTTTGTATAATGACTGTTTAACATCGTAGTCACGCTCGAGCTTTCTAAGTTGTTTTTCTATATCACTGGTTACTAGTAAGCGCTCGCTCACTGAATTGACTTGTTTTTCTAACATGTCGTATTCTTGCTGATGCTGCAGAACATTATTTTTAGCTTCTTCTAGAGCGAGTATTTGTGACACCAACACATTACTTTCATTGTCATTTCCACTGGGTAAGGTATTAGCCATTTGCCAAAGCTGATCAATATTAGTGGCATCAAGGCCTTTACCACTTTCAATTAACGCTTGTTGCCGTGCTCTAATGCTGAGTAGTTCGCGCTTTTTTGAAACCACTTTGCTGTGTTTATCGGTATAGCGGGTTTTTAAAAAACTGAGCTCTGATTCTGCAGTAATTATTTTCTCTTCTATACGACCGAGAATCGGGTTTGCTTGACCCATTTTTGTAGTAAGTGCCTCAAGCTTGGCATTAGCGCCTGAGAGCACAATGGACTTTTGTTGTTGATCACTTAATAACTTATCGAAAGTTTGCCTATTACTGTGTAAAACAGCGGGTAAGGTATTACTGTTTTTTGCTTTAAAGCTTGCCAATGAAGCCTCAGAAATCTCCAACTCTTCTCTTAAACTTACCAGTTGCTGATAAAAAAATTGCTCAGAGGTATCCAGTGATGCTTTCGTTGGGGCTAATAAACTTTCTATAAATTTCTCTACCACTTTTTCTAGCACTGCCTTCATTTGGGTTTGGTCATGCCAAATAAAGTTAACCCGAACTAGCTCGTCTCCCACCAATGATAAGGAAAGCGCCTGTGAAAGCTCTTGATGTATTTTTTCTATTTTGGCGGGGGATGCATCCTTTGGTACTAAATTGGTTTCTTTTGCCACGGCAATCAGAACTTTGCGGCTGATCACTAAGGTACGCAAAGCTGCCATCCTATTTGATAAATCAAACGAGAACGACAAATCATCTAAATAGGGATTAAGCAGCGCCGATTCTTCTATAAGAATAGTGGCGTGGTTTGTATATTGTTTTTGTGACGTTGCCGCTAATACAATCACTACTACGGGTACAATCAGCAACGGCAAAACAAATAACTTTGCCCTGGTGTAAACAGCGTACAAAGCTAAATAAAGTAATCTTTTTATTTGCTCTCTAACTAACATATTCGCTACCCATTGATTTGCATATTGCTATGCGAAACTTTGCGGCTATTTGCAAAATAAAAATTTACAGCGTAAATAGCCTTCTCTAATGGAGTAGTTGCACAGGGCGCGCCAATATTATAGTTATGGTTTAATCGGAGGGATTTAATATTTGTAGATCGTTGATCACAGTGAGTGCTTTTACCGGCCAGCTATGCTCTTTCGCTATGTTTTTTTGGACTGCATGCAATAAACTTAATTTTGCTTGACTGAGTGACAACGCCTGATCAATTTTATCAATAAAGTTATTCTGTGACTGAGCGATAAATATTTGCGAGTGATAATGATTCACTGCCGCAAAATCGGTTGCGACTATCGGTTTGCCTACCGCTAAATATTCTTTTAATTTAAGCGGGTCGCAAGCCCTAATTTGCTCATTATCGACAAATGGTAAAATAGATACATCCCAATGAGCCGAGAACGATACCAACCGTTTATGCTCAACCGCACTAATATGCGTTACATTTTTAAACTGCAACAACCCTGAAATGGGAGTGGTAATATCGCCAACTAATACCAATTGATATTGCGGCCTAGCAGTGGCCAACGCCATTAATAAAGGGATATCTAGCCAGGCATTGATACTGCCATAAAAGCCAATAATGGGGGTTTTAATAGCGCTGATTTCTGCGGCTTTGTCGACATTACTCGTAAATAAATCAAAACTCACACCATGTGTTAGTAACTTAGTTTTTTCAGAAGGCATTTTAGTTTTTAATAACTCGCTGATCACATAAATAAGATCTGCGTTTTTAATCAGCTGCTGCTCAAAAGGCGCAATCAGCACAGGATCAACCCCAGCCAGCGCACTAAAATCGTCTCCACAATAATAAATTAACGAGTCGGCAGCTCTTTTATCAAACAGATAGCATGCCGTTGGCACACTTAACCAATATACAATAGGTTCACTGGTTTTATGAGCACCAATATGGCGAGAGAAAACCCAACGGTTATAACAGCGCACTAAGCGATTATCATGCCATGGTAAAATAGGCAGTTTATATACCGTCATATTTTTAGGCGTGGCTATTTTACTATTATTAGAGGGTTGAAATAGCTGCTTAAATTTATTAAAAATACGTTTTATATCGTGCAGCTTTACGCTAGGTTTACGCATTCCTACAGAATTAACCCAATTCACTTGCTGTCTTTTTGCAAGCTCTGAAAATAAATGCTGAGTACTACTAGGGTGGCTCCCCCAATCTTCTGCAAAAACAATAAATTTCATTCGTTCACTCCACTATATTTGTAACTACTCTAGCCGGATTACCTGCCGCAATAGTAAAATCGGGAATATCTTTAGTTACCACACTGCCCGCCCCTATAATGGCTCCTTTACCTATGGTTACTCCAGCAAGTACCGTAACACCGGTCCCAATCCATGCTCCACGCTTGATAATAATATCGCCAATTTGACTCTCGTCATCACTTTGGCCGTTCGCACGACGTTCACAATCAACTGGGTGACCAGGAAAGCCCGCTAAAAAAACACGTCCCGCAAGTCTTACATCATCTTCAAGTACAATTTTTCGCCCTACCGAAAACGCATTTTGCCAGCCAATATCAACATTATTACCAATACTTAATAGAGGCTCACGCTCGTTACTTACGCGGCCACACAAAGTACTGATCCCCGAGATCCTGACATCGTTTTTACATTCAACCCTTAATTTACCAATTACCTGAGGCATACCCGAATATAAATATAAACGTTTTTTACTGCCTTGAATTTGGCTTTTAAATAATGGGGTGTAATAAAATATTCTCAGCAGTTCATGAACAAACTGCTTTATAAAGTGGTGTAAATGATAAAGCCCACTGTGCAGTAGAGGAATAACGGGTAGCTGTGGATTACGCAACGATTTTGCAAATTTAAACAAACGTTTTGCCGAGGGGCTGTTACTATTTTTTAGCCAATACTTTAGTTGAGTCACCATAAGACGAATCCTTATTACTATCGATAGTCAGCTTTTCTAGGGCAATGGTCAGCGACAAAATGATGTACAAAGGCCACGTAAAAGCTTGAGTTAAAAACGTACCAGCAACCATAAAACCAATTAAACCGGCTTTTAGCGCATTAGCATTCACTGTCACTTCAGGATTATAATTAAGCTTATTAATGCAAAATACTCGAGACAAGCTGCGATAAATACTGGCGATAACCAGTAAAAAAATACATATCCCAACAAAGCCTGTTTCACCAAGTACCTGAAACCACGTACTATGCACTGCATGATTCTTGCCATCCCAGTGTGGACTATAAAAGTAATAGTTTACGAAGAAGTTATTTACCCCAACCCCTGTTAGCGGGTTAGAAAGCGCCATGTTTATTGCTGCTTGCCAAGCATAAATTCGACCCATAGCAGACTCATCAACTCCACTTTCAGTAGCACCACCACTTTGCCTATCTGAAATACCCGCAAAGACCATCATGGTAAGCATGGCAACTGCCCCACATGCAGCCACCACCACTGGATTTTTTACCTTTTGATATAAAAAGAAACTCAAAATAGCAGCAATACCTAATAGGCCGCCTCGACTTTGCGTAGCTATCACTCCCGAAATAGTCAGAATTAAACCAACCCCCGCAAATAATCGTCGATATTTATTATTATGAACATTAAAAAGTTCAGCAGCTAAAAAAGACACGGGAAACATCAGCACTAAAGATAAATCATTTGGATCGCCTAGCTGTGAACGATACTCTCGAGAAATAGTGACTCGGGTGCCCTCAACTAGCCCCACACCATTAATTTTGTTATTCAGTGCCACCAGCGCAATGGCCACACCAGAAATCATAATACCTAGTCTTACGTAACTAAAGTGAGAAAATCGCGTTAACCACCAGCTGATCACAAACACCATAATAAAAACTTTAACCAACACTCCAGACCAATACTCAATAGCAACGCCACGGTTTGAAGCCGAAAACACACACACGGTAAGCCACACAAACCAAATGACAAAAATAAGATGAGCTGAGCTCCAATGCGGTTTTAATGTTTTGGAAATAAATAAATGCCAGAAAATGGCCAGTAAAGAGGCTAGCGCTAAGAGTTTAGGGATTTTAAGCGGCATTAAAAATACAAATGCCTCATGAATCCTAAAATAACTAAATAAAATAAATAAGATAATAAACACAGTACTAATACGCACGGCTAATACGCCAGCAAATGGCAGTAACAATAAAGCAAAAGCAGCTATGGGCCCAAATAACGAATATAAGCTTAAAATAAGCGCCGTTATCACTAAGCCATTTATTAATAAGTAATGCTCTTTATACCAGTTAACCATGCGCCTTCCTTGCTAAAAGCCGTTGCAATATTCCCGTGATGTGGTGTTTATACTTTTTAAATAACACCGCAAACAAACATATCAACACAGCAACCTGTCCTACAATGTAGTAAGACACTTGAGTCACACTTAACGAAAACACAAGAATAAAGCACAGCCAGCTAGGGAGCAGACTGTGTACTTTAAATGCTAAATGCTCTAGCTTTTGACTAATAGCTACAAACAGTAGCGTTTTTAAAATTTGCGCCAACGCAAGCGATACAACCGCACCTAATATTCCCCATTTTGGCACTAAAAAACTTAATGCAATTAATACGCTTGTAGCACTCACTGCATTAATAATAGTCACAAACAAACCGTTATAGTGAATATAACAACCAATATTAAGTAAATCGCTATGGTGCCTCAGCACAACAATGAGTATTAAACTGGGTAATAGCCATGCATTAAGTAAATAACCTTGTGGTAAAACGAGAGTGAATAAGTGCGGGGCTACAAGTAGCATGATGCAGCAAAGGGCAATCGCAATTTCGAGGCTTAATTCACATAAAAACACATAGTGACTGCGGCTTGAGGTTAACTCGTCAAAACGGCGTGAAAACCACCACATTCTGATTGGCTCAAATGTGAACGAGGTCATGACTGCAAATTGCAGAGCGACATAATATTGAGCGAGCTTTTCTTTGCCCACACTGGCTGCAATATACCAGTTTTCTGCGCCATTATTAGCGTACACAAAGAGCGAAGAGATAATAATGCTTAACAAAAATAGCGTATTCTTAGGCGTAATATTCCATGCGATACATTTAAAACTAATATTAATCGTGCGTGCTATTTGCCACAGTGACAATATCAGTACAATAAAACTCGCTACCACACCAGAGAGCATAACGCCGGTTACACCAAAGCCTAGATATAGCAAGACGATGGTGAGTAGAGTTTGCCCTACCCCTTGTAAAACAGCTAAATAGCAAAACTGCTTAGCCATTTCGTAATACCTAAAAAAACAAAATACAATCGACAACACCGACGAAAATGCCAAGTTAACAGCTAATAATTGCAAATCTATTTGATTAACAGAGATAGGTAATAAATTCAGCAAAAGGTCAGCAAACAATACAACAGCAATTACAAATGCAGTGCTTAACACACTACATAAAATCAACGCATCCCTAAATAAAGCCTGCTTAAAAACAACGCTTTTCATTTGCTGTTTAAAAAGGAGCTCAGGTAAGCCTAGGCACAACAATAAAGACATTACGGCTGAAATAGAGACTAAAAAATTAAGTTCACCAAACTGTGCAGGGCTTAAAAGACGAGTCGATATAGGGAGTAAAGCAAAGCCAAGCCCTTTGAGCAATAATGTTGATAATCCAAAATAGGCTATTTGCTTAAGTCCGTTCATCTTCATTCCTTATGAGTTTTGCACCCAAGATGACAACTTTTTAGCTTGTGAGCTGGCATTAAATTTATTTGCTACCAATCGTTTAGCATTGATACCTTTGGCATATCTTTCATAGGGATTAAGCTCACAGAATTGAGTTAAGATAGTCTCTAAACCAATAATGCTTGAAGGCTCACATTTAAAACCAACAGAATCATTTACAATTTCTTTTGCCCCCATAAGCTTGGTCGTTAGCACAGGAATACCACTGGCCATAGCTTCTTTAAGAACTACTGGCCCAGTGTCTCTGTCACCATTACTAGATACACAAAATGGCGCAACCAGTGCTGAGTAGTTACTGGTATTTTTTGATAACCAAAGAGGCGTACGACGCCCCAAAAAGCGAACATCTTTATCAAGCCCAAGCTCTTCACACAAAAACTTTAAATCATTCATTAATGGGCCTTCGCCCACGATGTCTAGACATATGGCGTATTTTTTACTTAATTTTTTTATAGCGGGTAATAGAAATTGCAGTCCTTTTTTTTCAACTAAGCGCCCAATGAATAACAATTTAACAGACTCATTAAGTCGATTTGGAGTGCTGCTAAATAAACTTAAATCAACACCACAATGCAATAGCTCAACTTTTCCTACCTTGTAATTACTTAGTTTTTGAGCCATGTCTTTACACACAGCAACCGAGAAATCACATAACGAAAGCTTGAGTTTGAGATCGGTATCGTTTACATATACATCATGACCATGACCGATTGAAGAGACACTAATACCCGCAATTTTGCTAGCAACAATCGAGTATGCCAACGGTGCATGCATAAAGTGACAATGTATATGAGAGATACCGTGCCGCTTAATTATTTCTGCAATGTTTAACCCATACCCTAGAAGCGACATGGCTGAGATTGAGGTAAAGCGAAAAGCAATTTTAGCAGCGTTAAGAGCTACTAGCTGCTTAGACATTGCAAATTTAGCAGCAGCACTAAAAGACTTTTTAATGATAATTACGTTTACACTACTATCAAGGTTGGCACTGCTATTTAAATTTTCAAAGGTAACAACACTTACTTTATGCCCTGCTTTAACAAGTGCATTTATTTCTGTCACCACAAAGGTTTCCGACGGGATATGGAAGCTTGGTACAACAATACCTATATGTTTCATGCTAAATACTCCAAAAGATTCTAATGGTTATTTCGCAAGAACCGTGCCCAGTTAAAAAGCACCGAAAATGGTAAGATTAAAGTCAATTTGCGAACATATATTGCAAAATGCAAAGCATTAGACAAAAAACACCGCGCAAAGCTATAAAAATAATTGGCGCTTAACTTGCGTAGTACTTACCCAGTTAATTAATAGAAGCTAGGGTACAGCTCATGAAAACAGAAATAAGCGTTATTATCCCAAACTACAATTGCAAACAGTATTTAGCAAAAGCACTGAGTAGTGTTATTGCTCAAAAAAATGTAAATCTAGAAATTATCGTTGTAGATGATGGCTCAACTGATGGCAGTGTTGATTGGTTAAAAAAAGCGCAGAACACATTTCCACAGCTGGTTATTTTAGAACAAGAAAATACCGGTGTAGTTAATGTACGCAACCGCGCTATTGCCGCTGCTAAAGGGGACTATATTGCATTTTTAGATGCCGACGATTACTGGAGCGATGATAAACTGTATGAGCAATTAGGTTATATGAAAGAACACCCCGAATGTGTTTTAAGCTTTACTAACTATATGCATGTGAATGAAGATTATGAGCCTATTGTGGATTGCTTTTCTTTTTGGCCTGAGTTCTCAAAGTTTGTCGATAAACGAAATATGGGTTACCAAAACTTAGAATCACCAATGGACTTACTCATTTTTGCCAACGTAATTGGTACCTCGTCGGTTATGGTCAAACGTTCAGCCATTAATTATATTGGCCGATTTGATAACGTATTAAACAGCGCAAGTGATTGGGATTGCTGGTTAAAACTAGCAAGAATTGGTGATGTGGCTTTTTCGCCGCGTGTGGCCATGGATTACTTAATGAGAGCAGGCTCTATTACCGCGAATCGTAAAAACAGGCTCAACGCGATGAAAGAAATTGTTTCACGCTGCAAGAGAGATGCAGGAATGGCGGCACAAATAAAAGCACAAGCACGTATTTTAGAATGTTACGGTGAGTACTATCGAGAAATAGGCGCAAAATTTAAAGCACTTTCGATTGCTACGGCCGCATTTACTTTATTTCCGCATAAGCGCAATTTACGTCATTTATTGCATGATTTAAAAACCACATTTACCACTGCACCATAATACTTCGCCAATACACAACAAGTAGCGTTAAAGCTACTTGTTGTGTATTGGCCTAAAATTAAATACTTCACCTAACTTTTTAAGTTTAATGTATAGCTTAATAATTTATGATCGCTGCCTTTAAACTCACTCACTTCCAGAGAAGATAAATTAAACTCTTGATTGAAAATACAATGGTCAATTGGCAAGCCTGTCATTAAAGTGTGTTTTATTGCAGTAGGTGCAAAGCTGGTATATGCATTTGCAGCTGCATAACAACTTTGCGCATTAGACCAATTAAAATAGCCCGACCAGGGAACAATATTTAAATCTCCCGCAATAAACCAAGGGCCTATCTCTTTTGAACTCGCCTCGTTCATTGCTGATAATAACCAATTACGATTTTGCCAATGAGAAGCTGTTCTTGGTGAAGGTGGATGGGCAATAAAAGCGGTAATGGGGTGTTTATCTAATAACAGCTTAAGCTTAATGTAACCTAATCGGTCGCCATCTAATTTAACTTGCTGCCTGTGTATAATTGGTAAACGCGAAATAACCACAATGCCGTAGGGGATCCCTTCGACTTCGCGATAACCAAACAAACTAGCTTTATTTAAAAACGGTTTGAGCAAATGCCGGTTTAAATCGCTAAACTCTTGCAAAACAAGCACATCCCATAGCTGGTTTTGTAAGTTTTTTAAATGCATATCAATGTAGGGGTTATTGTAATTGAGGTTAATTTGTTTAACTGTTATCGCAGCCTTCGAGGGGGCGATTTCTAATGAATGCAGTGGCAAAAGTGAACCTAAATTGATAATACAAATAATCGTAATGACTCCCCCTAGCCATAGTTTTTTTAGCGCAAGCAGTAACAATGCAAAAAACAACGCAACAGCTAACAAAGGAAATCGAAAGGATATTAATAAATCAGCGTAATAAAATTGCCACGGATTAAATGCGGCAACAATTGGCATCAATGCAATTACTGCGATAACAGCAATGCTACAACCTCTTTTTGAATTACACCACCTACTCGAAAGAGCCTTGAACATGACCACCCCTTTTAAACAATAAAAAAGAATATACCTGAGTATATTCTTTAATTTAGCTTTGAGTTTTATCAATTAAGCCGATAAAACTTAACAAAAGTTCGACATAACTTGATGTTATCTAATCTCAAATATTTGGTTTTGTGTTTGGGTATCAAACTGCCAAGTAAAAGCAAGTGGTTGGGTGCTGGTATCGTAAAACCAAATTTCCGCTACTAGCGCTATGTCTTGTCTGCTCATCGCAAGCGTGGTTGTGAGTACCCCTTGCGTCAAAGGAGCTCTAAATAAGCAATTATTGTAATCTGCTCGTTCTGTATTCGATTTTTTCTGACAAATATTCAGGTACGCTTTTTCATCGCCTCTAGAAAGCGTTACATCAATAGCTAAATTAAATTTTGTTGATAAGTTAAAATCATTATTTATAACTAAACTTGCCATACCTTGAGGCTCAGCTTTTACTGGATCAGCAACCGTAGGAGCGACATTGGTCGGTGCAGGTGCTGCACTTTCATCGCCTGTGCCTCCGCAGGCTGTTAACAGTGATAATGAGCATACGATAACGGTTAATTTATTCATTACTGTTCTCCTTTAACAACCACACTCGGTGCGTTGTAACTGTTAAACCACTGCGGCGCTTGCTGACCTGACGACTGCGCAAAATTCGCAAAACGGTCATAAGCGTTGGTAATGTCTACTCCTTCAAGCGGATGTAGCCACTGCATACCGACCTCAATTGCCCATGGAAGGCCATTTTCAGTTTGAAAAAATAACTCGGAGGCTTGTTGAGTGGCATCATCTGCACCACTAACAGCAAATAAGTTACTATCAAAGGCTTCTGTTGGCGCTTGATTTTTTAGATGAACTTCCCAGCTTCTTGCATTTTTACCAACTAAAAAGTCACCATGATAAAATCCTTCGGCACCAAAAATGAATGGGTCGAGTAGCGTACCAGGTGCATTCGCTAGCGCTTTAGCTGCTTTTAATGGAATAGTCATACTAAACGTTACTTTACTGTTTACGTCACAATTGCTTTCGGTTCTAAAGTAATCACAGCCAGCTTGCTTAGTAATATGTTGCCAAGTATCCTGCATGAAAATCAAAATTGCCTGCTCACGGTTTGCTTCTAATGGCGAGTCTAGTTGCGGCTCTCCATTGATAGTGTAAATGATATTTTGCTCATCAATTTCACTACTTAAAATTGTATTGGTTGTGTTATTGATAGTTTCCGTAAGCCTAACAGCAAAACCATTGTGATAAGTTGCACCCACCCCAACAAGTTGACCATCAATTTTATAGCCAACCACATTGCTTCCTTCAATTAGCTGCGTAGTACGGTAATTTACAACCACATCATTAAAGTCGTAATCACCTGAAAACGGCCATTTATCTTCATAGGCAAGCGTTACCCAATCGTTTTCACCAGGATAAACAGCGCTAGCAAATGTGGTTATTGGGTAGTCTTCCACTTCGCCACCTAGCACCCCACCCGTGGCAGTAATTAATGATGCCTCAGAGCCATCAGTAACTCGAAAGCGAGCCCATGTTTGTCCTGCTTTAACATTACTCGGTACGCTTACTAAGATGCTGTTATCACCTTTGTTAAGTGGGTACTTAGTAATCATGCGCTCAGCTTCACTAAAGCCACCATTTTGATCCCAGTCAAACCAAGCATATAAAAAGCTATCAGCTGACGCGTTAACAATAATTTGGCTATCTTGCCCTGCAGCAATCGCGGTTACAAAACTAACCCCGTCATCGGAGTCATCTATGGGATTGTTGATTAAATCATCATTCGTATTGATATTTTCGCCATCGACCGTTTCACCCAAGTAAATAAGATTACTGCCAGTACTATTAGGATCAAATAAGTGTCGAGCGCCACTTTGCTCAAGACTCGTGTTATATGGACGAGGAGCATCACCAAAATCGATAGAACTATCGGTAACTGCAACTTCTGCAATAGCGCATCGCGCACCATCATTTTGACTAGATTTAGGTCCTGAGGTAAATACGTTTGCTGTTGGTGTGTAGTCAACTACGGGGCTAATACTTAAATCAACTTTATGTATTTTTCCGCTTTTGTTATTACTAAAGTAAAACTGACCGTCAATGTCAAAGTAAGCGGCACCAAATGCGCCCGTATCATCACCAATATCGAGCTGAGTTATAAATTTAGAAGTATTATTAGCAACGTTAATTTCATGCAAATCACCATTTGATTCAACTGCATAAAGTAAATTACTTTGTGGATGAAAGGCAAAATCATAAATCCCTAAATTCCAGTTGGCACTATTAGGTAAAAGCTGTGCAGTAATCTCAGCGGTTAAATCTAAGTTTAAATCAATTTCGTAAAGCCCATACCGAGGAGTATAAACATAATATGAAGCGCGCTGGTTTGCATCATCGCCTGTTACCTGGATGTCACCTACATAAAAGTTAGTATCTGGCAGCCCTGTGATATTTAAGCGAGTCATTTGGTAGTTACTATCTATTCGCACCACACTTTTTGGTGCTTGGCGGCTAAAGCCATACAAGTACTGATCTTTATAATTAAAGCCAATGGCGTTTACGCTTTCATTGTTTGCCTCAGTAGCAAACGTTAAAGTCGCGGCTAACACAGTTGGCTTGGCCGATACTAAATCTATACCGTATAACTGTGCTTTGGCATCTTGCATTAAAAAAGCCTGGCTTGGACAATTCTCAAATGGCTGACTAAGAACGGTGCAAGGCCACAATACACAGCAAACTTTTCCGAGATGGGTTAATTTCATACGTAAGCCCTCTATAGTTACATGGCTGAACTAATGCAGACTTTATTCCAAATGTTAACCACATGAATTTAAAGCGTAATAAAAAATTACGTCACTTAAATATGCAAGTTGCAACACATGTATTTGCATTATGCGAGAGCCAAAAGCATCCTCATCAGCGTTCTGTACCTGTGCCCGAAGACACTGGCTATTTGCTTTAAACATGCAGCAGTTGAGTAAGCTTCATTAAATAAAGTACAATAGAGAAATTAAGGCAGGCCTTTTTAATGGCTGTGCTTGTTCATTTTAGGTAAAAAATTATGGCACACTCTCGCGGAAACTTATTCATTTTATCGGCACCTTCTGGGGCGGGTAAATCTAGCTTAATAAATGCATTACTGAAAAAGCATGCTGATATGAAAGTATCGGTATCGCACACTACTCGCGCACCGCGCCCTGGTGAAAACAATGCAGAACATTACCATTTTGTATCAGTTGATGAATTTAAAGCGCTGATTGCCAAAGATGATTTTTTTGAATGGGCACAAGTATTTGACAATTATTACGGTACTTCTAAGCAAGCGATTGAAGAGCAACTCGCCGCAGGCATTGATGTATTTTTAGACATTGATTGGCAAGGTGCTCGTCAAGTTCGAGAAATAATGGATGACGTAAAAACTATCTTTATTCTTCCGCCATCAAAACAAGAGCTAGAACAACGTTTAAATAACCGTGGCCAAGACTCTGCTGAAATTATTGCCGGGCGAATGGCGCAAGCTCAATCAGAAACCTCTCATTTCAACGAATACGACTATGTTGTAGTGAATGATGATTTTGATACTGCTTTAAGCGATTTGGAAACGATAGTAATTGCACAGCGATTAACGCTAAAAGCGCAAGTAGCGCGCCATCAAACTTTAATTAATGAACTACTCAAGTAATCTAAATTATGATTAATTGTCGGATCATGCCTTAAAATAGATAAAAATTAACCACTGGCTATTGGCGAAACTTGCTGCGTGCAGTAAACTACGCCTTTGCTTTTAAATTATTTTGGA
>CERD01055025.1_pt1 | contig 19842 bp, 15 predicted proteins | sample 530931 | NCBI WGS metagenome assembly CERD01 (sample SAMEA2621101, study PRJEB7988) | marine metagenome | isolation source: saline water (ENVO:00002010), including
CGTCTGGGCGATGCCGTCGTCATCCACATATTCGAGATTATAGTCATGCATATAAGCTCCCTCCGATCGGGGAAGTCCGCCAAGTGGTCGGTTGAAAGCCTGCGACTCCGTCCAGTGATGGTGAACGGCAGCCTACTTACCAGATGGTGATTTCATTCCCTATTTGTGTTCCGTCGGGTTCGCTGGTGCAACACGTAGGGGCAGCCAAGCCATATTGACTGATCGAGCCCTGTCGTGGCAGGCGCCTCGTCGGGTTGCATGGCCGATACGGTGTGAAGTCGGACATGGTTCGCGGGTGTAGCTCAATGGTAGAGCAGCAGCTTCCCAAGCTGACGACGAGGGTTCGATTCCCTTCACCCGCTCCACAATTCTGAATTAGCCGCAGAAAACCGCCATTCCGGAGGCGGTAGTGCGCAAAACTTCACCCATAGCTTCACACACGGCTTCTCACATGATGCTCGCGTTGGCGATCATCGCGCCGAACGCGTTCGGCGTACGAGTTCGCTAGTATGCGCCAGAACAGTTACCTCGTTCGTCGCGGGGCGCGATATCATTTCCGTCGCAGAAACCCCGCGGTTTTCGCCTCCAACCGTCCTATAAGTATTGCGCTGGGCACAGCCGATCCGGCCGAGGCGCGTCGCCTCGTCCGTCGGTTGGCCGCGGAATGGGACGAGTTGCTGATGTTTATGATGCCGAAAATCGAGCGTGGTCACTTGACCCTCGACGAGCAGGAGGCGCTGTTTCGAAAAGGGCTGAAGGACGAGCTCGCGCGGGCGACGGCGCATCATAGGGCTCCGATGGGTTCAGACCTGCCGCATCTTGGGATGCAAAAGATCATGGAGGCGGCTTATCGCATCGTCTCGCGCGTGCCGCACGACGCTGATGCGATCGGCATCGAGACGATCGAAGCAGAGATCGATGAGGCTTGGAGCGATGACGAAGTCTCGTTGCTTCGGAAATCGCTTAAGCTCCTCGTGACGCCAATGTCAGTGAGCCGGACCGAAGCGAAAGAGGCCCTGCAGGAACTCGGCGGGCCGCTGAATGACGGGACCATCCGCGAAGCACGATCACAAATTCTGGGCGGATACGCCGAGGCGCACCGTCGTTCCTCATTCCTCGACAGCGAGGAGGTGAATGCATCCGGGAGGGGAATCATGGCTCTGCTGGACGACGATATCGTCGGACGGGCATGGGCGGCACAGAATAAGGCCGAGAAAGCTTCAACTGCCCGTGCTGCCGACGTGCAAGCGGCGGCATCAGAGGCGAGAGGACCTGCGCAGGACAGCATCTATGCGTTCCCGAGTGACCTGCGCTTCAGCCAAGTAATGAGCGAGGTGCTCGCCGAACTGGAGGATGAAAAGGGCTGGGCGAAGGACAACGGCCAGCGCGCGGCGGTGTGTGAGAGAGCAGCCTGGATTTGCGGTGACAAGCCGCTCCGGGATTGGAGCGCGGCCGATGCGAAATACTTTGCCAAGACTGTCGCCAAGTTCCCTAATAAATTTTCGTGGGGTAAGCTGAACAAATCCGGGGCAATGGCCGTCCCATTCGACGAGAATGCGATACCTTCAAACAAGGGAATGAAGCGCAGCCCGAGGACAATCAACCGCGACCTGAGCATTCTCCAGAACGTATCGAGACGGCTGGCCAAAACGCACTGGCGCCTGAAATACGGTGATAGGCTCGAAGTCGATTTTCTCGAATATACCATCCGAGTCGAGGACGACCCCCAAAATCCCGACCGCATGCCATGGACCCCCGATCACCTGGAAACTCTCTATTCCTTGCCCCTTTGGCAGGGTGGTGGTGGAAGCATCGAACGTCTCAAGCCCAGCGACCGGCCGATGGTTTACATGGACGCGGCTTACTGGCTCCCGCTCATCGCGACTTATACGGGCATCTGTCGCGAAGAAGGTTCCGGGCTCGAAATCGATGATTTCAATTTCGACTGCGAGGTGCCTTACCTTGTCGTCAAGAAGAACAGCCTTCGCCGCCTGAAGACAATGGCACGCGCCCGAGTGATGCCATTGCATCCTCAGCTTCTTCAATTGGGATTGCAGAAATACGTCGAGGCAATCGCGAAGGAACAGGGACATCAGGTGGGCATATGCACCCCGACCTTTCCTGAACTATGGTGCAAAGAGGCGAAATATCGCGGAGATGGAAAAAAGGTCCCGGCAGTTGGAGGTCGCCGTTTCTACGCCATTGCGTGGCGCTACGCGGCCGACGCTACGCACGGCGTAATGCCGCTGCCGGAAACGAGTGACGGCAAGAAGGCCGATTTTCATTCGCAGCGGACCTACAACCAGAGCGTTCTCGCTGCTCCCGACGTGGCCGAGAAGATTCTGGCCATGCACATGGGGCACGCGCGCAAGGGCACCGGGCCGAAAAAATATGACCGTCGGTCGCTGGCGCTCGGCGAAGTCAAAGAGCTGCGTGAGCGGCTCGATATCATGGTGCGCGAAATGCCGAATGTGACATCACATATCCCGCGACAGGATCACGTCAATCTGCTGCACCTCCGGAAGCGATCACGCGTGGGTTCCGCGCCGGGACGCGATGCACAGCGTAAGTTCTGCCAGTAATTCGAGAGGATTTGCGATCATGATCATTTCAAGGCCGCCCACGAGGCGCCGTTGGGGGCATCTTATGGGGCATGGTTCCGTCAACGACCTGCTGCTCATCTATGCGACCCCGAGGCGCCAGAGCGATCCACGGGTTTTAGTCTTCCGCTCTCGAAGCACTTGCAAGTTCATCACGCGGGTCGATATCCAGATGCCCGAAGTCATAAAATTCGGTTTCAAGGACCAAGTAGTCACCGGCCTAATCCAAATTGCCGAGTTGGCGGACTCTGCTTGGGCAAGTTCGCGGATCGGCCGGATTGAGGAAAAACCGATCCCGAGGACTGGCCCTAAACCCAAAAGAAAGGCTCTGGCGCCACCATTGGGCTTCAGAACCTTCATCTATTCCATCTAGAGCCATTGTATCTGGCGGACTTGACAAGCTGCTGATAGTGACTGGAGAAAGAGGGGAGTTCATGAATCAGCAGTCCTTGTCGTCCTTCATCTGGTCGATCGCAGACCTATTGCGCGGTGCGTATAAGCGCGCAGACTTCGGTAAGGTCATCCTGCCATTCACTGTTCTGCGTCGACTGGACCTAGTGCTAGCAGACACGCGCGAAGACGTGCTGGCCGAAAAGGCGAAATGGGAAGGCAAGAACATGGATGCCGACGCTTTCATGCGCCGTGCGTCACAGTTCGGCTTCTACAACGCGTCGAAGCTGGACCTGCACGGCATTCTTGGCGATCCCTCCAATGTCGCCAGCAACCTGCACAGCTACATCGATGCCTTCAGCCCCGAAGTGCGCGACATTTTCGAGAAGTTCGAGTTCCACGCGCAGATCGACAAGCTGGAAGAGAAGGACCTGATCTTTCAGGTGCTCGAGCGGTTTCTCGATCCGCGCGTTGATTTGCACCCGGACAATCTGACTTCGGCCCAGATGGGCGATGCCTTCGAGGAGCTGATCCGCAAATTCGCTGAGGATTCGAACGAGACGGCTGGTGAACATTTCACCCCGCGCGATGTCATCCGCCTGATGGTAGAGCTGGTGTTCATCGAGGATGACGCGGTGCTCGGCGGCAAGGAAGGGCTGATCCGCCGCATATATGATCCGACGGTCGGAACGGGCGGAATGTTGTCCGTCGCCGATGAATTCCTGCGCGATGGCAATTACGGTGTGCAGCTGGTGATGAGCGGGCAGGAACTGAACGCGGAATCCTACGCCATCTGCAAGGCAGACATGCTCATCAAGGGGCAGGACGTGAACAACATCGTCTACGGCAATACGCTGTCGGATGATGGGCATGAGGGTAAGACCTTCGACTACATGCTCGCCAACCCGCCGTTCGGCGTGGACTGGAAGGGCATCCGCCGGGTGGTGGAAAAGGAACACAAGGAACAGGGCTATGCCGGCCGTTTTGGCCCCGGCACCCCGCGCGTGTCCGATGGCTCTCTGTTGTTCCTGCTGCACATGCTGTCCAAGATGCAGCCGGAGGCGGATGGAGGGTGCCGCTTTGGCATCGTGCTAAACGGCTCGCCCCTGTTCACCGGTGGCGCTGGTGGGGGGGAGAGCGAGATCCGCCGTTATCTGCTGGAGCATGATCTGGTGGAGGCGATTGTTGCCCTGCCGACCGATATGTTCTTCAATACCGGCATCGCGACCTATGTCTGGATCGTCTCCAACCGCAAACCCAAGGCGAGGCTGGGCAAGACCCAGCTGATCGATGGCAGCACCTTCTTCCGCAAGATGCGCAAATCGCTGGGATCGAAGCGGAGGGAGATCGGTGACGACGACCGGGAAACCTTGGTCAAACTGTTCGGCGATGGCGAACCGATGGATTTGGTCACGCTACTGAACGCGGACGGCAAGGAGGTCGATCGCAAGATCATCGCTCCCGATGCAGCGACCCCGGATGCACCTAACGGCGGAAAGGCGAAGCGTGCGCCGGTATCGCTTGTGCTTTCGAACGAGGCTTTTGGATACCACCAAATCACGGTCGAGCGCCCGCTACTGAACGAGTACGGTGAGCCCGTTCTGGTCACGCGGGGGAAGAACAAGGGCGATCCGCAGCCCGATACGACCCTGCGCGACACTGAGATCGTGCCGCTGACCGACGACATCGCCGAATACTTCGAGCGTGAGGTTCTGCCACACGTTCCCGATGCTTGGATCGATGAAAGCAAGACCAAGGTCGGTTACGAAATCCCCTTCAACCGGCACTTCTACGTCTTCGAACCGCCGCGTCCGTTGTCCGAAATCGATGCAGAACTGGCCGACGTGACCGCCGATATCCAAACCATGCTGCGGGAGATGGCAGCGTGAAGGGTGAGGAGTTCGTCGCGGCGGTGACAGCCTTGGTCGAAGCGCATCCGCACATCCGGCAAAGCGGCGATTGTCATCCTGCCCACTGCAACCTCTATTCGACGGCCGCTGGCCTCCCGGTTGCCACCGAACCTGAGCGCACACGCGCTGCGAATATCTGGGTGCGAGCTGATAGTGTCCGGCAGCACCGGCTGCCGGAAATCGAGAGTGAGTTTTTCGACCACCGCACCTTCGATGTTAGCAAGCCGAACCACAACCTGTTTCGCGAGCCGGGCTTCAAGGACGCCAACCTGATCCGCTTTCAGGCCAATTCGCTATGGCAAGCTGTGCAGGTTCTTTCCGAAGTCGCTGGTGACGGCCTTTGAGCTTCCCTGCTTATCCAGAATACAAGGACAGCGGGGTCGAGTGGCTTGGCGAGGTTCCAGCTGGCTGGGCCGTGAGCCCACTAAAGCGATTCTTGTCTCGAAACGATGGCGGGGTCTGGGGTGATGATCCCGATGGCGAAAACGAGACGGTTGTGCTGCGCTCGACCGAGCAAGCTGTCGATGGTCGCTGGCAGATTGAAGAACCAGCAACCCGAACGCTGAATTCACGGGAAAGGGATTCAGCTCTGTTGCGAGTCGGTGATCTGGTTGTCACAAAATCTAGCGGCAGCAGCCTCCACATTGGTAAGACTTCGCTGGTGGATGAGGCCGTCGCGACTCTAGGTGCGTGCTATTCCAACTTCATGCAGCGTCTCCGTGTGAGCTCTGATTGCAATCCAAGGTTCGTATGGTTTGTCATGAACAACCCCATCGCAAGGGGCCAATTCGACCTGCTCTCCAATTCCACGACCGGCCTAGCGAATTTGAACGCGACGATCCTTGGCGAAGTGCGTCTCGCGTTTCCGTCGCCTGACGAGCAGCGACAAATTGTCGACTTCCTCGACCGCGAAACGGTGAAGATCGATGCGGCGGTGGCTGCGCAGGAGCGGTTGATCGCGCTGCTCGCCGAAAAGCGCGCCGCGACTATCTCCCACGCCGTTACCAAGGGCCTCGACCCCGACGCCCCCATGAAAGACAGCGGCATCGAATGGCTCGCCCATATCCCTGCGCATTGGGAAACTCGAAGAACCGGTAGGATGCTGACCCATCGAAAGAATCTAGTGGGTGAGCAAGCTGACGAATACGACCTTCTGTCGCTGACGCTCCGCGGTATTATCAGACGAGACATGAACAATCCGGAAGGAAAATTCCCGGCTTCTTTCGTTACCTATCAAGAGGTCGAGCCGGGGGACCTCGTTTTCTGCCTCTTCGATGTGGATGAGACGCCGCGCACCGTTGGCTTGTCAGAGTTTCCAGGCATGATCACTGGAGCATACGATGTTTTCACCCCTAGCGATGCATTGCTAGGTCGTTGGCTGTATAGGTTTTACCTTCATCACGACCGCGAGAAGAGCCTCAAGCCGTTTTATACCGGCCTTCGAAAAGTTATTCGCACGCCAACCTTCAAGTCCATCCCGCTTCCAGTTCCTCCGCGTGATGAAATGGAGAGTATCTTGGACAAGCTGGATGCAATGGAGGATGAGTTCCAGCGTGCGACCCTATTGGCGAAAAGCTCAATAAGGTTGCTCAAAGAGCGCCGCGCTGCGCTCATCGCCGCCGCTGTCACCGGCAAGATCGACGTTCGCGGCGACGTCACAGCGGACAACGTTGTATCGCTTGATGAGTATCGCGCCTCAGTCGGCGCGGTCGCGATTGCCAAGCTAGGCAAGATGGGGCGGATGGCCGTGATGAAGGCCGGCTATCTTGCAGAGGCATATGCAGGCATGCATGAACTACGGGGCCATTACGAGCGCAATGCTGCTGGTCCCTACTGCTCAAGCGTCGTCAGGGGCATGGAACGCGGTGCCGGCGACCGACACGGCATCACGGTGCGGGAAAGTGAGGGCAAAGCCTCCTATGACCTCCCGGTAAGATTTGAGGTCCCCGCTGCCGAATTGCGTGACCGTTTCGGCATCGACCGCGCTAACCGGTTCCTATCCCTGATGACGGAACTGAGCGGATTCAGCCGCGAAGGCGTGGAGGCTATCGCCACGCTTTACGCTGCATGGAATGATCTTCTCGCGAACGCGGGCGAGGTGAGTGATGATGCCGTGCACCGCGAGGTGCTGGACAATTGGCACCCCGAGAAGCGTGACAGGTTCAATGCTGAAAGGCTGGCCTATTGGATGGACTGGATGCGTCGCAACGGCGTCGTGCCCGATGGCACCGCTCCACGCACCGACCATCAGGATTCGTTGATTTAGGGTGATTTCATGAACGTCGAGCCGCTGATTGCCAGCTTTCCGTCAAAATCGGACAAGGAGCGCCGCACGATCCGCGCTCGTGCCGAGGATTGGGTGGTAAATGGCACGCCCGAGCAGCGGGAGGCTGGCGGCAAGGTGCTGGATGCCTTTGCTAAGCTGGAAGAACGCGAAGCCGCGTCCGAACCGGTCAGCAAGGTCGAAAACGCCTTCGCAAAGATGCCGCCGAGCGATCTCGAATTATCCCTGATGCAAGTGCTCATCGACAACCCGGGCTCGACCTCGACGAAGCTTACCCAAGCGATGGGCTGGAATGACAAGGCGTGGCAGTTGCATTTCGGCAAGATTGGCTGGGATAGGCAGGATTACCTTTGGCCAGCCCCGTGGAATACGACGCGGAATGAGCCCTTCAAGGCCGGAATCCTCGCTGACTACGACGAAGTAAACTCCGGCTTCACCATGAAGCCCGAGGTGGTCGAAGGGTTGGAACGGATCGGTATCAAGGCGAAGCGGATATGACCGGCCAATCGCTTGAGCTGTTCTACGTCGATGGCCGCCCTGATGGCATTGTCACGGCGGAAATGTTCAATTGGACGGGCAGCGTTCTTCTGGCTCCGCGCACCGAGCTGTCGCGCCTTATCGAGAGCCACGAACAAGCGAGGCATTCCGGTATCTACCTGCTGACTGGCGATGACAGCGATGGCGCACCGCTAGCCTACATCGGCCCAGCCGAGGACATTGCGGTCCGCATTCGGAACCATGATGTCAATAAAGACTGGTGGACCCAAGTTGCGATCGTCACCGCCGCGGAAAACAGGCTCAACAGGGCGCACATCAGTTATCTGGAGTCGCGGCTGATTGAGCGAGCGCATGATATCGGTCGTGTTCCATTGGCAAACGGAACGAGGCCTTCGTTGCCCAGCTTGAGCGCAGCTGATATCTCCAAGATGGAAGCGTTTCTTGGCTACCTCTTGATTGTCTTTCCGGCGCTTCGCGTCGATATGTTTGTGGAACGCAAGAGGCAGGCCATTCCCGTATTGAAAGAGGCAGCTTCTGAGGCTGACCCTTCGCCTCCGGAACCGCTTGCCACATTTGTATTGGAGAACAGCCGGCAAGGGCTGTCAGCAAAAGCGACGCTGGTAGACGGGGAATTTATTGTTCTCGCCGGATCACAGGCAAAGAAGGAATTTAGCGAAGCTTCGACATGGCACAGCTACTATGATCTTCATACAGAGCTGCGCCGCTCCAATGTTCTGGTCGAGAATGGCGACCTGTTAGAGTTCGGTGAAAACTACGTTTTTGCTAGCGTAAGCGCGGCAGCCTCTGTGGTGCAGGCGCGTAGCGCTAATGGCCAATTGGACTGGCACGAGATCGAAAGCGGCCTGACCTACAAGGAATGGGAGTCGCGCCGCTTGGCAGCGATCGCAGATACAAACTGATGCCCAAGCTCCACGAAGAAGCCACCATGGAAGGCGAGATCTGCAACACCCTGCAGACGAAGGGCTGGCTCTACGATTACGGAGCCGACGTTGATTACGACCGGCAGCGCGCACTCTATCCGCCGGATCTGATAGCTTGGGTGCGGCAAACCCAGCCGGAAGTGTGGCAGACGTTGGCGAAGCGGCACGGTGAAGATGGAGCCAGGGAAAAGCTTCTCGATCGCGTGCGCAAGGTGCTGGACGAGAAAGGCACTCTCGCGACGCTACGCTCCGGCATGGAGATGGTCGGCATCCGGCGCACCATTCGTCTGGCCCAGTTCCGTCCTGCCAGCGGGCTCAATCCCGTAATCACCGACCGCTACGATGCAAACCGTCTGCGAGTGGTCCAGCAGGTCCGCTATCGCCTCGACAGCGAGCATTCGATCGACCTGGTTCTCTTCCTGAATGGCATTCCCACTGCAACGATCGAACTGAAAACGGATTTCACGCAGAGCGTAGAGGATGCGGTCGAGCAGTATCGCAAGGACCGGGAGCCCCACCCCAAGAGCGGACGGCTGGAACCTTTGCTCTCTTTCCCAGGCGGCGCGCTGGTGCATTTCGCGGTATCCAGCAGTCTCGTCCGCATGACGACGAAGCTGGCGGGCAAATCCACTCGGTTTCTGCCCTTTGACCGGGGCAATAAGGGCGGTGCCGGCAATGAACCGTACCCGTACGGTTCAGCGACCTCATACCTCTGGATGGAGGTCCTGGGGCGTGACAGCTGGCTCGATATTCTTGGGCGCTACATGGTCGCCAAACGCGACAAGAAGGGCAATCTGTCGGCCCTCTTCTTCCCGCGATACCATCAGCTGGATGCGACCAGGAAACTGGTAAAACAGGTGCGCGATGAGGGCGCAGGCGGTGCCTACCTGATCCAGCACTCGGCAGGCAGCGGCAAGACCGCGTCGATTGCCTGGACCGCGCACTTCCTTTCCGAACTGCACGACGCAGACGACAACAAGATGTTCTCGACGGTTATTGTCGTATCGGATCGGCGCGTAATCGACGGGCAGCTTCAGGATGCGCTGTTCGATTTCGAGCGGACGGCTGGCGTGGTCGAAACGATCAAGAACAGCGGTGGCGCGAAAAGCGAGCAGTTGGCCGCGGCGCTGGCAGCGGGCAAGAAGATCATCGTCTGCACCATCCAGACGTTTCCCTATGCGCTTGAGGCGGTGCGAGAGAAGGCGGCCACCGACGGGAAAACCTTTGCGGTAATCGCGGACGAGGCGCACAGCAGCCAGGCAGGTATGGCAGCGGCAACATTGCGCCAGCTATTGGCGAGCGATGCAGCTGCGAGCCTGCAGGATGAAGGCGAAGTGGACATCGAGGATCTGCTGGCCGCGCAAATGAAGGCGCGCGCCGATGACCGGGGCATTACCTACATCGCTTTCACGGCGACACCGAAGAACAAGACGCTTGAGCTGTTCGGCAGGCTGAAGGATCCGTCTGCGCCACCTTCCGACGCGAATGGATACGAGGCATTCCACGTCTATTCGATGCGCCAAGCGATCGAAGAGGGCTTCATCCTCGACGTGCTGCGCAATTACACGCCCTATGCAACGGCCTTCAAGCTCGCCCAGCAAGGCAAGGATGGCTTGAAGGAGATTGACGACAAGGAAGTCGAACGCTCCGCTGCCACAAAGAAGATCATGCGATGGGTTCGGCTTCATCCGCACAATATCGCGCAGAAGGTCCAGATCACAGTCGAGCATTTCCGCGAGAACGTTGCGCCGCTTCTCGAAGGACAGGCGAAGGCGATGGTGGTTCTTGGCAGCCGGAAGGAAGCGGTGCGCTGGAAGGTCGCGTTGGACAAATACCTTGCCGACAATGGCTACACGAAGCTCAAGGCGCTGGTGGCGTTCTCCGGGGAGGTGAACGATCCCGAGAGTTTTGCTGAACCGGTCACGGAGACGAGCACGGATCTCAACCCTACGCTGGACGGCCGCGATATTCGTGACGCATTCGACGACGAGAATGCCCGCCTGCTCCTTGTCGCGAACAAGTTCCAGACGGGGTTCGACGAACCCAAGCTATGCGGGATGTATGTCGACCGTAAGTTGGCCGGCGTGCAGGCGGTCCAGACCCTGTCGCGGTTGAACCGTTCGCATCCAGGAAAGGACACGACCTATGTCCTCGACTTCGTGAACAGCTCCGATGCGGTGCTGGAGGCCTTCCGGACATACTACGAATCCGCCGAGCTCGACGGGACAACCGATCCAGAAATGATCTTAACCTTGAAGGACAAGCTGGACCAAGGCGGCTGGTATGACACGCCCGAGGTCGAGCGGGTGATCGAGGTCATCACCTCGCAGGGCGCATCGCAGGGGAAGCTCTCGGCCGCCTTGCAGCCCGTGGCGCAAAGATTGGTGAAGCGTTTTGCAGAGGCCAAAGAAGCATTGCGGTCCGCAAAGAAGGGAGAGCAAGACCAGGCATCAGCTGAAGCAAAAGACCGCATCGACGCGCTGACGCTCATGAAGAGCGACATGCAACAGTATATGCGGTTGTATTCGTATCTCAGCCAAATGATCGATTACGGCCATACAGGGGTGGAGAAACGCTACTGGTTCTACCGCTATCTGGTGCCACTCCTGGATTTCGAACGGGAGAACGCTGAGGTCGACCTGTCGCAGGTCATGCTTACTCACCATGCGGTCCGCGCACTCAAGCAGGCCGTGATGGATCTTGGAGAGGGTGAGGCCGAGCCCTTGAAGCCGATCACTGCGGCAGGTTCTGGCTCCGTGCAGGACAAGGACAAGGCAGCACTTTCACAGATCATTGCGAAGGTGAACGCCTTATTTGAAGGCGATTTGACCGATGGAGATCAGCTGAGCTTTGTCCGCAGCGTGAAGGACAAGCTGATGGAATCAGAGACGCTTCGTGCGCAGGCGCGCGCGAACAGCGAGGCGCAATTCAAAGCATCACCCACGATCGACCCAGAAATGCTTGAAGCTGCGATCGCGGCGATGGAGGCGCACGAGTCAATGGGTGTGCAGGTCATCAATTCCGCTCGCGTGAGAGCGGGGCTGAAGAATTTGCTGTTGAACAATCTCGACCTTTACAGCGACCTGCGGGCAGAGGTCGCAGCCGAGGGCTGATGGTGCCGCGGCCAGTGCAGCGGCACCATCGCCCTACGCCGCCAGGGACGCAGGGATGAGAGCCGCTCCCATTTCGTCGGCAAACCGGCGCAGCAGCGGCGCGCAGACCGCTCGTGGCCGCTGACGCAAGAACGCTTCGCACAGGGCGAGATGCATACCAGGAATGGTGGCAGGCACCTGTCCTTCCAGTCTAAGGAGGGCGGTCAGAGCAAGTGAGGTGAAAAGCACATCCCGCTCGCAGTGTTCTTGAAGCGTGCTCCAGCGAATATCCTTTTCGCGGATCCCTGGATCGGCTTTGCCAATCATCAGCCCAACCGGCAGGCCCAATCGGAGGAGCAGCTCGCTGAGGTGATGCCAGGTCTTGCCGCCCGCTTTCATGGCCAGCCCGATATCGATGTGTCGAAGGTCGCGCCAACGAGGCCCTGCTGCTGGCTGCAGCTGGCGCGGCAATTCAAGGTCCGCACTCATCGCTGCGAGCATCATGATCTGACAATCGTGGGCTATACTCCCGTGTCCGACGAGAACATGATCTGAATACCGCCGCATCGTCTGGAACGCCTGCGCGAGGATATCGGATTCGGTCAGCCCGTCAGTTGCGAGCCAGGTCTGCAAAGGTTCGGTCGACAGACGGCCCAGCGCGTCGAATTCGATCGCCCAGAGCGATACGGCGATGAGCTTCCGGCATCCAATCCGTGCGTGGTCGTTCTTCTTGTCGATAGAGTCGTAAGCCTCCCTCAGATAAGGATCCCAGACGCTTTCCGTGTCGAGGATCAAGTATTTCTGATTGCGGCGGCGGGTAGTTGGCATTTTCATCGCTATTTTCCTCTCAGCCATGATTGGCGGTTGTTGCGTTGTTCAAAAGGGGAGCGGCCGCGCCTGCTCCAGGACCCGCCACGCCTCCCAGGCGGCGTAGAGATGGGCGCGTTCATCGCGATCGCGAACAAACCCAAGCGCCGTCAGCCAGACCGCTTGCGCGCGATCGGCTGCTTCGCGCTTGGCCTGTGCGAGGTGTGGCGGCCGGTCGCTGATCATCAGGCCATGCTCGCGGCCGAGCCGGGCGAGCGTCTTCTCGCATGCGCGGATGACGTGACGCTGGAGCGAGGGCAGGTCCGCGGTGCCCGGCAGCTCCTCGTGGGAGGAGCTTTGGCGACGCAGATACTTCTCTCGATGATTGTCCAACGACGGCCTACATCCGATCGCGTAGGTATGGCGGTGCAGCAGGCAGCGCACATGCGCAGCGGGTGCTCGCCAGTGGCCATCCGGCTCGAAGGTCACATGGGTCGATGCAAACCGTGCCTCGGTGTCGCCGATCCGCTCGACCGAGAAGGTGGCGAGGCAGACGATCGGTCCGGCCGGGTCATCGACTTCGTGGGTGATCGGCATACGCACCATCGAGATGGCCAGGACGTGGTTTGGGTGTTCCAGCATTGGTGTCTCCCCCAATGCGCTGCGGGCGGCATCTCCTCAGAGACACCGCCCGCGAGCGACTGATTTTCAGGATGGGTTTGGAGGTTACGCGGCCAAGTCGGTTGGGCCGGTCTGGAAGATCACGACCTGCGGATCCCAACCGGCGTGATCGCTGTGCGTGTCCGCCAAGGCTGCATCGTAACGCGCCTGTGCCGCCTCGATGGCCTTCGGAAGCTTCACCGCCGATGGGACACGCGTCTCCTGCACGAGCCAGCGGCTATCGAGGCGGAAGCAGCGCGTGCGATCCGTGGTGATCAGCTGCAGCGGCCTTGCCGTGCTGCGCTGGACGATCTCCACCGGCAGTAGCTCTGCCCCGGTGGCTGTTCGCAACACCAGGACGGTCAGGAACGGATCGGTGGCCGCGATGCTGGAATAGCAATGGATAAGCGTATCCTGCCTGTCGGCGATGGCCTTCTGTGCGATGGCGCATAGGATTGCATCGTTCGGTTCGTCCACCGCCGCGAAGGACATTCCGCTGTTGATCGGCGCGTCAGCGGGAAAGCCGAGCACCTTGCGTAGGGCCATCATGCGGCGCTTGCGATGCTGCACGCCGCGATCGTTCGTAATCGTCATTTCCGTAATCCTTTGATTGAGGTTGTGGTCGTATTTGGCCGGAGCATTTTCCCTTCCAGGTCTCTGCTCACCCTCATCGATCCTTCCGGAACCGACGCCGCTGGTTGCCCGCGGCGCCAGCCTTCGCTGTCAGTCCTGCCCGTGGCGGGTATGCCAGGTCATGGTCTGCTGAGTGGGCCGGGCGCCCGGTGCGATACGCAGCAGCAAGGCAAGCTCCGCGTGCACATCCGCCCGCGCGACTTCGGTCCACCAGACCTTCTGGCGCGGGTTCCAGCGATAACCGAACCGCTTGAGCTCGTGCCGTGTTTCGTAGGGCGCTCGCTCCGCGAAGATGCGAACGGTCGGCTCCTGCGCGGTGCGCAGGGCTTCGGCCAATACGGTTTCGCCGGTCGGTAATTCGCTGTGCAGCAACGCCAGCAGCGCTTCGACGTCGGCGATCGCATCGTGAGCCGTTGGTGCGAAGAGGCCTTGTTGCATCAGAAGATGGCCGAGCTTCGCGCCGTCGAACGCGTGACCCAACCAATCGACGTCACGAAAGGAGCATATCCACGGCAGGTGCTTTATGCCCGGTAGCAGTCGACTAGAAAATCCAGCGTCGAAGCCAGCATTGTGGGCGAGCACAGCATCGGCCTGGCAGATGAACTCGGTCAGAGCGGTATGCTGGATCTGCTTGCCGCGCACGGTGAGGTTATCGATGCCGGTGAGCCTGGTGATCCGGGGTGGTATCTGCCGACCAGGGTCAGCGAGGGCTGTGCCGTGGTCGACGACCCGCAGGATGGTTCCGTTGGCGGATACATCGATTAGCGCGGCGGCGATCTGGATCACATTGTCCCGAGAGGGGTCAAGGCCATCGGTTTCGCAATCGACGATGGCTAGCCGGGTTGCCACGGGTTGGTTGGTGGCCTTTGGCCAGTCATCGATGCGCGGAATCCTGCGAAGGGTGCGCACGGATGCAGCGCTGTCCGTGCGTGGCCGTTCGGTGGGTATTTTATTCATATTCAATCCTCGTCGTTGGATGACGAGGACAGCCGAAGGCGATTTTTCCTTCTCTTACTGTCCTCATGGGACAGCGATGCTTGTCAGCCGCTTGTATGCTCGTTTGCGCAAGCCAATGCAGTTAAAAGGCATTCAAAAATTTCGCGAAAACCGAACAATCGTCGTCTGACTTTTGCTAAATGCGGTGAAGCGAGATTGTTCTGCGACGAACAGAGGTGGCACCGCTTGGGGTCACCCCAAAGGTGCTTCCTATAAGCCCTGTTGCCTTGTGAAAAATATCATAGGGTCCGACTTGTGACCCGCAAGGTCGGCTAAGAACACGCATGGTTGGGCCCATGCTGAGATCTTATCATGACAAAGAAATTAGCACCACCCTTCGAAATGGCGTGCGAAAGGCTCGATAGCTACTTTCGCAAAACACATCAGATCATGACCACCAGGCAGCTCAAGGCTGCCTGCGGCGGTTTTGGGAGTAACGAAACATATCTGGAGTATATCACGCGCTGGAGGGCCGAACGCGTCGAAATGACCGGTGTGCTGTCGACGCTTCTAACGCTGCACAATCATATGGAGAGCTTCGCGAAGACGACGGATTTGCTGCTCGGCACCCTCTCCAACCAGCTTCAGATGTGTCCGATAGATTTTTCTGCCGAAGATGAAGAACGCCCGAGCATTGTCGAGCGCCCTGCCGACAATCAACATGAGCCGGTCAATCCTGACACCGCTACGACACACGACAAAGTTGATGCACAATTCTCTGAGGATCATTCCCCTGAAAGGGTCGAGCGATTTGCCGAGACTGCGGCGCAGGCCAGCGAAGCAAGATTTCACGATAGAGACGCAGTGGCAGCATCGGAAAAGCAGCATCGAGCGGAGCCGACAGACGGGGTTGCGCCGTCTGATTGGCCGGCCCCGATGTCAGCAGAAACTGAAGGCAGCTCCCTCTCTCGTGGCGACATGGGCAGCCGACAGGCCGCCCTGCCGCTCGGCACGAACCAGTCCGGAACGGACGAGAGGGAGACAGTGCATGACAGGAGTTCGAATTGATGTTCGCCCTCCGGTCATCACGCGGCGGCCGGTCGGCCGCCGCTGCCCCGTGCCGCAGGGCAGGAGGGGCACATGCACGCCGGACTTCGTTCCGGCGGCGAACGGGGGGTAATTCGCAGAATTACCCCAGAGTGAGTGTAGGGCTAATTCCAGCCTCCTTTGACGCCCTGTCTGGTGAACGCGTTCGCCATGACTGAGAAACCCAGCTACGCGATCATGCGGATCGGGAAAATTCGCACCCGTGCGGTGTTAGATGCTGTCGAATGGCACAATACCAGACAGATCCCCGCAGGCATTGTTGAAGGGCTCGACTTACCCGAAGAATGGACTGAGCACACTGGTTCTTATCGTGATCGTGCAGATAAGATCCTGAAGGATACAGGCGCAACGCACGAGCAAGGCAAGGTTCTTGCCGTCGAAGTGCTCCTTACCGCGTCACCTGAATGGTGGGCTACAGCTTCAAAGGAAATGAAGCGTGATTGGTGGGAGGCACAGTACACGTACGCCAAACACCTGTTCGGACCCGGCCTGCTGGCGTTTACGCCGCATCTCGATGAGTCCACGCCTCACGCGCAGTTAGTCGGTCTACCGCTATATCACGCGATCAAGAAGAAGACCGGGCCAAAGCCGAAAGATCCGGAAAAGCTGCGTAAGCGGATAGAGGAGGAGGCCAAGGCGTCGAAGATCTGGCGACTGTCTCACGATGCAGTGTTTGGCGGCGGACCGGTTGGGCTGGCCATGCGCCAAACTGAGTATCACGGATTTGTCGCGCATCTAGGCCTGAGCAGGGGCAAGGACACCGTAGGCCTTGGGGTCAAGCACATCCCGCTGAAGCATTATTCCAAGCTTCTGATGCAAATGGAGCGTGATCTCGCGCGACAAACCGAAGAGCTAGCCGAACAGCGCATGGTTCTGGAACACTATGAGAATGAGCAAAAGGAAAGCTTCGCCAAGCTTGCCGCTCAGCAAGATGCCATTCGACACGATGAGCTGCAATTATTCGCTAATCAGGAGAATCTGCGGGTTCGTGAAGAACGACTGGCGTCTCAGGAGGCTTCATTGGCGGTTCGTCAAGCGGCTCTAAAGCGCGACGAGCAAGCAGCACGAGAGGCCGTCCGGCAATTAGAAGAGCGTCAAACGCTTCTGGACGAAAGCGTCAATCGGCACGAGCAGAGAAAGCGTGAGTTGCAGGCGAGCCGAGATCGGCTTGATGCTCGAGAGATTCGCCTCGACAAGGTTGAAGCCAGCATGATGCACCGCGAAAACAGCGTCGAGCAACGCGAACATAACGCGGCGGCACGAGAAGCGCAGAACGAGGCGGCGAGCGACGATATCCGCTCGAAGAACCGCGATCTGGAACGGACACTGGCGCAGATCAGCATCCTGACGGGCGTAATGACTGGTCGTCTGATCGTGCGTTGGGACGGCAGCGACCAACCAAGAGTCGCGAAAGGGAGCCTCAAACCGGACGAGACGGAAGCCATGCAGGCACTTTGGCCTCTCATCCTTCGAGCGCCACTGCGTCATGCGATGGCTATGGCGAATATCCGGAAAACGCTGGCGGAGAAATTGGCTGCGATGCTGACGAGGTTGCGGGCCAGACGCCGGGAAGTCTCCACGAGGGAGACAGCAGTCGTCTTTATGGAGAAAACTGCGCAGGTTGCGCAGACGGAAGCCCAACGGGCGACTGCCGAAGCAGCGAAGCGGACCGAACATGCCGCCAAGATTCAGAAGACGGCCGATGAAGCTAGCAAGCGATCCCAGGAGCTCAAGGCAGAAGCAGAAAGCGCGAGGCAAGTCGCAAATGCCAGAATTGCGCAATCGGAGCGTGTTGAGGAAACCGTGGCGCAAAAACGGTCAGAACTGGCAGACCTGGACGCTGGTGTGGCGGCGAAGAAAGAGGGACTGATGGAACTGGGTAATGAATTGGCAGACGGAAAGGCTGCGCTTGCCCAGCTCAACCGGACCAGCGATGCACTACGCACCGAACATGGGGACCTGACGGCAACGAAACGGGCGCTCGAAAAAGAGGTCGAAGAGCTGGAAATCAAGGGCCAGCGGCTAACCCAAGAGCGGGCCGTAATCGACATCGAGCGCGCGAGGCTCGAGAAGGATCGCGCGAGATGGGATCGGTCGGTCACAATCTGGACCAAGGCATTTGAGGAGGGCGCGAGCGTTGAAGAGCGCAGCGGGCGTGATGTTATTGTCTTCCCAAGCATGGAAGGCCGACAGGCAGGAATTGTTAGTGCGGACGATGTTGATCCGTGGGTCATCGTTCTGCTGAAACAGAAGAAGGCCCTCGAAGCTGCCATGGATGCGACGCAGCAACTTGCCGATGATTTGGATGGGAAAAAGCGGGAGTTCGCCGCGCGCAATCCGGAACAAAAGGATGCGCTGGAAAAAGAACGCATCAAGGACAAGGAATACCTGCGCGATGCTTGGGCGAATATAGAGCAGGGCGGTGATGGGCGCTGATCACCCGCGGCGGCGCTCAATGAACGCAGTAAGCTCGGATGTCACTGTAATGACGCGGTTTGCCGGTGAAGTGAGAGATTGAAATTTCGAACGAGCGTTCTTTTTCGCAGGTTTTTGCGAATTCAGTGTTTAGCGTTTACGACCGCATGCGCACGTCGCGGTAACGTGATTGCGCCACGTGCTTGAGCTTGAAGTTGGGGGTAGTGCTGGATGGCTTTCACTCAAACGACAGAAGATGTGCAACGAGAGATCGTCGCACAGGCGCATCAGCGTTACCAAGGGAACTTGGATCTGATGCAGAGATATGTCGACGACGAACTATACGCATTTAAGTTGTTTCAATCTTTTGATTTGTCCCGCTTCCCGGAGATGCGACAAACGTTTTTGCGTTATGCTGTAGCAATGGGTGAAAGCTGGTCAGAAAGGCTCGATCAAATCCGTGACGTAACGGAAGAATACTGCAAGTTTCACGAACTTGAAGATCCCAGGATAACGCCCTTGGAACTTGAAGAGATAAAAAAAGAGATAGTTTCGAGAAGTAGGCAATCCTCAGGAATACCCAAATGCACCTGGATTGATGAACTAGAGCAGGCATGTTCCGTGTTGGTCGAACAAAAGCGCTATCGCAGGTATGAGCACATTATTCCCGATCTGGAGATGATTGTAGCTTCTCATTTTCATAATGATACGACCGGAGCTTTTCGCTATCCAGTTACATTCTATAGCGATGACAAGAAAATCACTCGACGGTCATCGATGAAAAATGTGCCTGCGGATGTGGCGTTGAACGGTCATTATCAGGTGGGTGCCAACAGTCTGATGATCGTCCGGGCGTTAGTTGACGTGCTTGAGAAAGTAGACTCGGAATTCAATGCCGATTTAGCCAAGAGCGATGATTGGGAAGATGACTAGCGATGCGACGGCCACTTCGCAGCCTAAAGCCAGTCGTCAACTGACCAAGGGCTATTATCGAGCCGCCAATTTCGAGGGCGGCGACTATCTTGGGAGGCTATATTCATAGCTAATATGGAAGCTGGCGGTGAGAGTGTCGCCACTGTCATCGACGGTCGGCGAACGCGTTCGCTTAAAGGCCCCATTAGAGCGCAGTTGACCTTCTCACACAGGTGGCTACACAGCATCTCACATCGAAAGACAACCACGGTTTTCTGCGGTTTTCAGAGGTTCGGCGATGAGGGTTGGAATCCCTTCACCCGCTCCAGATTTCCTCGCATGCCTCAAGATAACCACCGGCTAGCGAGCCTTGAGATGTGCAGCCTTTGGTTTGGCACCTCGGGAATTGGTCAGGAGGCGAAGGTCGCCCGGATCAGGCCGCGAAGCCATTGAAGTCCTGGATCGTCAGCGCGCTCTGTGGCCCAACCCAAGAAAATTTTGGTTTTTGGATATTCAAAGGGGACCGGAAGTATTCTCAGCCGATAGATCGGTGCCACCAGTTCGGCATAGCGTCGCGGCACTATCGCGATCAGGTTTGTCGTTGCGATCGTAACCGTCAGGCTGGCAGCATTCGGTACCACGGCTACGACCCGGCGT
>CERD01127350.1_pt1 | contig 19826 bp, 19 predicted proteins | sample 530931 | NCBI WGS metagenome assembly CERD01 (sample SAMEA2621101, study PRJEB7988) | marine metagenome | isolation source: saline water (ENVO:00002010), including
GGCGATGTCATTCGTGTCGATGGCGAAACGGGTGAGCTTCGAGTACTGGTTGATCAAGCCGAGTTCGATAACCGCGACGCCATCTCGGCACCGAGCGATCTGGGGATTGGCTGCGGACGCGAGCTGTTTGGCTTTCTGCGCGCGGCGTTCAGCTCGGCGGAAAAGGGCGCTAGCGTCTTCACTGAGGCGTTGGAGGCGCTCAAGTGACCGCGCTTGTAGGGGATATCGGTGGCACCAACGCGCGCTTTGCCCTGTGGCGAGACCAGCAGATCGAGTCGGTGCGGGTATTGCCGACGGTTGATTATCCGCGCCCGGAAGATGCGATTCGTGCCTACCTGCAAGGCGTTGGACTGGCTGTCGACGCGCTGCAGGCCGTGTGTCTGGCCTGTGCCGGGCCGGTTTCAGGCGATGAATTCGCTTTCACCAACAACCATTGGCGCCTCAGCCGCAAGGCGTTCAGCCAGGACCTGGGATTGAGCAACCTGTTGCTGATCAATGACTTCACCGCCATGGCGCTGGGCATGACCCGGCTGCGCGAAGGCGAACTGGTCGAGGTCTGTTCGGGGCAGTCTGAACCCGGCGCCGCACGCCTGGTGATCGGCCCCGGGACCGGCCTCGGCGTCGCGACACTGCTGCCGCTCAAGGACGGCAGTTGGCGAGCGCTGCCAGGGGAGGGTGGCCATGTCTGCCTGCCAATCGGCAGCGCACGAGAGGCTGCACTTTGGACGCGGTTGCACGATAAGTTAGGGCACGTGAATGCTGAAGCGATTCTGAGTGGCGGCGGGTTGCTGGAACTCTATCGGACCAGCTGCGCGCTGGATAACGAGCCGGTAAAACTGGCCAGCCCAGCTGAGGTGACCGCGGCAGCGCTGACCGGTGATGCCTATGCGGCAGCGGTGCTGGAACAATTCTGCGTCTGGCTGGGTCGGATCGCCGGCGATAACGTGTTGACCACGGGTGCACGAGGCGGCGTTTATATCGCGGGTGGTATCGTTCCGCGCTTCGTCGAATTCTTCAGGCGCAGCGGTTTCAGCCAGAGTTTTCGCGACAAGGGCAATATGAGTCGGTATTTTGACAATATTCCGGTCTGGGTAGTGACTGCCAAGTATCCTGGCCTGGAAGGCGCCGGCGTGGCATTGCAGCAGTTGCTGGAGGGCCTGCCCAACGGGGACTGACCCGTTTCGAAACACCCTATAAGAAGAGAAAGGACGCCAGTGAGCCAGGTTGGAAGATCGATTCTGCTGGTCGACGATGACCAGGAAATCCGCGAGCTGCTAGACACCTACCTCAGCCGATCAGGCTTTCGAGTGCGCACCGTTGCCGACGGTGCGCAGTTTCGCGAAGCCATGAGCCACGACCCTGCAGACCTCGCCATCCTCGATGTGATGCTGCCCGACGAGGACGGTTTCAGCCTTTGCCGTTGGGTGAGAGGGCATCAGCGGCTGGCACAGATGCCGATCATCATGCTGACCGCCAGTTCAGATGAGGCTGACCGAGTGATTGGTCTGGAGCTGGGTGCCGACGATTACCTCGGCAAGCCTTTCAGTCCGCGCGAGCTGCTGGCGCGGATCAAGGCGCTGTTGCGTCGGGTCAACTTTGGCCAGGAGCGCGGCAGTGACGTACAGGCCTTCGATGAATGGCGGCTGGATATGGTCAGTCACCGGTTGTTTCACCAAGACGGTGAAGAAGTGCTGCTGTCCGGCGCCGACTTTGCGTTGCTCAAGCTGTTTCTGGACCATCCGCAACAGATCCTCGACCGTGACACCATTGCCAACGCCACCCGCGGCCGCGAGGTCATGCCGCTTGAGCGGATCGTCGACATGGCGGTCAGTCGCCTGCGTCAGCGGCTGCGCGACACCGGAAAGTGCCCAAGATTGATCCGAACCGTACGGGGCAGTGGATACATGCTCGCCGCGCAGGTCGCACCGCATCATGACGCGCTCGGTTAAGCGCCGCTGGTCGCCTGTTCCACGTTCACTGCTCGGCCGCATGTTGTTCCTGACGCTGCTGGTGGTGCTGATGGCGCAGGCGCTGTCCAGCTTTATCTGGGTCTCGCAGCTTCGCGCAAGCCAGATGGAGGGGCTGCTGACCAGTGCACGCAGCCTGGCCCATTCGATGGCTGCCAGCGTCAGCTATTTCCGTTCGTTGCCGTTGGGGTATCGGCCCCTGGTGCTCGACCAGTTGCGCAGCATGGGTGGTACGCGCTTTTTCGTATCTCTGAATGACAAGCCGCTTCAGATGCGAATCCTGCCGCCAACCGAGCGCAAGCAGGCGGTCCTGGCGCAGGTGGATGAGGTGCTGCGTGAGCGTCTCGGCAGGGATGTCGACATGTCGGTCAGCTTCGTCAGCCCTGACGATCTGAGAATTTTCAACGGTGGCCTGAAGCTGGACGAGTTGCCGCGGTCGTGGGCGCATTACGCACTGAGCCTGGAGCCGCTGAACCCGCCTGTGCTGGTCACTCAGATTCAGATTGCGCCGAACGAGTGGCTGTATCTCGCCTCGCTGATGCCGGCACCCTATGTCAGCCTCGAGAACGAAGGCGTCCCCACTCAGCAGCTCTGGTTCATCTTTCTGACCAGCAGTTTTCTGCTGCTGTTCATCGGTATTCTGGTGCACTGGCAGAGCCGACCGCTCAAGCAGCTGGCCCAGGCGGCGCGCGAGATGTCGCTGGGCAGCGAAGTGGAATTGTTGCCCGAGGCGGGGGGAAGTGAGGTGGTGGAGGTCAGTCGCGCATTCAACAGCATGCGTGAGCGCATCGGGCGTTACCTCACCGAACGTAGCCAGTTGTTCAGTGCGATCTCGCATGATCTGCGTACGCCCATCACGCGTCTGCGGTTGCGAGTGGAGCTGCTGGAAGATGAAGCCTTGCAGCGCAAATTCAGTCGTGACCTGGATGAGCTGGAGCTGTTGGTCAAAGGCGCACTGCAGTGCGTCAAGGACACCGATATCCACGAAAACATCGAACCGCTGGATGTCAATCTGCTGCTCGATTGCGTCACCGAGCCGTATCTGGCGACTGGAGGCAACGGCCGCGTCACGGTTCAGGGCAGGGCGAGTGCCCCCTATGCCGGCAAGCCGCTGGCGCTCAAGCGCTGCATCGGCAACCTGCTGGACAACGCGTTGAAGTATGGCGAACGTGCCCATCTGCTTATCGAAGACGGTAACGGAACCTTCGTTCTGCATGTTGATGATGAAGGGCCTGGGGTGCCTGAAGCCTGGCTCAAGCAGGTTTTCGAACCCAACTTCCGCCTCGCCGCCAAGCAACCGGGTTACGGACTTGGTCTCGGCATCGCGCGAAACATCGCGCATGCCCATGGCGGTGAGGTCAGCCTGCGCAATCTGCCTGCCGGGGGGCTGCGGGTGACCTTGAGCCTTCCGCGGACGACCGATTGAGCCCTCCGCAAGCGTGGCACCTCAACGCGTTACAAAGTCCCGAGCTTTGTAACGAAACGGTGACCAATCACTATCCCTTCGTTACCCGGCGCGATGATTCGCGCGCCTAGAATCGGTGCAGCGCAAGCAAAGACTTGCATCGATAACAACAAGAAAAGGAACCCCAATGAACGCGATTCATCGTCTGGTTACTGCTGTTTCCCTTGTTTCCCTCGTTCCTTTCGCCCACGCCGGGGAAGTTGAAGTGCTGCACTGGTGGACCTCAGGAGGCGAAAAGCGCGCTGCTGACACCCTGCAGCGACTGGTCGAGGAAGAGGGCCACACCTGGAAGGATTTCGCCGTTGCCGGTGGCGGTGGCGAAGCAGCCATGACCGTTCTCAAGACCCGCGCCGTTTCTGGCAACGCACCTGCAGCCGCTCAGATCAAAGGCCCTGACATTCAGGAGTGGGGTGAGTTGGGCCTGCTGACTGACCTCAACGAGGTGGCGGAAAAAGCCAATTGGGACGAACTGCTGCCCAAACAGGTATCGGCTGCGATGAAGTACGACGGTGACTACGTCGCCGTGCCGGTCAACGTACACCGTGTGAACTGGCTGTGGATCAACCCGGACGTGTTCGAGAAAGCCGGCGTTGAACCGCCGAAAACACTCGACGAATTTTTCGCAGTGGCCGAGAAGCTGAAAGAAGCGGGCTTCATGCCACTGGCTCATGGTGGCCAGCCCTGGCAGGACGGAACCGTCTTCGAAGATCTGGCCCTGGCCATCCTTGGCCCGGAAGACTTCCGAAAGGCATTCGTCGAGCTCGATCGTGATGTGCTGACCGGCGACAAGATGGTCAAGACCTTCGAGGCCCTGAAGAAGCTGCGCAGCTACGTCGACAACAATGCCGCAGGCCGCGACTGGAACAGTGCGACGGCCATGGTCATGAACGGCAAGGCTGGCATGCAGATCATGGGCGACTGGGCCAAGAGCGAGTGGAGCGCAGCCAAGAAGATCGCTGGCGACGACTACAAGTGCGTGCCGTTCCCGGGCACTCAGGGCAGCTTCGCCTACAACATCGACTCACTGGCGATGTTCAAGCTGAACAACGATGACAATCGCAAGGCCCAGCAGGATCTGGCCCGGATCGTTCTGGAGCCTGAGTTCCAGCAGTTCTTCAACCAGAACAAGGGCTCGATCCCGGTCCGTCTGGATCAGGACATGAGTGAGTTCGATGCCTGCGCCCAGCAATCGATGACGGACTTCAAGCAAGCGGCTCAGGGCCCGGGTCTGGTGCCCAGCCTGGCGCATGGCATGGCGGCGTCGAGCTACGTTCAGGGCGCTGTGTTCGATGTCGTGACGAACTTCTTCAACGACTCGTCCGCCGACCCGAAAAAGGCTGCCCAGCAATTGGCAGCTGCGATTCAGGCGGTCCAGTAGCGCAACGGGGCGCGGACCCTCGCGCCCCATTTCAACACCGATCAAGCATTGACTCCCCCGCGGCCGAGCTGTCAGCCGGCCGCGACGGGAACGGCTTGTTCGAAATTCGTAACGGGCCTCGATATCAGCGCGCTCTGATCACGACCGTAACGGAACCTGTAAACAATCGGAGCCAACCATGAGCTCAACAGCCGTTTTCACCAAGGCTTCGCCGCTGGATGCGCTGCAGAACTGGCTACCCAAGTTGGTACTGGCGCCCAGCATGCTGATCGTTCTGGTCGGCTTCTACGGCTACATCCTGTGGACCTTCCTGCTTTCGTTCACCAACTCAAGCTTCATGCCGAGCTACAAGTGGGTCGGGCTGCTGCAGTACGAGCGACTCTGGAACAACGATCGCTGGTGGGTGGCAAGCAAGAACCTGCTGGTATTCGGCGGGCTGTTCATCACGATCAGTCTCGCGATTGGCGTGTTGCTGGCGGTGCTGCTGGACCAGCGCATCCGCCGCGAAGGCTTCATTCGTACCGTTTACCTCTACCCGATGGCGCTGTCGATGATTGTCACCGGCACGGCTTGGAAGTGGCTGCTGAACCCCGGCCTGGGGATCGACAAGATGCTGCGCGACTGGGGCTGGGAAGGCTTTCGTTTCGACTGGCTGGTGGACCCGGACCGCGTGGTCTATTGCCTGGTGATTGCAGCCGTATGGCAGGCCTCGGGTTTTGTCATGGCGCTGTTCCTCGCCGGCTTGCGCGGCGTCGACCAGTCCATCGTGCGCGCCGCGCAGATTGATGGCGCCAGCCTGCCGAGCATCTACCTGCGCATCATCCTGCCCAGCCTACGTCCGGTGTTTTTCAGCGCGCTGATGATCCTCGCGCATATCGCCATCAAGGCTTTCGACCTGGTGGCGGCCATGACCGCAGGCGGCCCGGGCTACGCCTCCGACTTGCCGGCCATGTTCATGTACACGCACACCTTCACCCGTGGGCAGATGGGGCTTGGCGCAGCGAGCGCGATCCTCATGCTGGGCGCGGTGATGGCGATCGTCGTGCCTTATCTGTATTCGGAATTGAGGAACAAGCGCCATGACTAGCCATCTAGGGCAAAAGCGCCTGACGTTGAGTCGTGTAGCGATCTACACAACGCTGCTGGTGGCCGTTGCGGTTTATCTCATACCGCTGGTGGTCATGCTGCTGACCAGCCTGAAGACGCCCGCAGACATCCGCACCGGCAATCTGCTGTCCTGGCCGGAGGTCACGACTGTGATCGGCTGGGTCAAGGCGTGGGATGCGGTCGGCGGTTACTTCTGGAACTCGGTCAAGATCACCGTTCCGGCCGTCATCATCTCGACACTGCTCGGCGCCTTGAACGGCTACGTGCTGGCCATGTGGCGTTTTCGCGGCTCGCAGCTGTTCTTCGGTCTGTTGTTGTTCGGCTGCTTTCTGCCGTTTCAAGTGATTCTGTTGCCAGCGTCCTTCACCCTCGGGCAACTCGGGCTGGCCAATACCACGCCGGGCCTGGTGCTGGTGCATCTGGTCTATGGCCTGGCCTTCACCACGCTGTTTTTCCGCAACTTCTACGTGAGTGTGCCGGACGCGTTGATTCGGGCTGCACGCCTGGACGGTGCGGGATTCTTCACCATCTTTGCGCGGATCCTGCTGCCGATGTCGATCCCCACGATCATGGTCTGCCTGATCTGGCAGTTCACCCAGATCTGGAACGACTTCCTCTTCGGCGTGGTGTTCGCCAGTGGCGATACGCAGCCGATCACCGTGGCGCTGAACAACCTGGTGAACACCAGCACGGGGGTCAAGGAATACAACGTCGATATGGCTGCGGCGATGATCGCCGGGCTGCCAACACTGCTGGTGTACATCCTCGCCGGCAAGTATTTCCTGCGCGGGCTCACCGCCGGCGCAGTCAAGGGATAGGAGAACAATCATGGCCGCACTCGAACTTTGCAATGTCCGCAAGAGCTATCCCGGAAGCAACCACGACACTCTGAAAGACATCGATCTCAAAATCGACGATGGCGAATTCCTGATCCTGGTCGGCCCCTCCGGTTGCGGCAAATCGACCTTGATGAACTGCATTGCTGGGCTGGAAGAGATCACGGGTGGAGAGATCCGCCTGGACGGCAGAGACATCAGCGGCGCCAGCCCAAAGGATCGCGACATCGCCATGGTGTTTCAGTCCTACGCCCTGTACCCGACCATGACGGTGCAGGAGAACATCGCCTTCGGCCTGAAGATGCGCAAAGTGCCGGCATCGAAGATCGACGAAGAGGTTTCTCGTGTCGCCAAGCTGTTGCAGATCGAACATCTGCTCGGTCGCAAGCCGGCTCAGCTTTCCGGTGGTCAGCAGCAACGCGTCGCCATGGGCCGGGCATTGGCGCGCCGGCCGAAGATCTATCTGTTCGATGAGCCGCTCTCCAACCTCGATGCCAAATTGCGGGTGGAGATGCGCACCGAAATCAAGCTGATGCATCAGCGCCTGAAGACCACGACGGTCTATGTCACCCATGACCAGATCGAAGCCATGACTCTGGGCGATAAAGTTGCCGTGATGAAGGATGGCATCGTCCAGCAGTTCGGGACACCAAAGGAGATCTACAACGATCCCGCCAATCTCTTCGTCGCAAGCTTTATCGGATCACCGCCGATGAACTTCATCCCGCTGCGCCTGAGCCGTCACGCCGGTGGCTGGCGTGCTTTGCTGGAAAGCGGGCAGAACCGTTGCGAGTTGCCGTTGAACCTGGCGGATGGGCAATCGCTGGAAGGCCGAGAGGTGATCCTCGGCATACGTCCAGAGCAGATCAGCGTAGGTGCCGAGGTAGATCTGCCTTCGCTGCGCGCCGAAGTGCAGGTCATCGAGCCGACAGGGCCCGACACCATGATCTTCGTCAGCCTCAACCAGACCAAGGTTTGCTGCCGGCTGAGCCCGGACGCCGCGCCGAATCCCGGCGAGAGCCTGACGTTGCAATTCGAGCCGGACAAGGTGCTGCTGTTCGATGCGCAGACGGGTGAGCGGTTGGGCGTTACGCCTGGCAACGGAGCTTCCGGTCGCAATAGCACCATCACCCGGCTGGTCGCGCGGTAAATCGCTGATCCCAAGCGAAGTGGGAAAAAGGCCGGGTCGCCGTGTATTTGCGTACCGGCACCCGGCGCTTTGAGATGTTATTGATATTTCAGACTTTTTTAGCAGGCAGTGGCCATGGCCGCTGCTGGCGAAAACTCGAGCCGCGACAGGCAGCGACGCTGATGCGGATCGAAAGGAGAGCCATACCGGCTCAATCCAAAAGCAGTAACAACAATAAGAGCTAATTGGAGTGGATATGAAGAAAACGACACGCATAGGCCTCGCAGTCTCGCTGGCCAGTCTCGCTATGCCGTTTACTGCGCAGGCCTTGGACTTCAACGGCTATGTGCGCAGTGGCGTTGGCGAATCGACGGCAAGCGAATCGCAGGCCTGCTTCCAGCTGCCGGGCGCAGCGTCCAAGTTCCGACTGGGGAACGAGTGCGAGCAGTACGCCGAGCTGGGGTTGCGTCAAAACCTGTTCACCATGGACGACGGGTCGGTACTGAGCGTTGAGGGCATGGCTGCGCTGTACAACGAATACGATCACACACCCAAGTTCACCGGCGACCATGGCTTTGCGCGCTTGGTGCAGGCCTACGCCGAATGGAGCAACATCGCGGCGCTTAACAACGGCTCGTTGTGGGCAGGTAGGCGCTTCTACAAGCGGAATGACATCCACATATCCGATTTCTATTACTGGAACCAGAGTGCTACGGGGGCCGGTATTGAAAACGTTGAAATTGGCGGCCTGCAATACAGCTACGCCTTTTCGCGCAAGGACAGCGTCTTCCAGGAAAACTACACCAATCGCCACGATTTCAACGTCGGCGGCTTTGACACTAACCCCGACGGTGAGCTGCAGTTCGGCGTCAGCTACATCGCCGATCCGGACCGTGGCGACTCCAACAGTGGCTGGTCGGTGACGGCTCAGCATGAGCAGATTGGGTTTCTGGGGGGCAGCAATACTTTCGCTGTTCAATATGGTGAAGGCCCGGGTACCGGGCTTGGCTACACCGGCGACGTGACGCTGGATGAAAGCGCCAAGAGCTGGCGGGTGGTGGAGTTCTTCGACTGGCAGGTCACGCCGCGCTTCGGTGGGCAGTTCCAGGTGGTCTATCAGAAGGACAAGCGCCAGGATGGCGGCGATCAGGATTGGATCTCGGTAGGGGTGCGCCCGGTTTATGCCTTGACCGAAGAGTTCAAGCTGGTGGCCGAGGTGGGGCACGATCAGATCGATGCTGAAGCCGGGACCCGCAAGCTGACCAAATTCACCATCGCTCCGACCTGGTCACCCGCAGGCCCTGGGTTCTGGGCGCGTCCCGAATTCCGTCTGTATTACACCTATGCCCAGTGGAACGACGCTGCGCAGGAGGCCGCCAATCTGATGGCCGCTGGTAGCGCCTTGTCGGAGACCGGTGCCTTTGGCACCGCGCAGCACGGTTCCAACTTTGGCGTGCAGGTCGAGTACTGGTGGGATTGATCGACGCCATAGCCGAATTCGCTTAGAACCTCCTGCCCGCCATGGCCTCTACTGAGCGTAGGCGCCATGGCTGATCAGGAGGTGGTTTTGGGCGACAAGGCGAAGAACCCTTGCATCAGTATCTGCAAGCTCAAGGACGACATCTGCATCGGCTGCGGTCGTAGCCGGGAGGAGATGAAGGCCTGGAAGGGCATGAAGAACAAGGAGCGCAAGGCGGTCAATGAGGTGGCCGCCCAGCGGCGCAAACAGCTGGGCAAGGCAAAGAAGAAAAAGAAATGATCAGTGCTCCTCGCTTGGATAGCGGGTCGCCATCAGGCTTTGTTTGATCTTGCGCAGGTGTGGCTGGAAATCCACACCTCGCTTCAATGTCACGCCGGCAGCCAGTGCGTCGAGTACCGTCAGCTGAATGATTCGAGACGTCATCGGCATGTAGATATCAGTATCTTCTGGCAGCGGAATATCCAGGCTCAACGTGGAGACCTTTGCCAGCGGGGAATCTGCTGCCGTTAAACCTAGAACAGAGGCACCGTTGTCCCGTGCGATGGTCGCGGCTTCCACCAGCTCTCGGGTGCGTCCGGTGTAGGAGATGATCACGAATAGATCGCCGGTGTGCGCGACCGAAGCCAGCATCCGCTGCATTAGCACGTCACTGTGTGCGGTTACCGGCAGGTTGAATCGGAAGAATTTGTGCTGAGCGTCCAGCGCCACCGATGCCGACGCCCCAAGCCCGAAGAAGTGAATTTGCCGCGCCTGAATCATCAAATCGACGGCTTGGCTGATCGCCTGAGGGTCTATCGCCTGGCAGGCGCTGTCCAGGGACGCTATGGCGCTGCCAAATATCTTCCTCGTGTACGCCTCCGGTCCATCGTTCGCTTCCACGGCCCGGCTGACATAGGCCGCGCCGCTGGCCAGGCTCTGTGCCAGCTGGATTTTCAAGGCTGGATAGCCGGCCGCACCAAATGAGCGACAGAAGCGATTCACCGTTGGCTCGCTGACCTTCGCTGCTTGCGCCAGCGCGGCGATGCTATAACGCGTTGCTTCTTGCGGGTCGCGAAGAATGACCTCGGCTACCTTGCGTTCTGCCTTGTTCAGCTCATCGAGCCGATTCTTTATCTGTTCCAAGAGATTTTTCATGCGATCCATGTCTCTTCCTTCAGGGACTCATGCCCAAGGCTACGGATAGTAGCGAAATCGGCGTTCGAAAAAATCGGTGTATGTTGTTTTAATAACAACATATTGTGCTTAAACTGCGCATCTGAACCTATCGCGCAGACTAATTTGGTTAATATAAAAATCATGCCTGCTATAACTGTTGACGCAACTACCTTCGCCTTGTTTGGTGCCCTCGGGGATTTGGCGCTGCGTAAGCTGTTCCCGGCACTTTATCAGCTCGATAGAGCGGGGCTGCTGAACAACGACACGCGCATCCTGGCCTTGTCGCGTGATCCGGGCGAGCCGGCGGCTCATCTCGAGCGTATCGACCAGGCGCTGCGTCGCTATGTGCCGGCTGCTCAGCTGGACGAAAGCGTTCTCAGCCGATTCCAAGGCCGGCTGGGCTATCTGACCATGGACTTTCGCAATGCGAAAGACTACGCGGCCCTGGCCGAAATGGTCGCGCCCGAGATGCCGCTGATTGCTTATTTCGCCACACCTGCAGCTGTGTATGGCTCGATTTGCGAAAACCTGGCAGCGGCCGGATTGGCCGAGCAGACGCGAGTCGTTCTGGAGAAGCCGATCGGGCACGATCTCGACTCGTCGCGACTGGTCAACGATGCCGTTGCGCAGTACTTCCCCGAGACGCGCATCTATCGGATCGACCACTACCTCGGCAAGGAAACGGTCCAGAACCTGATCGCGCTGCGCTTTGCCAACAGCCTGTTCGAGACCCAGTGGAATCAGCACCACATCTCCCACGTCGAGATCACGGTCGCCGAAACGGTTGGTATTGAAGGACGCTGGGGCTATTTCGATCAGGCCGGCCAGCTGCGCGACATGATTCAGAATCACCTTTTGCAGTTGCTGTGTCTGATTGCCATGGACCCGCCGAGCGACCTGACTGCCGACAGCATCCGTGACGAAAAGGTAAAGGTGCTCAAGGCGTTGGCGCCAATCACACCCGAGCGTTTGTCTCGGCACGTTGTGCGGGGCCAGTATGTTGGGGGTTCGGTCGGCGGCAAGCAGGTTCCAGGGTATCTCGAGGAAGAAAACTCGAACGCCGAAAGCAGCACCGAGACCTTCGTTGCGCTACGGGCCGATATCTGCAACTGGCGCTGGTCCGGAGTGCCGTTCTATCTGCGTACAGGCAAGCGGATGGGTGAAAAGGTCTCGCAGATCGTCATCCATTTCAAAGAGCCGCCTTTCTATATCTTCGCGCCCGAGCAACGGTCGCTGATCAGCAATCGCCTGATCATCCGCCTGCAGCCGGACGAAGGCATTTCCTTGCAGGTGATGACCAAAGAGCAGGGCCTGGACAAAGGCATGCATTTGCGTAGCGGCCCGCTCCAGCTGAACTTCTCCGAGACCTACAAAAGCTCACGCATTCCGGATGCCTATGAGCGCTTGCTGCTCGAGGTGATGCAGGGCAACCAGAATCTGTTCGTTCGCAAGGATGAAATTGAATATGCCTGGAAATGGTGCGATCAGCTGATCGACGGTTGGTCGCGCATAGGGGATGCGCCCAAACCCTACCCGGCGGGTTCATGGGGGCCTGTGGCTTCTATTGCATTGATTACGCGTGACGGGAGGTCTTGGTATGGCGATCTCTGAACTCGATCTACCCTCCGACGTAGTGGCACACAGTCTGCCTGGGCCGGAACAGCTGGCGCAGGCGCTGGCCGATCGGGTTGCGGGGGCGTTGCAGTACGCCGTCGCTAATTATGGCCGAGCAAGCCTGGTGGTATCGGGTGGGCGGAGTCCGATAGCGTTTCTCGAAGCGCTGTCCGTGCGCGAGTTGCCGTGGGCCAAGGTGCAGGTCAGCTTGGCTGACGAGCGCTGGGTTGAACCAGAAGACCCGGACAGTAATGAAGGCTTGCTCCGTCGACATCTTCTACAAAACGCAGCGGCCGACGCCCAGCTTGTTGGTCTGTATCAAGCCGCTGAGACCCTGGAGCAAGCGGCAGAGCTCGCCAGTGAGAAGCTGGTGGGCTTCGCTCAGCCGATTGATGTACTGGTGCTTGGGATGGGTAACGATGGACACACCGCATCGTTGTTCCCGAACAGCCCGCTGCTGGCAAAAGGGTTGGATGAAAGCGGTAGTGACCTTTGCCTGCCAATGCTGGCGCCCGTCAGTCCCGAGCAGCGCATCAGCATGACCTTCCCGCTGCTGGCTTCGGCACGCGTTCAATGCCTGGCGATTCAGGGCTCCGCCAAGCTGGAAACGCTGCGCCAGGCCATGCGGCTCGAACCTTCGCAGATGCCGATTCGTGCATTTCTGCATTCACCTCTAGAGATCTACTGGTGCCCGTGAGGCCCGAGGACTTTTCCATGACCATGGACCAGAAAAACGCGCTGATCGAGAAGATCTGTACCGAAGCTCGCATCCTGCCGGTGATCACCATTGGTAGCGAGGAGCAAATCCTGCCGTTGGCTGACGCTCTCGCCGCTGGTGGGTTGACGGCGCTTGAGATAACCCTGCGTTCGGCACATGGGCTGACTGCCATTCGCCGCCTGCGCCAGGAACGGCCCAACCTGTGCGTCGGTGCCGGTACGGTGCTGGACAAGCGCATGATGGACGAGGTCGAGGCCGCTGGTGCTCAGTTCATCGTCTCGCCGGGTTGCACCGATGAACTGTTGCAAGCCGGCGTCAATTGCTCCGTGCCCCTGCTGGCTGGCATCAGCAATGCCTCCGACATCATGCGTGGCTACGCCCTCGGGTATCGGCGCTTCAAGCTCTTCCCGGCCGAGGTGTGTGGTGGGGTCGCTGCGATCAAGGCACTTGGAGGACCGTTCGCTGACGTTCGTTTCTGTCCCACCGGTGGCGTCAATGCAGGCAATGCCGCTCAGTACCTGTCGCTTCCTAATGTCATGTGCGTCGGCGGAACCTGGATGATTGATGGCGCCGCGTTGAAGAACGGGGATTGGGCTGCGATACAGCAAGCCACGGCTGAAGCTCTGGCCTCCTTGGCGAAACGCTGACGGCAGATCGAGGCGCGCCAGGCGCGCCTCCTTTCTGGCTGCTAACCTTCTCGTGCTTCGGTAAACCGTTGCGCGTATAGTGCGCGGCCTTTCAATCGGAATTGCCACACCGGGAGGTGCCCAGATGACCGAACACGAAGAAACAACCCCTCATATTGCCCACGGCGAAAAACTGCAGAAGGTGCTGGCCCGTCTTGGCCTTGCCTCGCGGCGAGACGTGGAAAACTGGATCGCGGCTGGCCGAGTCAAGGTCAACGGATCCGTAGCGACGCTCGGCCAGCGTGTCGATCTGCACGATGCGATTGCCGTCGATGGCCGCTTGCTCAAGCGTGAAGAAGCCGCCGAAACGGTCCGTCGCGTGCTGATCTACAACAAGCCCGATGGCGAGATCTGCACCCGTGACGATCCAGAAGGTCGTCCGACGGTATTCGACCGGCTGCCACGTCCAAAAGAGGGACGCTGGATCAACATTGGTCGCCTCGACATCAACACGACAGGCTTGCTGCTGTTCACCACCGATGGCGAACTGGCGAACCGTCTGATGCATCCCTCGTACGAAATGGACCGTGAGTACGCGGTGCGTGTGCGCGGCGAAGTCGACGAGGAAATGATCGAGCGCCTGAAGACGGGCGTCATGCTCGAAGACGGTCCGGCCCGTTTCACCGACATTCAGGAAGCGCCTGGCGGTGAGGGCTTCAACCATTGGTATCACTGCGTGGTGATGGAAGGCCGTAACCGCGAAGTCCGGCGCCTCTGGGAGTCGCAGGGTTTGGTGGTCAGTCGTCTGAAGCGTGTGCGTTTTGGGCCTGTGTTCATGACCTCAGACCTTCCAATGGGTCGCTGGCGTGAAATGTCGCAAAGCGAAGTCGATATCCTCAGTGAAGAGGTTGGCCTCAAGTCAGTGGCGTTGCCAGGCATGAAAGCCAAGGCCAAGGAGAAGCTTGATCGCATGCAGCGTAAAGTGGCCAAGCCTATCGGTCGCGGCGACCGTCGCCCCCGTGTGCTGCGCTCTTCACATGAAGCTGATGCGCCTGGAGATGCGGGACGCGGCCGAGGCGCACGCGGTGATAAACCAGCACGCAAGCCGCGCGATACTGATGAGCGCAGCAAACCCAGCCGCGGCACACCCGTGGCGGAGCGGCCAAGTGCTGTTGGCCGCGAGCGTGGCAAGCCGGCGCCTGCCAAGCGTAATGGCCCGGCAGCAACCGAAGGGCAACGTCCGGGTTTCGGGCGTGGTGATCGCTCCAAGCGGCCTTGACGGTGTAGCGAGAAGCTAAATAGAAAGGGCGAGGCCATTACGGTCTCGCCCTTTTTGCTTGGCTGGCCTACCTAGCCTTTGTTTCTATGCCGAGGCAACGCGGATCAGATTGCGTCCATCTCTTTTGGCTTGGTACAGGGCCTGGTCAGCGCGACGCAGCAAATCATCCTGGGACTCGCAGGGCTGGTAAGTAGCGCAGCCGAGGCTGGCTGATAGCCGGACCTGTTTGTCCCCGACCAGCAAGCAGAGGTTCTGAATGGAGGCTCTGATCCGTTCGGCCACAACAGCCGCAGCCTCCGGCCCCGTGTTTGACAACACCAGGACGAACTCCTCGCCGCCAAAGCGGAACACCATGTCGACGTTGCGTAGCTGTTCTCTAAGCAGCAGCGCGGTGGCTTTCAGGGCAGCATCTCCCGCCTGATGTCCGTAGGTATCGTTAAGGTGTTTGAAATGGTCCATGTCCAGCATGATGATTGACACGGCTTGGCAATGGCGGCGCGACAATTCGGTTTCCCGCGTCAAAGACTGGACCATGGCTGCGCGATTGCCAGCACCTGTCAACGGATCTCTGAGCGAGGCTTGAACGGCTTGCCGGTAAAGCAACGCATTGCGCAACGGGAATAGCAGGCAGTCGAGGGCATCTTCGAGCTGATCCAGAAGCGGATCGGCCACATACTTCGGGCTGAACAGGCGCAGCTCGCCGAGGCAGTCCCCGCTATGGGAGAGCGAATAACTGACATCGAAGCCATTGGTCTCGCCAATTTGAAGCTGGAAGTCAGTGCCCGAATGGCGGTACGAAAGGGCTCGCAGTGGAACGAGATGGCGGACCTCCTCGAAGAAGAACTCCAGTAGCCGGTCGAGCTCAAGGCTGGTTTGCAAGCGCAACGTCAGATGTCTCAGTCTTTCGGAAAGGCCATATTGGCCAGTCGAAAGCGTCTTGCTGCAACTGATGTCCATGCGTCGAATTCGGGCGCTGCCGATGTCGACTGTAGAAGGAGTCTGCTTGTCTGCCAGCATGGGAGTGAACCTCAGAACGCTGCCTGCGTTGATAGAGGTTCTATAGCGAATATGATGCCAACTTAATAATTCCCACAAAAACAAGTACTTAGCTCGTCGCTTCAGTTCTTGTAGCAAGAGGTTGCCAGCGAAACGGCAGCCTGATGCCAAATTGACATGTATGCCGCTGCCGTTGCGCCGGAAAACAGGCGCCCCAGCTGAGTGCTTACTGAGCGTTGAGTGACTGTCCGTTGACGTCTCGACTGTCCGGACCCATCAGATACAAGTAGGCAGGCATGATTTCAGCTGGCAAAGGGTTGACCGCAGGATTCTCCCCGGGATACGCCTTGGCGCGCATGTCTGTCCGCGTAGCGCCAGGATTGATGCTATTGCTGCGCACGGAGCTGGTGCCATCCAGCTCGTCAGCCAGTACCTGCATCAAGCCTTCGGTGGCGAACTTGGAGACTGCATATCCACCCCAGTAGGCTCGACCTTTCCGGCCGACGCTGCTCGACGTGAAAATCACCGAAGCGCCATCCGCCAGTTTCAGCAGTGGCAGTAGGGTGCTGGCGAGCATGAAGGTAGCGTTCACGTTCACCTGCATTACGCGCATGAAGTTATCGCCTGATAACTGTTCAATCGGAGAGCGGGGGCCCACGATACTGGCGTTGAGCAGAAGCCCGTCCAGTCGCCCAAACTCGCGCTCGACGGTCGCGGCCAGTTCATCGTATTGATGTGGCAGTGCGGTTTCGAGGTTGAGCGGTATTACCACTGGTTGCGGCCAGCCGGCTGCTTCAATCTCATCGTAGACCCGGTTGAGGTTGTCCTCGTTTTTGCCCAGCAGGAGCACGGTCGCCCCATGTGCTGCGTAGGCTTTTGCGGCGGCTTCGCCAATACCGCGGCCTGCGCCGGTGACCATGATGATCCGATCCTTGAGCAGGTCGGGGCGGGCTGAGTACTCGAACATCTGAAGCCTCGTAGAAAACAGAGTAGGGCGATCGCCCATTGGTAATTATCGTGAAAGTGGTGATGGCCGTTGTCGGTCAGTCGAGCCTTGGCGACCCGAGAAACCTGCGCAGCTCAAGCGGGTGATTTACCACCACATCCGCGCCCCAGGTATCTGGATTGTCATCGGGATGGATATAGCCGTAACGCACAGCAGCCGTGCGGCTTCCTGCAGCACGCCCGGACTCGATATCCCGAAGATCGTCTCCAACGAACAAGACGGTTGCAGGATCGAGGTCCAACTGGCTGCAGGCCAACAGCATCGGCTCAGGATCGGGTTTGCTTTTGCTGACGTGATCGGGGCAGACCAGAACGGCGGAGCGAGAAGAAAGCCCCAGTTGCTGCATGATCGGCTCGGCGAACCGCACTGGCTTGTTGGTAACCACGCCCCAGATCAGATCGGCTTGTTCGATCTCGGTGAGCAACTCTGCCATCCCTTCGTATAGCTGGCTCTCGACTGCACAATGCTGTTGGTAGCGCTCCAGAAACTCCAGCCGTAGTAACTCGAACTCGTCGGAAAGCGGGTCGACATCAAAAGCGCTGAGTACCATTGCCCGGGCACCACCGGAAACGACGTCACGCACATGCTGGTCAGGTACGCGCTCGAGGCCGCGCGCCAGACGCATGGCCTGCGCCACGGCGATAAAGTCCGGCGCAGTGTCGAGCAGCGTACCGTCCATATCAAATAAAACTGCGCGCAGACGCATCACGCCTCCCGCAGTGTCTGGATCATGTAGTTCACGTCCACGTCAGGTGACAGCTTGTAGTGTTTTGTCAGGGGGTTGTAGGTCAGGCCGATGATGTCCTTTACCAGCAGCCCGACTTCGCGGCTCCAGGTGCCAAGCTCCGAGGGGCGAATGAACTTCCGGTAATCATGCGTACCGCGCGGCAGCAGCTGCAGCACGTACTCAGCGCCGATAATGGCGAACGCATATGCCTTCGGGTTGCGGTTGATCGTCGAAAAGAACACCTGCCCGCCAGGCTTCACCATCTTGTAGCAAGCTCGAATGACCGAAGCGGGATCCGGCACATGTTCGAGCATCTCGAGGCAGGTCACCACATCGAACTGCGCAGGCATTTCGTCAGCCAGCGCCTCGGCAGTGATCTGTCGGTAATCGATCTCCAGTTCTGACTCGAGCAAATGCAAGCGGGCAACGGACAGAGGCGCCTCGCCCATATCGATCCCTGTCACGGTAGCGCCACGCTGAGCCATGGCTTCGCTGAGAATTCCGCCACCGCAGCCGACGTCCAAGACCTTTTTGCCGGCCAGCGAAACGTGCTCATCAATCCAGTTGACCCTGAGCGGATTGATTTCGTGGAGCGGTTTGAACTCGCTTTCGCGGTCCCACCACCGATGTGCGAGGGCTTCGAATTTGGCGATTTCGGCGTGGTCGACGTTGCTCATGGTCTGTTCCATTTAGAAGCTTGAAGGGGAAGCTTGAGCTGCAAATGCCCATGTTGCCAGCTTTGGTCGGATGCAGGACATCTAATAGAAGGCTTCGTGTAAGTCAGTTTGTCGCGGAGTTTCGGTTGAGGGTAGCTCCGCCTCAGTGTTTAGAGCCGATCTTGTTTCCCCACTCCTGAGCTGTGGCGATGAGGTGTTCCTCGTCCATGCGGGTCAGTTGACGGTCGTCGAGGAGGTGCTTGCCAGCGACCCACACATGTCGCACGCAATCCCGGCTACAGGAATAGATCAGTTGAGACACGGGATCATAGACAGGCTGCTGCGCTAGGCGCGATAGATCGAAGGCTACCAGGTCTGCAAATTTGCCGACTTCGATGGAGCCGGTATGGTCATCCAGCCCGAGTGCCCGTGCACCGTTGAGCGTCGCCATACGCAACGCACGATGGGCATTGAGCGCGGTCGCTGAGCCCGACACGGCTTTTGCAATCAGCGCCGCGGTGCGGGTTTCTCCCAGTAGGTCAAGGTCGTTGTTGCTGGCAGCCCCATCGGTACCGATGGCCACGTTGACGCCTGCTTCCCATAAACGCTCCACAGGGCAAAAGCCGCTGGCCAACTTGAGGTTGGACTCAGGGCAATGGATCACGCTGCAGTTGTGCTCCACCAGCAGAGCGATGTCGTCGGCGTTTACCTGGGTCATGTGCACCGCTTGAAAGCGCGGCCCTAGCAGCTGCAGGCGGGCCAAGCGAGCGAGCGGGCGTTCGCCGTACTCGCGAATCGCTTCTTCTACTTCATTTGCAGTTTCATGGACGTGCATATGAATCCCGATGTCCATTTCCGCGACCAGCGTGCGGATGCTCTCCAGCTTATCGTCGCCAACCGAATAGGGAGCATGGGGGCCAAAGGCAATACTCAAGCGCGGGTGGTGTTTAAGGTCGTCGAACAGCGCGACGCCTTTGCGAAGAGCCTCATCGGCGTCGCGGGCACCCGGTATGGGGAAGTTCAGCACCGGAATCGATATTTGCGCGCGAATCCCGTGCTTGTGAGCGAGTTGGCTGACAACCTCTGGAAAGAAGTACATGTCAGAGAAACAGGTGATGCCACTTTGCAGCTGTTCCGCGATAGCCAGCTCGGAGCCTGTTTTGATGAATGCCTCATCGACCCACCGGCTTTCAGCTGGCCAAACATGCTCGCGTAGCCAGGTCATCAGCGGCAGATCATCGGCCAGTCCCCGGAAAAGGGTCATCGCTGCGTGGCCATGAGCATTTACAAGCCCTGGCGCAAGAAGCATTCCGGAAAGGTCGCGCGTTTCATTAGCGAGGTACTGATCGGCCTCTTCACGGGGAGCTATCAGCACAATGCGCCCGTCACGTATTCCCAGCGCATGGTTCTTCAGCACAACACCAGCTGGTTCGACTGGGACAAGCCAGGTCGGAAGTAACAGCAGGTCGAGCGGCTCTACAGGTATGCGCGGCATATCGATCTTCGGATGATGAGGATAAGGATATGAGTGTAAGGCCTGTAGAACTCAGTTTGAAGGAATCCAAGGTAGGTCCGATGTTGGTACATATATAGGCAGCGGAGACAGGCTCGGTTCCTTAATTCAATCAAAGCTAAAACAACCGTTGACGTGAGAATCTGAGTGCCTATAATGCGCACCTTCTCCGGC
>CERD01111137.1_pt1 | contig 19802 bp, 12 predicted proteins | sample 530931 | NCBI WGS metagenome assembly CERD01 (sample SAMEA2621101, study PRJEB7988) | marine metagenome | isolation source: saline water (ENVO:00002010), including
GTAGCACCGCAGGGAAAAGACGGTCTAAAATGATCGCTTACGTTTCAACTTATCAAATAAAGAAAAGCAGGCTAAGTCAGCTTTATTTTGAAAGCGGTGAGTCTTTCGAAAAAGCGATAGAGGCCTTTCACCATTCTGTTAAACAGCAAGAGTTGGAAAGCGCAATCAAGAAACCCTGTCGAGAATTTGCGAAACAATACAAGCAAAATAGCGATTTCGTTTTACGAACAGTAATGAAATACATGATTGAAGACGAAGAGCTAGAGGTAAATATGGCACTAGCGAAGCTAGGGCAGAGGTATGTAAAAGGTTTTAAAGCGGTTGTCTAAGAAAAATGCTTATATTCAAAAGAGTTAAATTAATACGCAATACGCTTTAATCATACTAATCTATCGGCAATTGTCATTGAATCACTAAATAATTCAATGTTATTTTATTAGACTAAAGACTAACTATAAGGATGTAGAATGCGTTTTGTTGACGTTTTAAGCGTATTGTCCAAATCTTCCCCTTATGCAGTTTCTACTGAGCGAAAAGATGCTATCTCAGCCGAGCTTGATGCTGTAAAGAAATATCTTTACATCGAAACAGATATTCAAAAAGACTTCGAAAAACACTTAACTGCATTATCTGCCGGTGATAAAAAAGTTATTTTTCTTTGCGGCAGTAGTGGAGATGGTAAATCTGAAATCCTTACTCAATATGCATCAAAGTTTTCTCATAAAGCTGCTTTTCACTTAGATGCTACACATAGCTTTGAACCCGATGAATCTGCAATATCAACACTTGATAAAGTTTTTTCTGACTATGAACATGGTGAGAAAGCATTAGTTGTTGGTATCAATGTGGGCATGATGGGAAATTATGTCGAAGAGGGTAGCAATGAAAATGTGTGTGATGCCATCGCCAATTATTTAGAGTCAAAAGCATCAACTTCAGAGTATGTATTCTTAAACTTTGAGGACTATCCAAAGTTTAATTTAGCTAGTACCGGTCACTCTTCTGATTTTGTAAAAGCTATTTTGCAACGAATAACAAAACGTGAGGACAATATTGTAAGACAGTATTTTGATAAAGAAAAAGCTAGCCATGACGGCAATAAGCTCCTGTGTACAAATTACCAGCTCCTCTCAATTCCACAAGTTCAAGATCGAATTGTCGATGTACTGTTTAAAGCGAGATTGATTAAAGACCAGTTTTTAACGGCGAGGACGCTGCTGGACTTTGTTCACACACTATTATCACCAGAGGGATACCTGTTTGATAATATGTTTAATGCCCCGGACAACGAAATCTCATCAAAAATTGTAGATTTTGATCCTGCCGACGTTAGAACCGAAAACGTCGATAAATTCCTCTTAAGTACGAGTTTGGGTTTGTTCGACAAACGTTTCGAAGAATTTACTTTTTACTTGTCCTCAGAGTTCGGTATCCGTCAGTCAAAAAATTCTCACTCATATCTAAGACTGTTCTATCTTCTTGGAGAAGCAGAGCTCGCCAATAACTATCACAAAGATTTTCTTAAGGATTTTGATGAGCCTCTATTGGATAAGTATGCGAAAGTGTGGAATTTACATACTCACTTTGTAGGGGATAAACAAGAGAAGAAAGAGCTAAAAGCCTTCTATAAAGAGACAATATTCTCTGCAATCCACACATATATAAATAGAAATGCCAAATCGATTGCTAAAGGGAAGTTTCTTATCTCATCTCACAATGGTTATCAGATTATGACTGAAGTCGATATGGAGCCTGACTTCACGGCAATACAGCATGCACCACCAACAAGTACATCTTACTTTGTAGCCAACATATCTGTTGAAGGTAAAAGTGTTTCAATGCCGGTTAATATCAATCTTCTTAATATGATGAATAGAATTATTGGCGGCTACAGACCAAACAAGCATGACAAAAATACCATCGTTATTTTAGATGACTTTGCTGACCACATAGCTGACATAGCATCAAGCAAAGATAAGCTCACCATAGTTAAAGATGGGTTAACAATAAGCCTACGTAACGATGATGATGAAATAGAAGTAAGTGGGGTTTAAAGATATGTTCAAACTCAAAGCAGAGCTAAAACCTCAAAACAATAAACTGACGTCTTTTTTCCCAATCAACACTAAGGACAGAAAAGGTATTTTTGATTGGGATATCGTGCTTGGGCACTTTGTGAAATACGCCTATCGTAAAAGTGTAGCGAGCAACCAGTTTGAGCAATTCAAATTAAAGTGCAAAGAGCGCTTCGAATTAAAGTTAGACGAGCCACAGTTTTGGCAACACCTTGAAAAGATGTATTTCAGTGGTGATGAACTTTATAAGATAAGCCCAGAGCTTCTGCTGTTTAAAGCGCAAGACATCAAAGGGAGTTCCGCAAATAAGAGATTAGGTGATTTATTCCTGAACTTATTACAGGGCCACCATTTGCAAAAATCACCGAGTTTGAGCCTGAACTTTTTAGAGAAGGAACTAGTTGAAACATTCAATAGCTTCACTGTCTCAGGGTCTGAAGCTGGAACCGTTTCTAAAGCACCGACAGAAGTACCTTATCTTCCTTTTCTAAGGGCGCTGTTTATTGAAGACTTAGACTTTATTGCATCGAAACCAAAGTACTTCATAGAAAACATAACAGACTTTTTAAAGCTTTATGCGTTCCTTTATACCGCGCAACTCACACTTAACTTAAGTGAATGGAGAGCGGGCGAACCCACAGCTAAGCCATGCTATTTCATTCTAGATACAGAAAAAGCTTCAGATGAACGCAGCTATGTAAAAAGCTACGGTTACCGCCAATTAGCCAAGAATTTCGATAAAGTTTTTCCATATTTAGCAATGAATGAAAGTCTCCAAGACCCAGCTGCTGTCAAACAGCCATTATGGTCTATCACTTGTCTTGAAGATACCGAAGGAGCGCTAGACGCCCTAAATGCTTACGCAGTTGAATTTAAAGGAGAGCGAAAATTAGAGATAGAGCTCAAAGAAGCAAGCAGCGTGTCGGATGCGGTAGATAACCTGTTGGCACTCTTCTATGCGCAATTTGGCAGGAGTGAAACACGTCATGAAGTTAATGTTCATTTTTGCAAAGCCATAGAGTCAGAGTTATGTGGCCACTTTGTTCAAAGCCGAGGAAGAGCGGGTAGAGTTTTAGTATTTAATCAAGATTACATATTGCTTTTGACCAACATAGTTATTGGAAACAGAGAGCGCCTGCGACTTCATGAGCTACTTAAAGAGTTTGAAGCAAGAGGCGTCTTTTTTGATAAGCAAACACAGAAAGTGCTTGTGAATTTTTATGAACGTATTGGGAATGTAGAAAGAATGAGTGACAGTGGAGATGCAGTTTATGTCAGAAAAACAGTTTGAGGACTTTTTAGCTGAAAAGCTTGTAAACTGGGGCGCTGAGCATTTCTACGAAGGTTATCGTTACCAATTCCAGTCACCAGACAAGAGCAATAGCAAAAAACTATTTGATGCCCTTTGCGCCAGAAAAGCAGGCTTCATTACTATCAAGCAAGTCGAGATGCCCTTTATACAGGTTGGGGGATATAAACTCTTAGTTGTTTTGCACAGTGAAGACAAAGGGGAAGGCTGTAGTGAGAACTTTATTTCTCATATTCGAGATGTAGTCGCATCTCAACAAAGTGAAGTAAAAGGGTCTTGTCTTCTAATTATTCATAACTCAATGCTTGATACATTGATAAATTCAGCAGAGAACATTGCGCAACCAGGCTGGGTTTGGCATCCGCTAAAAATTAAAGAGGCATTAGAGGGGGAAATCGATCCGTTAAACGATAATAAGCTGGTTACTCAATGCCTATTAAGTCACCGTTTTGAGCAGATCGTTGATGATGGTGCAACGATGTTTGGGTTTGAAGAGCTCTTCAATGCGCTTGTTGATGATGGCGAAATCAGCTTTCATGAAATAGCACTGCTAAATGATCCTCTTCTGAAAGGATGGGACTCTCCGAATCAGATTGCAAACAGGCTTGAGCAAAACAAGCAAATGTATGAAAAGCTCGACTATATTACCCATCACTTTCCAACAAGCTTGGAGGAAAAGCTTGGGGAAGAAGACTTTAGCCCATCTTTCGTAAAAAAGTATTTTGATGAACAAGACCCCGAGGCATGGAAATACAACTTAGAGTTAGAAGCATGCTTACAAGAACAAAAGAGAAATAAAGAAAACCTTCTAGAGCTTGAAAAAGAATCTATCTCAGAGGGTAAATTACTTGTAAGAACGCAAGCGGATACAAAAGCTGGCAGGCGCACTAAGAACATCATTTATGTGATGCCGGAGGGAAGGAATAGCTTTGAGCTTGATTTCAGCTTCATTGGCGGAAAAGTAGAGAAAAAAGAATGTAAAATTCTCAACGCTAGTCAACCAAGTATCGATTGTAGTACCCCCGATAATGCTGGTGGAAAGCGCAGCCGCATTATGATTTCAGGCAATTACTACGATACTGCCACTTTCTTCACATTCCGCGTAAAGCGAGATAAATCTGCTGAAACTCACAATTTTAAAGTGTTAGTAGTTAAAGAAAATGAGTTTTATCTAAACTCAATAGAAAACAGCTTTCTTATAGACCCCAAACGTCAGTTAATTATTATCCAAACCGAAGAGAACAAGCTGCAAATTGCTGAACATGGTAGGGAAGAAGCACTTGCTGAAAACGAGCAAGAGTTTGAAAACACCGCAGTAGGTATGGTTGACTTCGAAAAGCTAGCTTCTGAATCTGACAATGTTGAGTTTGTAGTAAAAGGTAACGAAACACAGTTGAGGTTTAGTATTGAGGGCGCAGTAGCAACTGATGCGTTATCACTACCTCTTTTGTTCAATCAAGAGCGTTTTAACAAACTATTTAGCAACGATTATTTTGCAGTTTTTAATAAGCGCAAGAACAAGATTCAACTAGATAATCATGAAATAGCGCCTAAAGGAAAGCGTTTAACACTTTTACAGTGGGAGCAAGAGCTTTTAGACAATAATAGTCTGTATTGCCCGACATCTGAAAATTTGCATGTGGCCGTTGCAGATATCGCTACTAGCTACCCTGAACTATCGGCAGCGTACTCTACTTATTTTGCCTACCTGACTAATAACAACACCTTGCCAAGTTTGAGTGGATGGGACGAAACTTACCAGGAGCTGGTTGAGCATGTAGTGTACAATTACAACGAAGCACTAAGAAGCATTCAATACGATACTCTACTAAGCCAATCGCAAAAGCAGTTAGTTAACATCGGCTTCGCAGAGTTCAACGGTGTTGAATATATAACGCCATATCACCCTATGGTTTTAGCTTATCACCTGTATCTTGTGCAAAGGGTGATACAAGACGAAACCAACAGCTTTAAACAGCTGCCAAAAGTCACGCTTTCCAGATTGAATGCGCAAGGGTTGATGCCATTCATTTATGACCCTAATAATGAGTTTGGATATTGCCAGTATGAGACTGACAATAGTATGTGGTTACGTATTGTACCTCATCAAGAAACTAGTTACGGCTACGTACAGAAACTGGTTAGGGATAAGGTGTCAGAGTTTAGAGATGCGTTTTCAAGCCTTTTTGAAAATGGCGAACGGTCTAAGCTAATAATCAATTCCATAAACAATGGGCAAAACAAAGAAGTCTTTCTTGGCCTAGTAGATTTTATTAAACAATACAAAAATAGAGCCTGTCAGATTCACGTAAATATTTATGATGATGAAATAGAATACTGTGAGTTTGATCGGTTTTCTGACACTGCAAGCTACGACGTTATTAAAGCAGAATATGGCTTAAATAAAGGAAGAGATAAAGATATTGCTGATACCGTAATTGACCTACTCAGAACACGGTTAACGTACAGCAAGTTTGAAAACGAGAAGTTAGAAGATGGCACTTTTAAGCCTCATCATTACGCCCACATTTCATTTTTTAAGAATAACGACAAGGTACAGTCTAGAGACCGCAATGTTAACGAAGAAATAAGTGGCGTTGTTGCTGAAGGCTTATTGGCTGGCGAGGCATCATCTAGTGAAGAAGACAGTTATTCAACAGCCTTTGGCCTTAAGGGGATTGAATATTACGATAAGCCGCACCTGCAAATAGCTGAACGCCTAAATGGGCTTATAAAACCCGCGCGCAAGCCTGATGAGCAGTATTCCCGCTCTAAATCTACAGCATTAGTAGTAAGCGGTAAGTTTAGGAAACTTCTTCAATGTGCTTATTCGAGTTCAATTTGGACGACAATTATTGACCCCAAAGTAACACTGGACTTCTTTGACAACGATAAAAACGTTGTCTTGATTCATTATTCAGACAACTACACCAACTCAATAAATTATGACGCGATAACCGTTACTGAAGAATCTGATTTATACAAAAAAGTCCTTGAACGTGATCAGGGCGGCATAATTGAAGAGTTCAACGCCTTCAATGGTGAATGGCTTCTTAAAATGATCACCGCTAACGACAATGAACGCAAAGAAAAGCGCGGAATCATTGGTGCTTATAAGTTTGTAAACTGCTTGCTTAATAAGTCAGACATTACCTGGGTTCCACTTTCAGTAGCGGAGATGTTGCGAGTTGCAGGTAATATTGGCTTGAAAATGTCAGAAAGTGACTTTTCAAAAAGTAACATTGCGGGAACCATTAAGGGCGCTATTTCAGATGATGTTTTGTTTGTAGGCTTTAAGCAAGACACGATGGTATTGCTGCCTGTAGAAGTTAAAACAGGTAAAAAGCAAACGCACAACAAAGGGGTGCAGCAAGCTAAAGAGCTTAAGCGCTATCTTGAAGAAGACGTGTTAAAAGGGGATAGCTTAGCTGCTCAACTTTATCGAGGATTATTTGTAAGGCAGCTGCTGATGCAAATAGATAAGTACAAGCTCTACAACCTGTATAGCGATAACTACTTCGATGAATTACTTTCTCGTCGTGAATGGTGGTTACAGGGTAAATATGCTATTGCTGACTTAGTAAATTATCCTGAAGGCTTCTTAGTATCGCACGTAGAAAATGATACTTTCTTTGAGCCAGCTTTTGAGTTGAAAGAAAACATTCTCAAAATAGAGCTGCCAATAAGCAACCTTTCTACATTTATAAAAACTCCGTTATCACAACTTTTTGAACAGCAGCCTGAAAAGCTTTGTCACATCAATAGCGAATACATTTTAAGAGATTCCACACTACTTGTTGGTAACAATATACAGTCAAAAGAAGACACCTCTTTAAATGTGGAAGAGCAGGAAACTGACAACAACTTTAACGCTGAGACTCACGTCGAAAAGCCTGAAGTAAATGTAGCTGGCGAACATAATGTGGAATCTAGCGAAAGCTTGAAGGTGCTGGTTGGGCGTTCTGTACAAAACCAAGAGCCAGTTTTTTGGGAACCAACAAATACCGCCAAGTTCATGAATACCAACTCGGGTATTATTGGCACAATGGGTACAGGTAAAACCCAATGCACGAAATCTGTTGTTACGCAGCTCCATCGAAATCAAAAAAATAATGTTGATGGTAAGCCTATTGGTATCCTTATTTTCGATTACAAATCGGATTATGTGGATGACAAGTTTATCAGTGCGACAAGCGGCAACAAATACAATTTATTTAGGCTTCCATATAATCCTTTGAGTTTGTTTGGTGATACACCTATGTTGCCTGTACACACTGCTCGCGGGTTCTCAGAAACTATGGGTAAAGCTTTCGGTTTAGGCCAGAAGCAACAGCTTAGGTTACGACAGCTAATTTCTCAGGCTTACGATTTGGCTGGAATAAGTAAAGCCGACTCTTCAACTTGGAGTAAACCCGCGCCAACTATAGCAGACGTATGGGCGTTGTTTTTAGATAGTGAACCAGCTGAAGATTCTCTTTACGCAGCACTTGAAAGCCTTCACGAACTAGAAGTATTCGAAAGCGATGTCAGTAAATGCACAAGTCTGTACGAACTCATAGACGGAATTACGGTAATCGAGCTGGCCGGTTACCCAAGCGAAATCCAAAGCCTGGTTGTTGCGTTAACACTTGACCTCTTCTATTCTCAAATGCAAAAGCAAGGAAAGCCTTTAGTCCAAGGCGACTTCAGACAAGTCACAAAGCTCATTCTAGTGGATGAAGCCGATAACTTCATGTCACAAAACTTCCCAAGCTTGCGAAAAATATTAAAGGAAGGGCGCGAATATGGTGTCGGCGTAATCCTTTCTACTCAAGATATAACCCACTTTAAAACAAGTGATAACGACTACTCTGCTTACATATTAAGCTGGATCGTCCATCGCGTTTCTCAAATTAGAAATCAAGATATTAAGTCACTTTTTAATAAGGATGATAAAACTGATCAAGATTATTTAATGAAGTCGATAAGAGAGTTAGAAAAGCACCATAGCTTGTATGTAGATGGTGATAAAAAGATAACAAAGATTAAAGATAAAGCTTTTTGGGAATTAATAAGGGAATAAAATGGAAGTCGAACCGAAATACAGCAAACTGGGGGCAATTTTCCCAGAAAATAGAATCTACAATGTGCCTAAATTTCAGCGATCATACTCATGGCAGAAATCTAATGTTTGTCAGTTTCTAAGTGATATCGAAGAAGTTTATGTGAGTTCTTGTGAAAATGAAGAGGCCATTGAGCATTTCCTAGGGGGGATTGTTTGCGTAAAAATTCAAAATGAAAATCGGTTTGACGAGAGAAGCGTTTTCGAGTTAGTCGATGGACAACAAAGGTTGTCTACAACGGTGCTTTTGGTCTCTAGGCTTGTCAACTACTTGAATTCTCTAGAATTGAAAGTAGAAGACTCGGAACTTAGAGAAAGGCGTATTTCTAAGTATAGAAAGAAATTCATGGAAGTGACGCTGGAAGAAGACGAGCAAGAGATTTCTAAGCCCAGACTTAATATGTCGAGAAGAGACTTTGAATATTATAGAAAAGCTGTTTATGAGAATGACTTTTCTTCCTGTACTTTGAAATCGCATGAGCTGATTAAACTAGCATCAGTAGAGATAGACAAATGGCTCAAAGAACTGTTTCGAGATTTACAGCCCTCTGAGCAACTAGCAAAGGCTGACACTCTTTTCAAAGTTCTTTCCCAAGCTTTCAATATCATTATTATAAAGATGGTAGATGTTTCTGATGCATATAAACTCTTTCAAGTGATAAACGATAGAGGACGTTCTTTAACATCTGGCGATCTCTTACGTGCTGGCTCACTTGGTATAGTAGATGCTAACGGGGCGTCAGATGAAGAAATTGCTAAATTGGAAAAAATTTGGGATGAAGTAACTAGTGGAGCTGCAAAGTCCACGGATGACAAACTAATAGCATACTATACTTCTAAAACAGGAAAATCTTGCAGGAAGAACAGCATTTTCCAGTTGTTTAATGAACAGTTTTTTAATGAGTCTGACAAAGTTGAAGAGTCCATAAAAGATCTTGGAAAAGAAATTGAATTATACAACAGCTTAGCTAGCGGTACCTGGCCCTATGAGCGAAGCAACTTAAGCAGATATCAGAAAGCTAAATTGAAAAACCTTGTAGTGACATTCAAGCATTCTGCAAGCATCCCTTTGTTAATGTCTGCAACAAAGCTCAAAGAAAACAAGTTTTATCAATTAGTGTTCATGCTTGAAAAGTTTTTCTTCCTATTCCGTGTTGCGCTAAACAAAAGGATGACGCCAGTTACTAAGCTTTACCATAGTACGATAGAAAAAATAAATGAGAACCCTGAGACTTATCAGGTAGTTTGGTTTTTAAATAAGTTGCTAGATATCATTAATAATAAAGTTGCTTCAAGCGAGATTGATATTTATTTGGATAAGTTGGAATATGACGTTGATGGTGACAATAGAGCTATCAAATATATATTAATGAATTTGGAAGAAAACTTTAAGTGGCTTTCGTCAACAAGTACTTCATACAAGTATTTATATAAACATGCGTTTGACGGGCTAGACAAGTCTCCCGAACTATTTTCAATAGAGCATATTTATCCAAAGTCGGCAGAGGGCGACACGATAGATTCCGAGCTCGAGACTGTGAAAAACAATGTTGGGAATTTGACATTACTATATGCGCAAGATAACTCACACTTTGGTAATGATAGATTTGAAGTCAAAAAGACAGAGTATGATTCTGCGAGATTAAACATAACAAGGTTGCTATCGCTTTTAGATAATTGGGAGATTGATGATTATAATGAAAGGGACTTGGAAATCAGAAAACAAGTAAAGAAGCTATTCTCATTTGGACTGTTTAATGCTGAGTAGTAATCAAAACGAATGAGCGCATAAATAAAGTTAGTTACGATTTAGCTGAATCTTTTGCTTTGGATCTAAATCGTAACTAGTATGCCTATATCAACAGAGTTTACTGGATAGTTCAGTTAGGGTTTTAAAGTTTCTTAGCGAACTTATTCCATGCTCAACATGTGCAGCCCAAGCATGTTGAAGTTGTTTACCTTCTAAATCTGGGTAAGTATGCTTTAACAAAAGTTCTGTTATTTCTTGGGTTCGTCCTAACCAAGTAATCTTGTCCAATGTAAGACTACCGTTAGTAGTGTAGTCCGTTGCTGGGTCATATCTAAAATCAGACTCTATCGAACGGAAGAAAGCGATACGCGCTGATACATTAGGGGTAACGCCCGTATAGCCTTTCAACTTCTTAAGTTGCTCTTCCACAGTACGTGATAATTGCATTCTATTAGGTAGCATTAGGCAATCTCCGCCTTTTGATTTTCCCAAAAGTAACCTTCAGTTACTGAGGAGCAGCGCGTAGCTTCGTCAAAATTAATTTCGAACGCATGCGACATTTCTGGCTGTAAAATGGAGTAAAAGTCAGCATCGACTTCGGTATCTGTAGATAAAAGAATGACCTGCTCGCCAGCTTCTGGGAAATAGTGCTTTATTAACTTGTCTCTATGCTTAGAGTCGAGCCTGCCAAGCGGAGTATCTACAACAACAGGAAGTACTTTACCTGATAATTTGCCTAGGGCTTCTAGTATAGCGAAAGCAAAAATTTGCTTCTCACCAGCAGAAAGTGACTTTCTATTAATTTCGATTCCGTCGAGGTCGACCAATGCTACATCGAAAGTTTCTGGATTTATCTTAGCTGTCAGCTTCAAATCTTCTTTTCTAGCAAGCTTTCGGTAGGCCAAAGCAAATAATTCTTCGAGTTGAGAAACTCTTAGCTGCGTTAACTTCTGTGAGAATTCCTGCAACGCTCCTTGTGTCGAATTCACTCTTGCAACAGCCTTTTGTAACGACTTTTCATTTTTTTGTTGGTTAAACAGCTTTTCTAGCCTCTTGGCTAGCTCTAATGCCTTGGCCATCGACGTTTGTGCTTTTTGAAGTACGCTCTTATAAATTTCTTTTTCTTTTGCCACTGCTTTGTCTAATTCTCGCAGGCGCTCATATAAACCAACCAGTTCTTTTTCATCTGGCGCTCTTTGAATTCTGAGCGTTAGCGAGTCTAAGTCTGATTCGGCTGCAGTTAACTCAGAGAGAGTGTTGATCAACCTTGCTTTTGATTCACTCGCATCGTCGCGTAAGCTTTCAAGCTGGTGGAATTCTCTATCAGAGATATCTAGGCTTATAGTGCCTTCAGTACTGATACGCCCATCATTTTCTACATAGGTTTTAAGTAGCTCATTAACTTGCGCTTCATCTGCCTCCAGGGCTGTTGATAATGTAGTCGCAAGCTTTTCAGTTTGTGCCAGAAATTGTTCGTTAAAAGATTGTTTTGCTTTGAGTTCTTTCTCTTGAGCAAGTTGTTGGAACAGTCTGTTTATGGCGTTTGGCGCTAAAGACAAAGGAAACGCACCATCTAGTTCGTGGAGTACCTTACCCTTTATGGTATCTATTTCACGTTCTAGAGACTTTTGTTTGCCTTTTTCTTCGTCCCTTGTGATAGCAAAAGCACCACCGCGTTCTTGAATGCTTTTTTCGATTTGACTCATTTCAAAGCGAAGGCTGGTGATTTTCGGGTACAGCTCATTAGCTTGCTCTTTGTAAGCGTCTGCTTCTGCTTTAAAGCTTTCTTTTTGCTTTTGAAGGTCCGTAATTTCTTTTTGGATAGTGGCTGAGGCTTTACCTTCACTTTCTTTATTAAGGTATATATCCAAATCAATATTCAGCCTTTCTATAATGTCCAGGCCCAGCAGCTTTTGAACGGCTTCTTTAAGGTAAACACCGGTATCATCTTCAGCTAGTTCTGCAATCTTCTCACCGTCAAAAAAGAACAAGTCTCCTATACCTGGAGGAATCATTTCGGAAATAATTGACTGAATTTGTTCTGAGGTTAAATTTGAATCTTCGTCGGCGTGTTCAAAGCTTATCTTTTCTTTACCATCAATGCCCCAAGTACGAGTGATAGTAAATACGCCGTGTTTGCCTTGATGAGTGTGTGTGAACTCCAGGCTAATTGATGCTTTTGCCGCGTTATCTTCTTTCTTTGCTTTGTTATTTAACTGCTGTGAAAGGTAGTCTGCATATTCTTTATTATTTGGAATAGAGCTAAGCGCGCGTCTTCCCAATAGAAGCAGGCGTATGGCTGTAAGAATAGACGTTTTACCTGCACCATTTAAACCGCCGAAAAGAATGATCGGCTTAGATAGCAGGCCATCTTTTTTAGGCTGCAAATCGAGAGAGTGCTCGCCGTTGAATACCCTAAAGTTTTCCAAAGTTAGCTTTTTAAAAATCATAGCTGCATCTCCTTATTTAAAGATGCGGTGATGGCGGCTAACTCTGCTTCGTAGTCTTGCACTTCTTTCGACTGATTGATTTGATTTTGCCTACTGTCTTTATTCTGTTTGATAATTTCTTCGGCTGATTCCCAATCTTGCTGGATAAGCCTTCCTATTTTTTTATAAATACCAGTGCGTCGAGAAAGACCAGACATTGAAATTTCTAAATCTATTAGCTTTTTAACAAGCTGAGGTGAAACACCGTATTCCGGTGCTATTTCGGTTATAAGCGCAGCATCTTCTCTACTAAACTGGTTAGTATCATCAACCGACCAATCAAGATCGTAACCAAAGACCTCGTTGAAAATTATAGGTAAATCATCGTCCCAATCAGGCTCATTAGGGTCGTTTAACCACTCATGACGCACCGCGTGTAACTCAGGCACGGTAATTAGCTCTACGTCTCTACCTGAATCCGCTAGTTGCTTTTGGATATTCAAAAGAAGCCCCAAAGCGACTTTACGATACTTCAGCTTATAAGGGCCTGTGGTGTAATCGTCGGTTAAGATTTTCTCGCCATCTTCTCGAAGAGTTTTAAACGCTAACCTACCGTCTCTTCTAATGTGGTTGCGATATTTCTTTTTAAGCTTTGGAGAGGTGCTACGTGACAATATATTCCTATACTTAAGTAAAGGGAGCATCCACGTTTCACCATTTTGCACTAGGCTTTCCATTGCTCTGTCTTTTGTGACAACGGTGCACGTCCAGCAGCCAAAACGAGAATTACCGCAAGAAGGTGTTGTTTCATCAATAACCATAGGGCATTCGCCCTGACCAGAAGAGTCTTTATAAAGGTTCCATAAAACAAGGTTTTTACCACCCCATGGTGTTTCCCACTCAAGGTCGTACTTGTCGAACCATTTATTCTTCATTCCGTAGGGCGTGTCTTGCTGCTCGAGATGACAAAAGCGAAGGATTTTCCATACATCATCTACTGCCCACATATCAATTGGCGTGTAAATGAAAGCATTTGATAGCGTAGTGTGCTTCGCCAAATCTGAGCCATCAATTTTGTGTTTAGCGATAACTTGTGCACGTGAAGCACTTTCTTGCGACCTAGACCCGAGAACTACAATAACTTCATCATACTGGTTTACTTTGTCGGTAATAAACGTACTTACAGGGTCAATCTTCATTCGTTCAGTGCACCAGCGGAAATTACGTGTAGGTGCGGGATAGCCTTTACCAAGAAGGTTCGACCAAAAAGTTTCATTCGTTTTAGGAACGACTTTATGAGAAGTGATGGGTAACTTATCGCGCGCAGCACCACGCTGAATTGCCTCAAGAGAGCGGTTCACATGGTTTACTACAATAGGTGTCTCAACCAATGTGTCAGATGCAACAACAAACACGTGTTTATGGCGTTCTTCAGGCTTTAAGCCCAATAGCGCTAGGTAAACAAGTACCATTACAGCAGATGAGTCTTTACCCCCACTATAGCCAATAACCCATGGCCTAGTGTCTTGTAAATAAACGCGCTGTACGTTGGCTACATAGTCTTTTAGTGGGAGACCAGAAAACTCTTCCTGCTCGATGAACTCAATATAGTCTTCGAGATCGAATTGCTTGGCTAATGTCATGAATCTAATAAATCTTTTTCTTTTTGAAGGTCATCTTGAGATAACTCAAGCCCTAGTTGGCGTTTAATTTCTAGTGCTGTAAGAAATATGTTTGAGCTAGCCTTGGATAGCTTGCCGTGCATCATTGCGCGTTTAACCCATTCAGGGTTAGATTTTCGCCAGTTGACAGAATTAAGCTTTTCTAATGTTGCTACTCTTTCTTTTTCAGCAAAGTCTAAGAGGTGGTTCCCAACAATCGCAATGGCTTGAAGAGCGATACCGTGCGCTGTTAAATATTCCTGACGAAACTCACCGACAGCAAGCTTTTTATCCTGCACCAATTGCCATTCGGCCATATTATCATTAATGCAGTTCCAAAACTGCAAAGCGAACTCTTTTTCGTCTTCTGAAATATCGTCTTTAGGGCCTTTTCCTAACAATGCTCTGGTTGCGTGTTTTATTGCACTAAGAGCGAAAATCTTATTACTCTTTACTGGAATGCTTCCTTTTTCCATCTCGGTAAAACCAATAAATGGCGTGGCGTTATTCGCAAGGTATTTTGCTACACGCGCGCCTGGGTCTCTATCATCATAAAGCGTTGAAAGCGACGAGGAAGGTCGGATTGCGTGCTGGTTTAGGTCCGCAAACATTTGTTGGCTTCTACTTAACCCTTCATCGATATAAAACACGATGGCGATATTGTCTTGGCCGAGCTCTGGCTTATGTTTGATGGCTTCTTCAATTGCAGCTCTACGGTGTTGCCCATCATTTATTAGGATACTCGTATTCATAGAGACTTTTAGCGTACCAATATTTGGTGCGTTCTCTTGCTCTATAAATGAAACCTCGCTGCCTACTGATGCAGTGAGTGCTGAAAACACATAGTCATCTGGGTTATCAACCAAATATCTACTCATCTCTGGAATTCGAGTTTTATTCAGCGTGCGCTGAGCGCGTAACTCTGGCGGAACTTCTTCTTCATCGTAAATGAAGATTTTCGGTATGATACGAAGAGGGCAAGTTGCAATGTAAAATGGTCTTCCGGCTTGAACGCCACGAACTGCTGGAAAGGAATAGCAGAAGTCATTATCTAAAGTATTCAAAATTTACCCTCCTTGATGATTACGTAAAAATTTTACGTAATTTTTTGTGAAAGTAAATAATTTATTTGTTTTTACGTAAAATCTAATTGTATTTTCTTAGAGTATACTTCTTTTGTGAGAGGGGGGGAGCTGGATTTTAGGATTGATTTTAACAGATGTAATCTGCTTTATTATTCAACACAGCGTCAGAATGCTCGTCGAGATAGTCAAAAAAATCCACATCTTGCTCGGCCATTTTGATTTTAACTCTCTCTTTCAGAGTAGGAGAGTTACTTTCCTCAAAATTGTCATAACCGAGTAGCGTTAGTTTACCTGAATTTATATGAATTTTGATTAGCTGTATGTCTTCAAGTTCACCATAAAGTTGCAATGCTGAGCTTACATAAACTCTCAATAGTGGCGAAAGTAAGTCTAAGTATTGCTTATGAAAAGTTAAAGAGTGTGGTTTATCGAATTCCTCTGCTAATACGCTTTTAGGCAAGTTTTTATGGGCTTCTAAGCATTCGGCTTCTATCATCTCGACATCTGCTATTTGAAATAGAAGTTCTTTAGCTAACGTTTGGGCATTCTTGTGAGTGTCGAAGAAAGCTTTTATGTCTCGTTTTGTCTGCTCTGGCTGATATTTGTAGGGTTTTCTTTGACCGAAATGGCCTACGGCGAAGTAAACCAGCAAGTCTTCCGTTCGCATTTGTTGTGCAATAGCGAAGTCATCATTGCCGAAAAAGTTTAGGCACAGCCTAAACGCTTTTTTCATAGTGCCAACAAGTTCTATTAACTCGTCAGCTTTACTAAATTCGTCCTTCGCGGGTGCTCGTCCTAACAGCAAACACGTTTTCCAGTATTTTTCAAAAAGCTCGCTGTGCTTCGTGAATAGAAGCTGTGTATTGGCTTCTTTGATATCAACAGGTTTAGATCTCTGTTCCCAAGTTCGTGTTCGCTTATGTCGTTTCTGAAGATAATCTTGTTCTAAATACTTATCTTTGAATACGAAATATATTCCTGGGGCTACTGCAATGGCTGACTCATCCAAGCTCAGCTCAATAAACATTTTTAGTTCACTTTGAGTGAAGTACTTTTGAAAGGTATTTCGGTTAGTGATAATGCCATCTTTATATGGCGTAAATTTAGCTAGGTAGCTTTCGTTTGCCAGCATAGCCGAGACAACAAGAAGCTTATCGGTAAGAGCCCAAGCGCCTTGGATAGCTTCCATACGCTCGTTTCTTTCTTCAATAACATTAATTACAAAGCCAATGTTAACCAAGTCAGCGTTTACTTTATCTGCGTCTGGCAGAAAATTCGGGTCCCATCCAAGGGCATCTAGCCCGTGCGCTTCAAGTTCTCGAAGATCATCACCTCTGCCGCACCCATAATCAAAAATTGAGTACTGGCCTTCTAAAAAGCCGTGCTTTGCTAACACTTTCATTGGCGCGGAGAGCTCGTAACGCACTATTGCCGTTTTATCGCGCTCTATTTTTTTCTTATCGTTATCTAGCAATAGTGCGGAGTTGCGAAATAAACGCCCGTCAACTAGTTCGTAGCCGTGCGCATTTATTAGTGCTTCCCATGATGCTTTAAATCCAATGTGCCTTGAGTTTTCATAAAGTCCTGCTTGCTCACCTTCTTCGGTAATCTGTTTAAACTCTTCATACTGTGGGTGCTCTGGTAACACCATGGTTTCTTTGCGGTGAAGAATAGGGGGGATATCGTAATTAGCGTAGTCCGTTACTTTGTGCGTTAACTTTTGCAGGTCTACCGTTACACTTTGCTTTAATGCCGGGTAAGACTCTTCTTCGAAGGTAGGATAGTGCAGAAGACTTAATGAAAACTGTTTCTTAGATAACTTTATTAAATTCCACTGTTCCCTTGGAATTTTAAGCGCCTTGCCTATAGCTAGAATGACGTTTCGTAGTTTGTCAGGTAGCTGTGGCAATGTGCTGTCATGAATATAAATGGCGTCGGGAAGCTTTTTCCCAATTTTCAATTCACTAACTATTGTTTTGAATAAAGCTGCGTCCACTACAAATCCTCTGCCAAAATAACCGCCTGTTCACCCAATGCCTTTTTACCCGGGTAACGTCTACCATTTTCGCTTTCACACATAATCTGTAAATGTTTAAGCGGTTCAGTTAAATGGATACTGACATGAAGTGGCCTGTTATTACCATAATAGTAAATACGATCGTAATTTAGCCTTTGCGTAATGAAACGAACGATATCGGAAGTTGCCACATCTTCTACAAAAAAATCACAAGCAGCACCACCTCTACTGCATATTTGTTTACCCACACTGTTGGTTTCGTGAGATGAATGCTGGTCTAGTGTTGACGCAGTGCCGCTAGGTGATACTTTCTGTATAAACTTTTTCAGAGGGAAGGAAGTGAAGCCGTAAGTAATTATTGGTTTTCCTAGTTTGCGGTTGATAGGTAAAAGTACTTCACCGACCAATTCTTCTAGTGCGAGTAACGAGCTATCAATAATAGGTTCATTAGATTGTAAAAAGTCGTGCTTGCTTTTGTACCAGTTTAATAAGCTTTGACCTAGCGGGTGGGCAAGTACTGAATGTCCAGCAGGTAAAGAGTAGAAGAATGCTCGACCGCGTTTCTCATAGGCAATGCCACCTCGTTCGCGTAGGTGCATTAGCTCGCAGTCGCTGATGTTCAATGTTTGTGCAGTTTCTTGGCTATTCAATTTGTGCATACGATCCATCATATTTCATTTTAAGACTCTTGGGTATATGACAAAAACAATAATAAACTCTAAACATTATTTCTATAATCACTTTAAGGTTGACTTTGTTTTGTTTTAATTTAACCTGTGTGTGATTTTTAAAGTAATGTTGAGATTTGAAGTGGAAAAACATCAAAATTTAAACGAGCAAGCTTTCACGATGGTTGCAAAGTCATTATTAACTTACTTCACCTATTGCCTAAATGAATACTCTGGATACGAAACTCCTCGTATTGACTATGAAGCTGTTGGAAATGAACAATTTCTTGATATGTTAGAGCGGTTGTACCGATGTGGGATTAATGGGCAGGTTATTGAGGGGGATCTTGCCCCCAATGACTTAGATGACATTGAGAAGTTTGCGAAGCTAGAGAGTGTCATAGATGTTCTTACACAAAATGGCACTTGCGCCACTCTATTTCATGCCTTATCAGGGCGGCTAAAATTATGCCTACACGAAGGAATTCCAATCGAAGATATTTACGATACAACGTTTCATATCAGCCATGAAAATGCGCTTTCTGTTAGAGAACTAGTTGCTCTTTCGAACACTAGTGAAGGTTCTGTACGAAATGAGCTGTCTAAGATGCCAGCCAGTGCTTTTAGTAAAGAAGCCACAGGTAAGCAATTATTGAAAATTGAAGAAGCATCTGAATGGCTGAAGTCGCGCAAAGAATATAAGCCAACTAAAAATTTGTCAGGGATGACGGGATTAGAAAAAGAGTATGTTAATGTTCCGGTTGCCTCAGACGGCACTTATTTTTCTTATACTTGTGCTTATAAAAGAGGCGGTTATACCGTTGGTGAAAAAGGCGATGAAATTAAAGTTGAGTCTTTTGATGAGGCCCTGGACTATTTGATAAACATGCCGCACGCAAAATGGCGTAGGCCTAATGCGGCTGGAAATTATGGCATTGTCAGTGCTGTTGAATGGAAGCGAATACCTAGAATTGAATTGAATAAAGTGTTGTAGATTTTTGTATGTGGTTGAGCGCAATGAAGCGCTCAACTAATTTCAAACGAAAAAGTTGTCTTAAGGAAAAGCTACTTAACTTCCAAGTATCTGTAGGTTTTGTATTCACTATTACAGAATAAGTCTACGTGTGAGTCGGCTATCACATTACCATCACCATATAGGCCCCATGATTTGAAGCCGGTGTAACCACCGAAGCTATTTTTGGCATTCACATCAAAACACACATATTGGATAGCGCCTTCCAATAGTTCAGGATTTTGTTTAACTGAACCTTTAGTAATTTCAGCTATGCGAATATTTCTATACTCCGCAGAGCTTGGGTCTTTAAGCACATAGGTCATCAACTCTTTTGTCTTTGAAATAATTTCGCTGTCGTCCATATTGTAAAAGACGTTATGGATAGGAGAGGTGAGATGTTTTGGCGTTGCAATACAGCCCGCTAAAAGAATAAGAGAAGAAATGCCTAGCGATAGCTTAAAAAAAGAGCTGATTTTCAATTAGATACTCCACAAATTGAACGTGACAAAAATGGGCGCGGAGAGTATCAGTATTTAATTGTATTGACTAGTAATTCAAGGCTAGGTTTATGCAGTAGTCCTCACAATATATTCAGCTACTTTCTTCATCTTTCCATTGTCTGGATGCCCCCTTGTAAGGCTTGCTTGTAAATAGCAATAATTATCATTTAAATTAGCTTTAATTTATCTTAT
>CERD01034798.1_pt1 | contig 19221 bp, 14 predicted proteins | sample 530931 | NCBI WGS metagenome assembly CERD01 (sample SAMEA2621101, study PRJEB7988) | marine metagenome | isolation source: saline water (ENVO:00002010), including
TTAGTAGATAAAATCAAAACTCTATTTTTCTCAGACAAACGACAAATTTTATCATAACCTAAAAATAAAGAAACTGATGGTTTTGAAAGAATTTTTAATGAATTTAAAATACCTATATTAAATGAATACTTTAATGATACTATAATTTGAAAATTTTTATTATATTTTTTTTCAATACAAAAATTTTGAATTAACCCTGTTCGATATAAAACTTTAGCTAATTTTAAAAACAAATTATTATAATAAAAAAAAACGACTTCCTTTTTTAATACTGATGCATTTTTTAATGCTAATAAAAATTTAACTCCATTACTATGCATATATATATTTAAATTAATTTTTCCTTTTTAAAAAAAAGTTTATAATCTGTTAATAATATTTAAAAAAAATAATTATTTTATAATTCTTACTGTGTTAACTACAGCTTTTTCTTCTGAAGTTGTTAAAGCAAAAAATACGGTAAAAATAAATACAATTACAGAAACAACTGAAATATATGAACCAAAAGATGCAACAAAATTCCAACCAGCATATGCATCTGGAAAATCAGGAATTCTACGAGGCATACCAGCTAATCCTAAAAAGTGCATTGGGAAAAAAGTTAAATTAACTCCAGCAAAAAATAACCAAAAATGAATTTGACTTAAGATTTCAGAATAACGGCAACCAGTTAAAGTATAAAACCAGAAATAAAAACCAGCAAAAATACCAAAAACTGCACCCATAGATAAAACGTAATGAAAATGAGCAACTACGTAATAAGTATCGTGTAATACAGCGTTAATACCAGAGTTAGATAAAATAACACCAGTAACTCCTCCTACAGTAAATAAAAAAATAAAACCAATTGCAAATAATATTGGTGTATTAAAAACAATGGCACCTTCCCATAATGTAGCTAACCAACTAAAAACTTTAATTCCAGTTGGAACAGCAATAACCATGGTTGCAGCGGTAAAGTATGCACGTGTATCTACATCTAAACCAACGGTATACATGTGGTGAGCCCAAACAATGAAACCCATAACTCCAATTGCTAACATAGCATAAACCATTCCTAAATAACCAAAAACTGGTTTAGAAGAATATTTACCAACAATATGACTAACAATACCAAAAGCAGGTAAAATTAAAATATATACTTCAGGATGACCAAAGAACCAAAATAAGTGTTGAAATAAAACTGGATCTCCTCCCCCAGCAGGATCAAAGAAACTAGTATTAAAATTTCTATCAGTTAAAAGCATAGTAATTGCACCAGCTAAAACAGGTAATGAAAGCAATAATAAAAACGAAGTAATAATTAATGCCCACACTAATAAAGATAATCGATGAAAGTGTAACCCAGGTGAACGCATGTTAAAAACAGTAGTAATAAAATTAATTGAACCTAAAATTGACGCAGCACCAGATAAGTGTAAACTAAAAATCGCTAAATCTACAGCTGGACCCGAATGCGCTAAAATACTACTTAATGGTGGATAAACAGTCCAACCAGTACCAGCTCCTCCTTCAACATTAACAGAAGCAACTAATAAAAATAATGATTGAGGTAAAAGCCAAAAACTAATATTGTTCATTCTTGGAAAAGCCATATCAGGCGCTCCTACCATTAAAGGTAAAAAGAAATTACCAAAACCACCGATTAAAATAGGCATTACCATAAAGAAAATCATTAAAAACGCGTGACCTGTTACTAAAACATTATATAACTGGTGATTTGCTCCTAATATTTGACTTCCAGGTACTCCTAATTCCATACGAATAATCACTGACATTGTGGTACCTAAAATACCAGAAACAGCTCCAAAATATATGTATAAAATACCAATATCTTTATGATTTGTAGAAAAAAACCAACGAAAAAGCCATTGTGGAAATAGCTTATGTGCGCTAGATAAAGAAACCAATGAATAGTTAAAAAAGTTGTTAAACATATATTAAATCCTTTAATAATATTAAAAAATTAAATTTTTTAATAAAATAAATGATCCAAAATATAAGTAATAAATATTTTAATAAATAATAAAAATCAATAGTACTTAAATTTTTTAATAAGTATTACTAAATATTTTTCCTTTAAAATAAGAAATCAAAAATAAAAACCTTAAAAAATAAATTTTATTTTTTAATTGAATCTTTTACTACTAACTTTAAAAGTGGAAGCCAATTTAAAAAAAGTTTTTGTAAGCGTAAAATAAAACTATAAGGATTAATATTAATACTATCAAATTTAGTTTTAAAATCAGAATCAAAATTAAATATATATAAATTTTTAAACTTAATAAAATAAATAAGATTTGTATTAGTTTTTAAATTTTTAAAAAAAATATTAAAATCACTCACAGTCGAAAAAAAAGATGATTTTAAAAAATTATTTACTAAAGGTTTGGTTAAAAACTTTTGTAATGAATTATTTAATGAATAATTTAAAATATTGTAAGAATTAGAGCTAAATGAATTATTTTTGATACTTGAAGAAAAAATAATATATTTTTTTTCATCACAAACGCGTTTAAATAAAACTGTCTCAATTTTTTTTTTAAAATTTTTTAATTTCATAAACATGCATTAATAACCTTTGAAAAAACAAGGTTTAAAAATAATTTTTTTTTTGTTATTGATTTAAATTTAAACTGGGCAAAAAAATTTGACCAGAATTTAATTAAAATTTTACACTGAACTAATATAAATTTTAACTTACTAAAAATTAATTGGCGTCGTTTTTTCGAACTATTATTAAAATTTTTTAAAATATTAACTTTTGAATACTTTAATAAACTAAAATTACAATTTAATGACTTCAAACCACTAAAGTTATAAAATAAAATATATTTTTTATATTTAATAAAATTATCTTTAAATACTAAAATATAAGCTTTAGGAACAAATCCTATAACTCCCTTAGATAATCCTAAATAACCTCCTCTGCGTATTTTATATAAATAAACAATATGGTTACTACTAGACCAAGTATTTAAGCGATTTACCAATAAATTAGCTACACTAATATTTTTTTTTTTTTACCAACATTAGAAAAATAAAATAATAAATTCTTATGGCGATAAAAAAACACATTTTTTACTAATGAAAACCCAATTTTTAATAACCTAGAGCGCATTGAAATTATATATTTTTTAAAAGTTATTTCATATAACTCAGAGTAATTATCAATTAAAAAGTTTTTTGATGCTTTTTTTAAAGTATTTCTAATTAAAAATTTAGGATACTCGTACTTAGAAAGATACTTATTAATTGTAATGTCGTGTAAAATTGATTTAGAAAAAAAGAATTTATTAACTTTCATATAAATTAATTAAAATTATTTATAACAATCTTAGTAGCTACAGGCATTCTAAATTGAGCCGCTTTAAGTGCACGTGTTGCAACATTAATAAGCGAAGTATTAATAACACAAAACATAAAGCCCGGTTGAAGCTTACACACCCAATAATTTTTTCCACCTTTTCCTTTACCCATACGTGATCCAGATGATTTTTTACTAATTGTCGCATTCGGAAAAGAAAAAAATTGAATTTTTCCTATTCTTTTTATAATTTTATTTATAACTTGACGAATTGCTTGTAATTGCTCTGAACTCATTAATCCAGAAGATAAAATTTTCAAACCAATACTACCATTAATTATAGCAGGGTGGTCAATTTTTTTATAAATGCGTTTAATAGGTTTAGCTCTAAAAGACTTTTTAAATTTTGAAAATTTAGGAATAAATAACATAAAATATTAAAAATAGTTTACTTTGATCTATAAACCCAGATTTTTAAACCAAAAGTACCATAAATTGTAAATGCGTGTGATTTAGCAAATTCAATTTTTTTATTAAAACTTTGCAAAGGAAATTGACCAAAAGTAATACATTTTTTACTACCACGTCTTTTTCCTTTAAGATTTCCTGAAATACTTAATTTAAACCCTTTTAAATTAGAATCTTTTAGTTGTATTAAAAAAATAAAAAATTTTTTAATAAATTGGAAAAAACGTGCATGACGTTTTTTTTGTAAAATTCTAAAAATTTCTGTCAAAACTTTAATATAAAAACTACTATTAATCTTACCAATAGAAAAAAGAAAGCTTAATTTAACAAAGTCTAAGAAAAAACGAAAACGTCTTGGAAACAATACATTTACATAGCGTTTGAAATTTCTAAAAAGTTTTAAAATTGAATCATTTTTTTTTTTTAAAAAAAAGTTAATACTTGTAAAACAAAATACAATTAAATTTTTATTTAAAATTTGTAACTGCTTTAAAACTAAAGAACAAAATTTATTTTTAAGAAAAAATAATGCTCTAGGTGAAGTATTTTTAAACATTAAACGAGTTGATTTTTTTTTCATTTTTAATGTTTTTACAACATTAAAAAATAAAACAAAATTAATAAAAATTTTATTTTCTACAAAATTTAAAATAAATTTTGTCAAAAAAATTTTATGATTACTAAATAATTTTTCTATTAATTTTAAAAAAGTATAACCATAAAGGAATTCTAATGAATTATTTCGGTATAAATTTAAATTAACTTCAGATTTTCGTAAGGTTAAAACATTTGATTTTTGTCCCACAACTAAAAATTATTTTTTATTTTTTCCTTTTTTTTTATTTTCTTTTTTTTTTAGTTGACTATTTCTAGTCATACAAAACTCACCAAATTTAAAACCAACTTTGTCTCGAGTAACAAAAACAGGTTTAAAACGGTTTCCAGTATAAACAAAAACTTTTTTAGAAATAAAATTACTTGAAATAACTGAACGACGTGACCAGATATTAAAGTAATTTGAGTTTGATTTAACGTTTAATTTATTTAATGCAAATTTTTCAACAAAGGAACCTTTCCAATTCGCTCTTCCCATATTTAAAGTTTATATATTTTTTTAGTTTTTGATCTTGAAGTTGAACAATTCTGAGTTGGCTTACCCCAAGGTGTTGTCCAAGCACGTCCTCCATTTGTACGTCCTCCATGAGGGTGATCAACAGGATTCATTACAATACCTCTAACTCGTGGACGAAATCCTTTTAAACGATTTCTACCAGCTTTTCCTAAAACTACTAAATTATTAGAAACATTAGAAACAACACCTAATGTCGCAAAACAAACAGATGATAATGTTACAATTTGATTCGATGGCAATCGAACGCGACAATTATTATTATCTTTTTGAATTAATTGACAAAAAGTACCTGCTGCTAAACCATATTGTGGCGATTTTTGTGAATTTAAACTTATAGAATTCAAAATAGAACCACTAATATGCTTACCTAAACAGCTTCGATAACCTAATCTAAAATCAGTAAATTTTAAAGAAGAAGCAATGATAGAACCTGAAACAGTACCTTCAACGGCTAAAACATAACTAAATTTATATTTTAAAAAATCAAAATACACAGAAACAAAAGCACTTCGATTTGGATCATAGAATGAAAATAGAATAATACCTAAAGACGGATTATTTAATGGATTTATCTGACGATATAGTTTTTTACAACCAGTAGAACGACCCCACATAGTAGTATGACCTGTAACCGACGAACGACCAACACAACGTTTAATATTAAAAGTTAAGTTTTTTAAAAATTGATTATATTTACAAAGTAAAAATTTAGGTAAATACTCGTAATGACGTCTACCGGGCGTAAAAGGTTTAGATTTAAGAATCTTCATAAAAGAATTAAGAATAAGTAAAAATTAAAATAAATAGATTAATTATCTTTTTAAAAAGTTATAATTTTTTTTTAAAAAAAATTATATATTTGAGGGCAAGCAATGGGATTTGAACCCACAACCTTTAAAGTCACAGTTTAATACTCTACCGATTAAGTTATACTCACCTAACTTTTAAAAAAAATTACATCTTAAAGGATTTGAACCTTTAACCTCAAGCTTAGAAAACTTTTGCTCTTCCAATTAAGCTAAAGATGCTATAAAAAAAATTAAGGTTTTAAAAATATTTTATAGGTTTTAAAAATACTAGAAGAACAAATTATGGAATATAGCCAAATGGTAAGGCATACGTTTTTGGATCGTTGTATTGAAAGTTCGAATCTTTCTATTCCAGAATGAAAAATAAATTTTATACTATAAACTAGGCTTAGGTAGACTCGAACTACCGACTTCACGCTTATCAGGCGTGCACTCTAACCACTGAGTTATAAGCCTTTTATTTTAAAAAAAGGTATAAAGTTATAAACATAAAAACTGTCCACTAAAAAATCATGTACTATATATTACCCATAGCATGCCTCAATTTGATTTTTATACTTGGTCAGCGATCAGTTTTTGGACAATCTTTTTTTTTCAATACTTTTATTTTTTTTTATTGTATTACGTATTAAGTGCTTTAAGCGAAATACAAAAAACTTTACAAAAAATTAAATTTTTTTTAAAAAAAAAAAAAAGTACTACTTTAATTGATTTTTTCTGTAATTTATACTTAACTAAAAAAAATAACGCATAAAAGATGCCCGTATTAACACAACGTTGGTCGAATAACTTTTTATTATCATTTTTAAGTAATCATATTTTAAGCTACCCTACCCCAATTAATTTAAATTATGCTTGGAGTTTTGGTTCTGTAGCTGGAATTTGTTTAGTAATTCAAATAATAACTGGAATTTTTCTAGCTATGCATTATGTACCACACATTAGTTTAGCTTTTGATAGTGTAGAACATATCATGCGTGATGTTAATTATGGATGGCTTATTAGATATTGCCATGCTAATGGTGCATCAGTTTTTTTTATTGTTGTTTATTTGCATATTTTTAGAGGTTTATATTATGGATCTTATATGCACCCTCGTGGATGGCTTTGGGCGAGTGGAGTTTTAATTTTTATTTTAATGATGGCAACAGCATTTATGGGTTACGTATTACCATGGGGACAAATGAGTTTCTGGGGTGCTACCGTAATTACTAACTTATTTTCTGCAGTACCTGTTTACGGAGGTTTAATTGTAGAATGGCTATGGGGAGGATTTTCAGTAGATCAAGCAACTTTAAATCGTTTCTATAGTTTACACTACCTATTACCTTTTATTATTGCTGGAGTTACTATGCTTCACTTATGTTTATTACATAAATATGGATCAAATAATCCATTAGGAATTAATACTGATATAACCAGTGTACCATTTTACCCTTACTTTTATGTAAAAGATTTTTTTTCTTTTTGGGTATTTTTATTTGGTTATTTAAGTTTAGTTTTTTTTGCACCAAATATGTTAGGTCACCCTGATAATTATATTCCAGCAAACCCAATGGTTACTCCAGCACATATTGTACCAGAATGGTATTTTTTACCATTTTATGCAATTTTACGCTCTATTCCAAATAAATTAGGTGGAGTATTAGCAATGTTTGGAGCTATTGCTGTTTGGTTATTATTACCAATTATTAATATCTCATCAACACGATCAAACATCTTTAAACCTTTAACAAGTTTAAATTATTGGTTTATTGTAAGTAATTTTTTAATTTTAGGTTGGATTGGTCAACAACCTGTTGAATATCCATTCATGGAAATTGGAATGTTTACTACTTTATTATATTTTCTATTGTTTTTAGTAATTGTTCCGTTTTTTACTATTTTTGAAGAAAATTAAAATTTTATTATTAACAAATACCCAAGAACACAGAAGTTTGGAATTAAAAATAGAAGTGAGTAATGAGATTCGAACTCATACGATTTGTTTGGAAGACAAATAATCTACCATTAATTTATACTCACAAAAAATATAATACTATAAAATAAGTAGCAACGGACTCGAACCGCTAACCTGCTCGTTGTAAGCGAGCTACTCTACCAATTAAGTTAGCTACTTTTTTAAACACTAGAAATAGCTGTAAAAGGGACTTGAACCCTTACTCTTAAAAAGAACTAGAACCTAAACCTAGTGTGTATACCAAATTTCACCATTACAGCAATTACAAAAAATTAAATAATTTTTGGAGAAAATCGGACTTGAACCGATAACTTTTTGTATGCAAAACAAACACTCTACCAATTGAGTTATGTCCCCTAAGCAGAAATTTTTAGGATAAAGTGGGATTTGAACCCACGGTATTCGAAAATACTTTAGTTTTCAAAACTAACGCTTTAAACCGCTCAGCCATTTATCCAAAAAAAAACAATATTCTTTCGGAGCAATGTGATTTGAACACATGACCTTCTATTCCCAAAACAGACGCGCTACCAACTATGCTACACTCCGAAAATAATTTAGAATGGATGGGATTCGAACCCATGGTATAAAAAATATACAATGGTTTAGCAAACCAACGCTTTAAACCGCTCAGCCACCATTCTTTAAAACGAGAAAAACGGGATTTGAACCCGCGACTTTTAACGTGACAGATTAATACTCTAACCGCTGAGCTATTTTCTCAAAATTTCAAAAAGATTAAGACCGGATTTGAACCGATATTAAAAAATTTGCAATTTTTTACATTACCAATTATGTTACTTAATCAAATTGGAATTTAATTTTTTATACTCACTATTGGACTTGAACCAATATCTTAAAAAAAAGAGAAGATTTTAAATCTTCCGCGTCTACCAATTTCGCCAAGTGAGTGTAAAACTACCCTTTATGAGATTTGAACTCACATTGTTGCTGTGAAAAAGCAATGTCCTAACCTAATTAGACGAAAAAGGCAATTTAAATTTTTAATCCTCCCCAAATAGGATTCGAACCTATGACCTAACGGTTAACAGCCGTTTGCTCTACCAATTAAGCTATTGAAGAATATTTTATATAAATAAAGTACTTTTTTAAAAAAAAAGGTTAATCTATTATTAATTTTTTACTAATTAATAAGGTAATCCATTTAAAACCCAAAGACTAGTATAAGTAAAAATTAAAAAACCAATAGTAACAGGTAAAAGAACTTTCCACCCGATTTCCATAAGTTGATCATAACGATAACGTGGTAAACCAGCACGTAGTAAAACAAAAAGAATAACAAAAAAAATTATTTTTAAGCTAAACCAAAATACTCCAGGAATACAATTTAAAATACTAATGGGTGCTAACCAACCACCAAAAAATAAAATAATAACTAATGAACTCATCATTAATATACTTGCATATTCTCCTAATGAAAATAAAGCAAAAGTCATTGCTGCATATTCTACGTTATAACCTGAAACTAATTCTGCCTCTGCTTCAGGTAAATCAAAAGGATGACGATTAGTTTCTGCAACTATACAAATAAAAAAAACTATAAATAATAGAGGCATTATAAACACGAAATATAAAGTCTGACCTTGAAATTCAATAATAGCATTTAAATTAAAAGAACCAGTAATAATAACTATAGTACCTAAAACAATACCAATAGGCAACTCATAAGAAACCATTTGCGCTGCAGAACGCATAGCTCCTAAAAAAGCATATTTAGAATTACTTGACCAACCAGCCATTAATACACCATAAATACCTAAAGCAGAACAAGCTAAAAGATATAATGAACTTAATTGTAACTCAGTTAAAAAAGAATGCTGCGAAAATGGAATTACAGCCCAACCCATTAAACTAACAGCAAAAGTAATACAAGGTGAAAGATAAAAAATTATTTTATCAGAACTACTTGGTAAAATTTGCTCATTAGTTAATAATTTTAAACCATCTGAAAGAGGCTGTAATAAACCAAAAACACCAATAACATTAGGACCACGACGGCGCTGAACTGCACCTAAAATTTTTCGTTCTGCATGAGTAAAATATGCAACTGAAATTAAAAGAAAAACCATTAAACAAATTGTTGAAAGTATAAAAAATAAAGTACTCATAAAAATATTTTTAAAAAAGAATTATTTTTTTTCTTTTTTTGTTCCGTATTGAGATCGTGCTGTTTTTCGACCAACTAATCCGTCAAAATCATATTTACCTCGTATTAATTTATATTTAACCCCAGGCAAATCTGGTGTTCTACCACCTCTAATAAGAACTACAGCAAAAGATTGCAAATTATGACCTTCACCAGGAACATAAGCCTCGATAAATTTATTAGATCTAATTTCTAATTTCACTACTTTTCGAGATGCAGAGTTAGGTTTTTTAGGACTACGTGTAAAAACTTTTTCACAACTACCTTTTACTTGTGGATTTCCATTTAATGCTGGTGTTTTTTTTTTAACAATTTTGTGAACTCGAAAAGAAGTTAGTAATTGATTTCTAGTAGCCATAAGAATTTATAATAAATAATATACTAAAAAAGAAAAAAGAAAAAATTAGTGACGATAATGGTGACCAAATGTATCAGCTAAAAACATACAAAACATAACAAGGAATACATATACCTGAATTACACTAACTGCTAATTCTAAAAGTAATAATGGAAATAAAAATGATAAAATCACACCTACCCAAAATGAAGCAACAAAACTAAATGCTTTTACACCTGGAAGACTAAAAAGTGATTGTAAAATAACTTTCATAATAACGTGTCCAGACATAATATTAGCACATAGTCGACAAATAATACTTACAGGTCGCATTACATAAGTTAAAAGTTCAATTGGAAATAAAGCAACACCTAAAGTACGAGACATTCCAGGAGCATGAAAAGAACGAAAAAAAGTTAATTCGCGATCATAAGCTAACCAAAAAAAAATACCAAAAATAGATGGTAAAGAAAAAGCACTAATAACAGCAAACTGACTAGTTAAACTCATAAAAATAGGGAAATTACCAGCTAAATTTAAAAGTAATAGAAAAATCGCTAATGCAAATGTTATTGGAAATACTACTTGTTGGTAATATTTAACATGAACATGTTTTTGTAAAGTTGCTTGAATTGCTAAATATCCTAAATGAAAGTGGCTTTCTAATGAAGTAGGCATTGCATAAAAAGTTCCATTTACAGGGCTTTTTATTACCTTAATAACAAGAGTAGCAACAGAAAAAATAATGAAAAAAATAACAGTCACATTTGATATTGTAAAATCAATAGCAGGTAAAGACATGATATTTAATTGCTGACCTAAAATAAATAAATTTGCAGGAATAACAGGGGTAATAACAAATTGCTCAAAAGGACTAAAATACATAAATGAAGAATTCATAAATTTAAAATAAAATTAAAGTAAGTTATGAAGTAATAACACACTTTAAATGCATTGTATTAGGTACGTTACTACGTAATAGTTTTAATAGTTTATTATTAAAATCTATAATAACAACAAATTTAAAAAAAGTTAACTCAAAACTTTCTTTTGCTTTTTTTGTTACATGTGGAGATTTTAATATTGTTTTTTTTTTTTTTTTTAATGGTAATGACACAATTTTAAAATCAATATGAAATTTTTTTAATAAAGATGAAATATAATTTTTATAATTGTGCAACGATTTTTTTGTTAAAGATGTATAAAATAAAAAAGATTTAGAACTAGAATTAACCATAAATTATTTTTTTGCTAAAAATAACTTAGAGCTTGGCAATGATTCTGGTAAAGATTTAGATACCCACTCGTCAACAGAATTAATTTTTACCATAATAGGCATAAAACCATGATTAACACCACAGATTTCACTACACTGACCAAAGTATAAACCAGAACGTTTAACATAAAGAGAAGCTTCATTTAAACGACCAGGACATGAGTCAACTTTAATCCCAAATGATGGAACAGCCCAACTATGTAAAACATCAGCAGATGTAATTAATAGTTTAATTGGAACTGATTTAGGTAATGTTAATTGATTATCGGTTGTTAATAAACGAAATTCACCTAAAATTAAATCTTCAGTAGGAACCATATAAGAATCAAATTCACGAGCTTGAAAATCTAAGTCTAAAAATTCATATGACCAATACCATTGATGACCTACTATTTTCACAGTTAAAACTGGGTCAGTTAAATCATCTAAAGAATATAAAAGATTAAATGATGGATATGCGATGCTTAATAAAATTAAAGCAGGAACGATAGTCCAAAAAATTTCTAAATTTTGTGAATGGCTAAAATAAGAATTTGAATTTTTATGATGTATTGAATCAGTTAATAAAGTTATAATTAAAAAAAAAATTACAGCTAAAACTAAAACTAAATCTGCCATTATTAAGTCATAAAAATTTGCCATCCATTCTAAGCAATTAGTTGCAGGATCTTGAATTGACAATTGATAATTAACAGCAGCATCACAAAAAAGAGAAAATGAAAATGAACAAATTATTACTAATACGAATAAATTTGAAAAGTGTGAAAATTGATTAGATTTCATAATTTAATTTTTAAAATATAATGCTTTTTTATTAATCTAATTAAAAATTAGATAAAAAAAGTATTTTCTAACTTACGGATTTCATGAGATTAATCTAATAAGTAATATATGAATAATCCCACACGAGTAATTTAAGTGCCTATAAAATAGATTTAAATTAAATTAAACAGAAAAAGTTTTTTCTAACTTGCGAATTTCACGAGATCGGTTTAATAATACATTAGAATATTTTGTAAAATTATTTGTGCGTAAATAATCTTCAATAATTAATTTAAATGGATATGAACTATATTTAAAATTAATCAACGAAATATTTTTAGTATTATTAACTAAATTAAATAAAAATGATGATGGTGAAAATAACTTAGAATTTGATAATATTTCATTAAAAACAGATTCTAAATTATTACGATTATCAACAAAATTCCCAGGAAATTTTAATTCTTTACTAATAATTTCAATTAATGCAGTAAAAAAAGATTCAAATGAAATAACACCCCAAGATTTTTTAATTTCTAAAGGTACTACAAATTGTGGACGTTTTTCTAAATTTAAAAATAGCCCTCCAGTTTCTTGCGGAACTAAAACTGAAACAGTTGATGAAGTATATTCTATTAATTTAGAATTATGACTAGCAAAATTAATACATTCTTTATTATTATTAATAGCTATTTTACGTAAATTTAAGCTATCTTCTAAATTTAAAAAATATAAATTTTTTGCTGATTCTACTGTTTTATTATTATACGAATTAATATTTAAATAATTAATACTTTCTTCATTACTTTTAGTATGAATTGTATAATTTAAAACACTCGAATTTTTTTTTAAAAAAAATTCTAAGCTGCTAGAATCAACACGATCCATTAATGATTTTCCAGAAATAATCATAGGATTTACTGATTTTAAAAATAATTTAGAAACTATTTTATTTTTACTTCCAAATAAAGAAATTACTTCAGAAACACCAAAACGTACAAATAAAGTTGAATATGTAGAGCTCATAAAATTACCAAATGAATAAAAGTTTAACTCATTAATTAAAAATTTAGTTCGCAAACGAATATTTAATAAAGAAGCTTCAACATCGATGTTACTAGATAAAAAAAAACAAACTTTACTATTTAAAGAAGTAATTTTTGAAATTTTACTATTAAAACCCCATAAATAATAATTAGATTTTTTTTTTTCATTTGAAAGAACTTTAACTTTTAATTTATTCTTACTTAAAAAGTTTAATTTTTTTAGTAAATTTAACTCTTTAACACTTAATTCTTTATTAATTAAAAATAAACTTTGAGTACCATTTAAAAATGAAACAACTTTTTTAAAATTTGGATATGATAAAGCTGCCTTACCTTCAACTCGATGATTTGATAATGAATCAAAAGCAAAACGTCCTTTATCAGAAATCCAAGATTCATTTAAATTTTTATTTTTTTTTGGATTAACTCTTACAACATCTAACTCCTTATAATTAATATAAATATTATTTCCTAATCCATCAGTTAAATCAACACTTTCTAAAGATTTTAACTCCCATGGACGTGATACAAAAGCTGAGGTTTTTAAAGTTAAAGCCCCAACAGGACATAAATCAACGACATTAGATAAAATAGGTGAATTTGAAATTTTACTTATATAGTTACCAATTTCAGTATTTGTACCTCTATTCAGTGTACCTAAAGAAAAAGTACCACAAATCTCAATTCCAAAACGAATACAACGAGTACAATGAATACAACGATTCATAATCGTTTTTACTAAAACACCACAATATTTATCTTCAACACCTCGCTTATTAATATAAGCTCGACTAACACGAGTTCCGTAAATTTGAGCTTGATCTTGTAAATCACACTCTCCTCCTTGATCACAAATAGGACAATCTAAAGGGTGATTTAATAATAAAATTTCTAAAACATTTTCACGAGATTTTAAAACACGTGGACCTTTTGTAATAATAGACAAATTATCCATAACAGGCGCGGCACAAGCCGCAACGGGCTTGGGAGCTTTATCTGTTTCTACAAGACACATTCTACAATTACCAGCAATAGACAAATTTTCATGAAAACAAAAACGTGGGATTTTAATACCTATAAATTTACAAGCTTCTAAAATTGAAATATTTTTTTTTACAAAAAAAAAACGATTATTTATTAAAATACGAACCATTTACTAATTTAATTTTTTTTTTAAATACTTAAATAACAAACAAATATGTGATTAAAAATATGTTTACCTATTATATTCAACTTGAAAACGTACTACTTTATTTAATTTTTTTACACTTACTCTACCAAGAAATAAAAAAATATTAATTATTTTTATGACAAAAAAATTAAAACATGATTCCCAATTAAAGTATTTAATGTTTTGTTTTTTAGATAACAATAGAGATCTAATTAGATTTCTTGTAATAAAAAATGCATAATAATTTTTTAAGATATAATTAATAAAATTATAATTTATAAATAATATATATATGAAAATTTAGTACTTATAAACTAAAAGCCTCACAGCTCTTACATTTTAAGCCTATCAACGTAATAATATTTTACGATTCTAAAAAATTTTTTTTAAGGTAAGTTTCTCGCTTAGATGCTTTCAGCGATTATCTCTTATAAACTTAGCTACCCAGCGTTGCTTCTGATGAAACAACTGGTACACCAGAGGTTTTACGTAATTTGGTCCTCTCGTACTAAAATTTAATCCTTTCAATTTTCTTCAATTACAGTAGATAGGGACCGAACTGTCTCACGACGTTCTAAACCCAGCTCACGTACCACTTTAATCGGCGAACAGCCGAACCCTTGGAACCATTTACAGCTCCAGGATGTGATGAGCCGACATCGAGGTGCCAAACAATTTCGTCGATATGAACTCTCAAAAATTATAAGCCTGTTATCCCCGGCGTACCTTTTATTCGTTGCGTGATGAATTTTCTACTCAAATTCACCAGATCACTATGACCGACTAAATTTAAAAAAATTTTATCCCTGTTTGATTTGTTAATCTTATCAGTTAAGCAGATATACACCATTACGTTTAAAAATAAATTAATATTTAAATCTGCCTTTGTACACCTCCGTTACTTTTTAGGAGGTGACCGCCCCAGTCAAACTACCTCTCATAAGCTGTTTATAAAATTAAGTAAAGCTAAAATTTAAGGGTGGTATTTCACTTGATGTTTTTTACTCCCACCTATTCTACACAAAAATTAAAACTTTACAACTTAAAATCATAGTAAAGGTGCACGGGGTCTTTCCGTCTAGCTGCAATTAATCCGCATCTTCACGGATATTTCAAATTCACCAAGCCTATGTTGGAGACAGCGGAGAAGTCGTTACACCATTCATGCAGGTCGGAACTTACCCGACAAGGAATTTCGCTACCTTTGGACCGTCAGAGTTACAGCCGCCGTTTACTGGGAATTCAATTGATTGCCTAAACAATCGCATTTAGCCTTGCAGCACCGGGCAGGTGTCAGCCCCTATACATCTTCTTTCGAATTAGCAGAGACATGTGTTTTTATTAAACAGTCGCTTCTCCTTCTTTAGTGTCAATAAAATATAATTTTATCACTCCTTCTTCCTAAGTTACAGAGCTATTTTGCCGAGTTCCTTCAACATAGTTATCTTGAACGCCTTAGTATATTCTACTAATTTACCTGTGTCGGTTTAAAGTACGGGTTATATTTATGCTATTTCCAGAAAATCATTTAAATTTATTTTATGAATCAATATAAAATAAATTTTTAAAATTTTGTCACAAAAACTAAATATTTCTCATTAACTTATACATTCGTAATTTGTCTTAGAGACCGTTTAAATTTTTAACTTCAATCTTTTATAAAAGAGGATTGAAAACTTTTAATTTACGGCGACAATGTTAATTCATTGTTTTTAGCTACTAATGCCAGTATACTCACTTTTAATATCTCGAATTATTTTAACAAATAATCTTCAAAAATATATAAAACGTTCTGCTACCAAAATTACCAATTCGGTTATAAACTTAGACTCACTAAATTTTCGATACAAAAAAACTTAATCAATGAGCTGTTACGCTTTCTTAAAAAAATGGCTGCTTCCAAGCCTATTTTATGATTGTCTTTGTTTTTTTATATTCTTTACACTTAGTTTATATTTAAGACCTTACTGAATAAACAGGGCTGTTTCCCTCTTGACTATCAACCTTTGCACTGAAAGTCTGACTCTACAATATCCTATTAAAAATAAATTTTTAATAAATAAAACGCATTCATAGTTTTTTAAAACGCAGTAAAATCAATGATTCCCATTGCTTTAAAAGAGCTGTACCTCATTTTATTTTAATTGTAGGCTATACTAAAATATATTTCGCAGAAAACCAGCTATTCCTAAGTTTGATTAGCCTTTCACCCCTAACCACAAGTCATCCCAACCTTTTTCAACAGATACGGGTTCAGTCCTTCAAATTATGTTACCATAAATTTTTCAACCTGCTCATGGTTAGATCACTTAGCTTCGGGTTTTATAATTATGACTTTAGCTTTTTTATCAAACGTTTGATTTATCTATGTCTACAAATTTTTTAAACTTGCCAAAATTATAAACTCACTGGCCCATTATGCAAAAGGTACATTATAATATTATTATAAAAATAACACTCTAATAGATAATATGCACTAAATTTTAGGACTTTTAACTCTGCAAGCAGTTCTTTTTCACCTTTCCCTCACGGTACTTGTTCACTATCGATCATTAGAAATTGAAGGCCCGAAGGAAGATCTTCTTAATAAACAAATATAACATAATTCGTTTCTAAATAAAATAAAAAATATCAATTTACAGGACTATAACCTTCTATGGAATATTCAAAATCAATTTTTTTTATTTTTTGCCTTTTAAAGCTTTCGCTCACCACTACTCACTTTATCTCGTTTGATTTTTTTTTAAGTTACTGAAATGTTTTACTTCACTCAATTTTTTTTTCTCCAATGGTAAATTTTTCTAAAAGTTATTAGGATTCAAAATTTATATTTATCCTACTTATTGCAATACACAACTAAAATTTTTCTAATGCCAAGGCAGCCTTTTAGTGCATTTAATTTTTATAAGTTTTATTCCAGCCACACGTTCCCGTACGACTACCTTGTTACGACTTCATCCCGGTTACAAATCCCATAATGACATTTATACATTTATAATTTTAAAAAAAAATTTTTTTATTAATAAAAAAAAAAAGAAATAAAACTATAAACTTCTAAAAGCTTAAAACGAGACTTACTCCCAGCACGTGACGGGCGGTGTGTGCAAGATCTAAGTATCGGTTCACCGTAGCATGCTGATATACGATTACTCATGATTCCACCTTCATGTTGGCGAGTTGCAGCCAACAATCCGAACACGAAAAGGGTTAAAGATTGACTTTAAATTGCTTTATTGTACAACTTTTTGAACTAATCATTGTAGCACATGTGTAGCCCAACCTATAAGGGCCATAAGGACTTGACGTCATTCTCACCTTCCTCTAAATTAAAAAAGCAGTTTTTTATAAGTCGATATTTGATTATTTCTAATTAAATGTATCAATATAAAATAAGAGTTTCGCTCGTTCAAGAAATTAACCCGACACCTCACGGCACGAACTGACGACAGCCATGCAACACCTGTATTAGGTTTGTTTATATATAAACAAAATTTTATATACTTAAATAATTTTTATCTTAGTAAAAATAAACCTAGTATGCAAAAGTTGGTAAGGTTTCGCGCGGATTATCGCATTAAACCACATGCTCCACCATTTGTGTAGACCCCCGCCAATTCCTTTGAGTTTCAGTCTTGCGACCGTACTCCCCAGGCGGAGTGTTTAACGCGTTAGCTTTTATATCGAAAATTTTCTTTCAATATTAACACTCATATTTGACAGCATAGACTACCAGGGTATCAAATCCTGTTTGCTCCCTATGCTTTCGTTCCTTAGCGTCAGTATAAGCCTAGATAATCGCTTTCGCCACTGGCATTCCTCTATATATTTTTGGATTTTACCCCTATACATAGAATTCTATTATCCTTTGCAAAACTCAAGAAGAAGCGTATTATAAGAATTGTTCAGTATAACCCAAAACTTTTTTCTTTAAACGATAAAACCCACCTACGAACTCTTTACGCCCAATAATTCCAGATAACGCTCGCTCCCTCCGTTTTACCGCGGCTGCTGGCACGAATATTAGCCGGAGCTTGTTTTTTAAAAACGTCATTCTCATTTTTAAAATTATAAATTTTACACCCGACAAATTAAAAATTTATCTTTTATGCCTTCCTCATTTAAGCAGCATTACTGGATCAGGCCTTAGCCCATTGTCCAAAATTCCACACTGCTGGCAAAAGCCTGGGCCTTGTTTCAGTCCCAGTGTGACTGGACATTTTCTCAAACCAGTTAGGGATCATCGGCTTGGTAGGCTTTCAATCTACCAACTACCTAATACCTCACCAAAGTTATCTTAAAACAGTGTTATACCTTTAACATTTTCAAAATTTAATTTATTTAAAAAAATTTAAATAAAAATTGATTAGGTTAAATTTTAAGGTAAAATTTTTGGTTTATACTCACCTGTACGCTAAGTTATAAAAACTTAAAACTAGCATGTGTTATATATGCTGCAAGCGTTCACCCTGAGCCAGGATCAAACTCACAAAAAGTATAGCTAATTAACAAGCCAAACAAAAAAAGTCTTTAATTAAAATAATAAAATATAAGTAGAAACGGGATTCGAACCCATGTTTTCAGATTATGAGCCTGACAAGTTACCTACTACTAAATTCTACCACACTATAAAAAATTTAAATATTTTTTAAAATTTTTTATTTCTAATATTAATAAAAAATTATTTATTTTAGTCACGATACCGAAATTCATTTTTACTATTTCTAGTATTAGAAAAACCTAATACATTTTAAAAAATTATTTATTTATTTTAATCACTATACCGAAA
>CERD01091896.1_pt1 | contig 19104 bp, 19 predicted proteins | sample 530931 | NCBI WGS metagenome assembly CERD01 (sample SAMEA2621101, study PRJEB7988) | marine metagenome | isolation source: saline water (ENVO:00002010), including
GGGGGCGCTTCTCACAAAAAAGGCGCGGCTCGATCAGCCGTTCTGCGAGCGGCGCGAGGCGGGCACCAGCATGGGCACCGGCTTCGCGCCGTCCGAGGCTTTCTCACCGCTCTTTTCACCGAAATGGGCGTTGTAGGTGGCGATCACTTCGCCAGCGATGGATACCGCAATTTCGACCGGCAGCTTTCCCTTCACTTCGGCGATACCCATCGGGCAGCGCATGCGTTGCACGGTGTCGGGCTGGAAGCCACGGTCACGCAGACGGTGTTCGAACTTGGCGCGCTTGCTCTTCGAGCCGATCAGCCCGTAGTAGGTGAAATCGTTGCGTTCGAGGATGGCCGCGGTCAGCTCCAGGTCGAGTTGGTGGTTGTGGGTCATGACGATGAAGTAGCTGCCGGCGGGCATCTCGGCCACCTCGTCGACCACCTCGTCGTTGACCACTTTCTCCACCCCCGCCGGGATATGCACCGGGAACTCGCTTTCACGCGAATCGATCCAGCGCACCTTGCACGGCAGACTGGCGAGCAGCGGCACCAGTGCACGGCCGACGTGGCCGGCACCGAACACCGCGATATGCGCCTGCGGTTGGCCCATGGGTTCGAACAGCAGCACGGTGGCGCCGCCACAGCACTGGCCGAGGCTCGCGCCCAGGGAAAAGCGTTCCAGCCGCGTATCACGCACGCGGTTTTCAAGCATCTCCCGTGCAATTGCCTGTGCCTTGTATTCCAGATGGCCGCCGCCGATGGTGTCGTACAGGCGCTCGCGGCTGACCACCATCTTCGAGCCCGCATTGCGTGGCGTCGAGCCGCGCTCTTCGATGATGGTGACCAGCACGCAGGGTTCGCCTTGTTGCTGCAGGTCGGCGAGTGCTTCGATCCAGGCGGTATTGCTCATGGCTCTGTCCTTCGTAGGGTGGAAGACCGCGAAGCGTCTTCCACCGAAAACATCATGTTGCGCCGAAGGTGGACAAGCAAAGCGTGTCCACCCTACGTCAGGCCGGCGTGGTCTCCGTTGTCGCAGGCGCGCCTGCGTGTTGCTTCAACTTGCGCATCTGTTCCACACCCCAGAGCACCCGCTCGGGCGTCGCTGGCGCGTCGATCTTCGGTTGGGCCTTGTAGTCGGCCAAGCTGGCGACGGCATCCTTGATCGCACACCAGACCGAAATGCCGAGCATGAACGGCGGCTCGCCGACGGCCTTGGAATGGAACACCGTGTCTTCGGGGTTCTTGCGGTTTTCCACCAGTTTGACCCGCAGATCCAGCGGCATGTCTGCCACGGCTGGCACCTTGTAGCTCGCTGGGCCGCTGGTCATCAGCTTGCCCTTGTCGTTCCACACCAGCTCTTCCATGGTCAGCCAGCCCATGCCCTGGACGAAGCCGCCTTCTACCTGGCCGATATCGATGGCCGGGTTCAGCGAGGCGCCGACGTCATGCAGAATGTCGCTGCGCAGCATCTTGTACTCGCCGGTCAGTGTGTCGACGATTACTTCCGAGCACGCCGCGCCATAGGCGAAGTAATAGAACGGCCGGCCGCGTGCCTGGCTGCGGTCGTAGTAGATCTTCGGCGTGCGGTAGAAACCGGTGGACGAGAGCGAAACCTGGCCGAAATACGCCTGCTGGATCAGCTCGTCGAAGGAGACGTACTGGTCACGGATGCGCACCTGGCCGTTCTTGAACTCCACATCCTCTTCAGTGACTTTGAAGTGCCTTGCGGCAAACTCGATCAGGCGCTGCTTGATGGTTTGCGCCGCGTTTTGCGCTGCCTTGCCATTCAGGTCGGTGCCGCTGGAAGCAGCGGTTGGCGAGGTGTTCGGCACTTTATCGGTGTTGGTCGCGGTGATCTGGATGCGGTCGATATCCACCTGGAACACTTCGGCCACGACCTGCGCGACCTTGGTGTTCAGGCCCTGGCCCATCTCGGTGCCGCCGTGGTTCAGGTGGATGCTGCCATCGGTGTAAACGTGCACCAGCGCGCCGCCCTGATTGAGGAAGCTGGCGGTAAAGCTGATGCCGAACTTCACCGGCGTCAGCGCCAGGCCTTTCTTCAGGATCGGGCTCTTGGCATTGAACGCGCGGATCTCTTCGCGGCGCTTTGCATACTCGCTGCTGGCCTCGAGCTCTGCGGTCATTTCCTCGAGCATGTTGTGCTCGACCGTCTGGTAGTAAGGCGTGACGTTGCGCTCGGTCTTGCCGTAGTAGTTGCGCTTGCGCACCTCGAGCGGGTCCTTGCCCAGCTCGCGCGCGACCGTGTCCATGATCTCTTCGATGGCGACCATGCCTTGCGGGCCGCCGAAGCCGCGGTAGGCGGTGTTCGAGGCCAGGTTGGTCTTGCAGCGATGACCGTTGATGGTGGCGTCGCCCAGGTAGTAGGCGTTGTCGGAGTGGAACATGGCGCGGTCGACGATGGAGCCGGAAAGATCCGGCGAGTAGCCGCAGTTACCGGCCAGGTCGATCTCGATGCCGTGCAGCAGGCCGTCGTCATCGAAGCCAACGTCGTACTCGACGTAGAAGGGGTGGCGCTTGCCGGTCATGGTCATGTCTTCCATGCGCGGTAGACGCATCTTGGTCGGGCGCCCGGTGAGGTGTGCAATCACGGCGCACATGCACGCAGGGCCTGCGGCCTGGGTCTCCTTGCCGCCGAAGCCGCCGCCCATGCGGCGCATGTCGATGACGATCTTGTTCATCGAGACGCCAAGCACTTCGGCGACGAGCTTCTGCACCTCGGTGGGGTTCTGCGTCGAGGTGTAGACGATCATGCCGCCGTCCTCGGTGGGCATCACCGAAGAGACCTGAGTTTCCAGGTAAAAATGTTCCTGCCCGCCAATGTGCAGGCTGCCTTGCAGGCGACGCGGGGCGCCGGCCAGTGCGCTGGTCGAATCGCCACGCTTGTGGGTGTGGCTGTCGAGTACGAAGTGCTTCTTGCGCAAGGCATCGACGACGTCGATCACCGGTTCCAGATCTTCGTACTCAATGATCGCGGCCATGGCCGCTTTACGCGCGGTTTCCAGGCTATCGGCAGCGACGGCAATCACCGGCTGGCCGACATACTCGACCTTGCCGTCGGCCAGCAGTGGGTCACCGGGCATAACTGCGCCAATGTCCAGCTGACCCGGTACATCCTGCGCAGTGATGGCGATCACAACACCGGGTACGGCGTAGCAAGGGGCTGTGTCGATGCGCACGATTCGCGCATGGGCGCGGTCGCTCATGCGGGCATAGATGTGCAGCTGATTGGGGAATTCCAGACGGTCGTCGACGTACACCGCCTCGCCAGTGACATGCTTGGGCGCGCTGTCATGCTTGACGCTGCGGCCGACGCCGGTGACCAGGTCCTGCTTGAACAGGGCGGCTATTTCTTCCTGGGTTTTGGTTGGCTTATGCATAGGAAGTGACCCTCGTCTCGTACGCCGGCGCTTGTTGTTCGTGGAAGCATTTGCGCAGCAGATTCTGTGCGACCAGCAGGCGGTATTCACGGCTGGCACGGAAGTCTGTGAGCGGTGTGAAATCTTCTTCCAGCGCCTCGCAGGCCTGCTCGATGGTGTCGGCATTGAACGGCGCGCCAATCAGCGCACGCTCGCAAGCCACTGCGCGTTTCGGAATGGCCGCCATGCCGCCGAAGGCGACGCGGGCATCGTCGATCAGGCCGTCTTCGAGCTTCAGGTCAAAGGCCGCGCAGACGGCAGAGATGTCATCGTCCAGGCGCTTGGACACCTTGTAGGCACGGAACACTCGGTTCGGCTGGGCGCGTGGCACGATGATTTTCTCGATGAATTCACCTTGCTCGCGAGCGGTGACCTTGTAGTCGATGAAGTAATCCTGCAACAGCAGGGTGCGGCTGTTATCTCCTTTGCGCAGCACTACTTGCGCACCCAGCGCGATCAGCAAGGGTGGCGAATCGCCGATCGGCGAGGCGTTACCGATGTTGCCGCCCAGGGTGCCCTGGTTGCGGATCTGCAAAGAGGCGAAGCGGTGCAGCAGCTCACCGAAATCCGGGTATTCCTTCGCCAGCACTTCATAGCAATCGGTCAGCGGTGTGGCGGCGCCGATTTCGATACTGGAATCGGTCACCTCGACTTTCTTCATTTCGACGATGTGGCCGACGTAAATCATCACCGGCAGTTCGCGGTGGAACTGGGTGACTTCCAGGGCGAGGTCGGTGCCGCCGGCCAGCAGACGGGCGTCCGGGTTGGCGCTGTAGATCTCGGCCAGGTCACCCACGGTCAACGGTGACAGGCAGCGCTTGTCGCCGCTGTTCAGCTCGGCGGTTTCGCGGGGTTCGATGGCTTTCAGCTGGGCGATGGTGTCTGCCTCGCGCGCATCGAAATGGTCCGGCTGCTTGCCGCAACAGGCCTGCTCGGCGGCTTCCAGAATAGGGCGGTAGCCGGTGCAGCGGCAAAGGTTGCCGGCCAGGGCTTCGTGGGTGTCGGCCTTGTCGTAACCGTCCGCCGATTTTTGCAAGGCAAACAGGCTCATGACGAAGCCGGGCGTGCAGAAGCCGCACTGCGAGCCGTGGCAATCGACCATGGCTTGCTGGACGCTGTGCAGCTGGCCCTGGTGCTTGAGGTCTTCGACGGTGATCAGCTGCTTGCCGTGCAAGGCGGAGACGAAGGTCAGGCAGGAATTGAGCGTGCGGTAGCGCAGGCGATCTCCGTCCAGCTCGCCGACCACGACGGTGCAGGCACCGCAGTCTCCGGAAGCGCAGCCTTCTTTGGTGCCGGATTTACCGCGGTATTCGCGCAGGTATTCCAACACGGTGGTATTGGGATCGAGTGTCTGCTCACGGCGCAGTTCTCGATTGAGAAGAAACTGGATCAAGGCGGGCCTCCGGGGCGTTTTTGTTCTGGGCTCTGGCGGTGGAAATTAGCGTTATCTGACTTTTCGGTCAAGAAATTACTGACTCAAAAGTCAATGCGTCCGATGGACCGTTCCTGACTGACCCCGATTGCCGCCACAAAGCCGGGCCGAACATGCTTAGAGTGTGGCTCAGGCTGGCTGCTCCTGCTGCTTGCGACGACAGGCGTGGGATTCGGCACAGCTGGGAACGCTATTGGATGGGCTGCTGCGACCGGCCCTCCCTTGTGCCGCATACGCCATCAGGTTCAACCATCACCAAATTGAATGCAAAAAGCTGACCAATGGGACAACTACAGGAGCTGCCTGAGAACCTGGCCTTCTTTAATAACTGCATTGGTCGCCGCCGATCCGGTTAGGCGCACGGACGGGGATATTTGCCAGGGCTTGGTGCGTCGGAACTTCAGGCCCCAAGAGAATTACAAGATGTTGCAGAGATTCAAAGACGAGACCTACCTCATCGTCGCGCTGCTGGTAGCAGTGCTCGCGTACGTGTTTGAAGAGAGCCTTCTGCACGGTGGCCGTACGGTTGCGATGATCAGCACGGCGGTGCTTGTGCTGGTCATCGTGTTGGCCTCGATACGCGTCGCTCACCATGCCGAAGTGCTTGCCGAAAAGGTGGGTGACCCCTACGGAACGATGATTCTCACGCTTTCGGCCGTGCTGGTGGAGGTCGTCATCCTCGGCATCATGATGTCGCACGAGCCTTCACCGACCCTGGTGCGTGACACCATCTACGCAGCGGTAATGCTCGACCTCAATGGCATTCTCGGGCTGGCTGCGCTGATGGGCGGGCTGCGGCACGGCGAGCAACCCTACAACGACGATTCCGCGCGGACCTACAGCGTGATGATCCTCACCGCGATGGGCGTCTCGATGGTCGTTCCTGAGTTCATTCCGCAGGAAGACTGGCGTCTGTACTCGGCCTTTACCATTGGCGCGATGCTGCTGCTGTATGGCGTGTTTCTGCGGATGCAGGTTGGCGCGCACAGTTACTTCTTCAGCTATAGCTACCCGGAGAAGAAGCGTCGCCGCAACGAGCACCCGGCAACTACCCAGGTGTCAGGCAGTGCCGTGCCATCGATCGCCATGCTCTGTGTCGGCGTGGTGATCATTGGCGCGCTGGCCGAGGTGATGTCGCAGACGATGAAGGTGAGCCTGGCCGGAACCGGTGCACCGCCGATTCTAGCTGCCCTGTTGGTTGCAGCTATCGCGGCCGCACCGGAAATTCTGACCGCCTTGCGCGCCGCCTTGGCCAATCGTATGCAGGCCGTGGTCAACATTGCCCTTGGCGCCTCGCTGTCCACGGTGATCCTGACGGTCCCGATCATGGAGGCCATGGCGCTGTATAGTGGCCAGCCATTTCAGATGGCGATGACGCCGGTGCAGACAACCATGGTGTTGATCACCATCATCGTCGCGGCTATCAACCTGAACGACGGCGAAACCAACGCGATCGAGGGCATGACCCACTTCGTGCTGTTCGCTACCTTCATCATGCTTTCGCTGATCGGGCTGTGACCCCGCTCAGCAGGATGGAACCTCTATGACGTTGCGCATCTATCTCGCTGGCCCCGCTGTATTTCGGCCTGATGCCATTGAGCATGGTGAGCGGCTCAAGGCCTTGTGTGCCGAGTTCGGCTTCATCGGTCTGTATCCGCTGGATAAGCAGGTGCCGAACGAGATCGAGTTGCCGCGTGAGCAGGCGGCCTGGATCTACCGGGCCAATCTGGAATTGCTCGGTCAGGCCGATGCGGTGCTTGCCGATCTGAACTTCTTTCGCGGTGGTGAGCCGGACAGCGGCACCAGTTTCGAAGTCGGTTATGCCGCCGCTCAGGGCAAGCCGATCTATGGCTATCTGGACGGGGAGGGCAGCTATGCCGAGCGTCTGCAGCGCCAGCATCCACAGCTTTGTGGCGTGTCCGGTCTCGATTGCGATGGGCTGCAACTGGAAGCGTTCGACCTGCCCGTGAACTTGATGCTGGCTGTGCCCGCTACGCTGATTTGCGGTGGGCCGCGTGAGGCTCTGCAATGCATGGCCAAGGCGCTGCGCCCAGCCCCGCATGCCTAGTCGCGCCTGAGCAAACTGGCCGTCGGCCCTGGCGCGGCAGTTTGCTTTTGACGGGCGTGTTTGCGCTCAAGATTGGCGAATCGAAGAACTGAGAAGCTGACTGCTCAGTCCTGACGCCGGCGAGCGTCGCTGCTCGCCGGTCATACGACTCGCCAGTCTTTTGAGCGAAACCTCAGCGTTGGGACTAGCCCGCGATCAGTTCGCGTGCCGCCTGGCTGTGGTTGGCGATCAGTCCGGCCACGTCGAGGCCTTCGATCTGGCCGTCGACCACCCGCCACTGTCCGCCAACCATCACCCGGTCGGCCCGGTCAGCGCCGCACAGCAGCAGCGCGGAGATCGGGTCGTGGCTACCGGAAAAACGCAGCTCGTCGAGCTTGAAAAGAGCCAGATCGGCCTGCTTGCCCACCGCCAATTCACCCACATCGTGACGACCCAGCAGCCGTGCTGAACCGCGCGTGGCCCAACCCAAGGCCCGCTCAGGCGTGATCTCTTCTGCACCGTAGCGCAGGCGCTGGATGTATAGCGCCTGCCTGGCTTCAAGAATCATGTTGGAGGCGTCGTTGGAGGCCGAACCATCCACGCCAAGCCCGATTGGCGCGCCTGCCGCTTCCAACGCCACGGTTGGGCAAATGCCGGAAGCCAGCCGCATGTTGGAGCATGGGCAATGGCAAATGCCGGTACCGGCCGCGCCGAGGCGGGCAATTTCGTCCTCGTTGAAGTGAATGCCATGCGCCAGCCAAGTGCGCTCCGATAGCCAGCCGACGCTGTCCAGATAATCCACCGTGCGCAGGCCAAAGCGCTGCAGGCAGAACTCTTCTTCGTCCAGGGTTTCGGCCAGGTGTGTGTGCAGGCGCACGTCGTGGTGTTCAGCCAGAGCGGCGCTGGCGCGCATGATTTCCGGTGTAACCGAAAAAGGCGAGCAGGGCGCAAGACCGATCTGGATCTGCGCGCCGGCGCCGCGCTCGTGATAGCGGCCGATCAACCGTTCGCTGTCCTCAAGGATTGCTTCGGCCGTCTGCACGGTGTGTTGCGGTGGAAGCCCACCGTCGGCTTCACCCAGGCTCATGGAGCCGCGGGTCAGCATGGCGCGCATGCCCAGCTCTCGAACGACGTCGATCTGGACGTCAATGGCGTTTTCCAAGCCATCCGGGAACAGGTAATGATGATCTGCGGCAGTGGTGCAGCCGGAAAGCAGTAGCTCGGCCAGCGCGACCTTGCTGGCGAGCGCCAGACGATCCGGCGTCAGGCGTGCCCAGACCGGATAGAGCGTCTTCAGCCAGGGGAACAGGGGCTGATTGACCACGGGGCCCCAGGCTCGCGTGAGCGTCTGATAGAAGTGGTGGTGCGTGTTTATCAGCCCTGGCAGCACGACGTGCTCACGGGCATCGAAGGTGCTGTCGACAGGCGTCGAGGGCGATTGCCCGGCGTCGAGCATTTCGACAATCACGCCTCTCTCGATCACCAGCCCGCCGGGGGCTTTCTGATCGTTGGCGGTGTAGAGGGCGAGGGGGTTCTTGATCCAGATACGGCTGGCAGTCATGGCCGGCTTCTCCTGAGTTGAGTTCAGAAATGAGCCAGCTCAGTTATGCCCTGTCTGCTGATCCAGGGGTCTCGTCGGGACGCCCAGATGGGGGTCAGGAAAGACGCGACGCAGAGCACGATAAAGGCTCGGCCCTCGCTTGTCATCCCCTGCATGCGCGCATGAAAAAGCCGGGCATTTGCCCGGCTCCTTCGTTTGCCTCGATTCAGCCGCCCAGGTAGGCGTCGCGAACCTTGGGGTTGACCAGCAGCTCCTCACCGCTTCCCTGCATGACGATGTGGCCGTTCTCCAGCACATAAGCCCGGTCGGCCAGCTTGAGCGCCTGGTTGGCGTTCTGCTCGACCAGGAAGATGGTTACGCCATCTCTGCGCAGCTGTTCGATGATGTCGAAGATCTGCTGAATGATGATAGGCGCCAGTCCCAACGACGGCTCGTCAAGCAGCAACAGCTTGGGCTTGCTCATCAATGCACGGGCAATGGCGAGCATTTGCTGTTCGCCGCCGGACATGGTGCCGCCACGCTGCTGGAAACGCTCCTTCAGTCGTGGGAACAGCAACAGCACCTTGTCCAACTGCTCCTGGAAGTCCGCCTTGTTGGTGAAGAACCCACCCATGGCCAGGTTCTCCTCGACCGTCAGCCGAGCAAAGATGCGCCGCCCTTCGGGTACCACGGCAATGTCCTTGCGCATGATGTCGAAGGTTTGCTTGCCGACCAGCTCCTCGCCCTCGAAGCGGATGCTGCCTTCGGACGCCATGGGCGTTCCGCAGAGCGTCATCAGCAGGGTCGACTTGCCGGCGCCGTTGGCGCCGATCAGGGTGACGATCTCGCCCTTGCGGACTTCCACGTTGACGTTATGCAGCGCTTGGATCTTGCCGTAAAAGGTCGAGACGTTTTCGAAATACAGCATGGTTACGCCTCTCCCAGATAGGCTTTGATCACGTCCGGATTGTCACGAATCTGCTCCGGCGTGCCGTCCGCCAGCGGACAGCCCTGGTTGATCACCACGATATGGTCGGAGATGCTCATGACCAGCTTCATGTCGTGCTCAATGAGCAAAACCGTCACGTTGTGCTGGTCACGCAGCATGCCGATCAGCGCTTTCAGGTCCTCGGTTTCCTTCGGGTTCAGGCCGGCGGCCGGCTCGTCGAGCATGAGGATGCGCGGACGCGTCATCATGCAGCGCGCGATTTCCAGACGGCGCTGCTGGCCATAGGCAAGGGTGCCAGCCGGGCGGTTGGCAATGTCGGTCAGGTTGACCTGATCGAGCCAGTGCGCGGCGAAATCCATCGCCTGGCGCTCGCTCTTGCGAAACGCCTTGGTCTTCAACAGGCCGGACAGAAAGCCCGTGTTCAGGTGCCGGTGTTGGGCGACCAACAAGTTTTCGATGGCGGTCATGTCCTTGAACAGGCGAACGTTCTGGAATGTCCGCACCACGCCCTTGCGGGCAATCTTGTGGCCGGGCAGGCCTTGGATCGCTTCGCCGTCGAGCAGGATCTTGCCGTCGGTGGGCTGGTAGAAGCCGGTCAGGCAGTTGAATACCGTGGTCTTGCCGGCGCCGTTGGGGCCGATCATGGAGACCACTTGTTTGTCATGTACGGTCAGGCCCACCCCGTTGACGGCCAGAAGGCCGCCGAAGCGCATGGTCAGGCCGCTTACTTCGAGAATCGGGCGGCTCATCGCTTAAGCTCCATGTGGGGACGTTGCATGGGCAGCAGCCCCTGCGGACGCCAGATCATCATCAGCACCATCAAGGCGCCGAACATCAGCATGCGGTACTCGCTGAACTCACGCATCAGTTCAGGCAGCAGGATCATCACAATGGCGGCGAGAATAACCCCCAGCTGCGAGCCCATGCCGCCCAGTACGACGATGGCGAGGATGATGGCCGATTCGATAAAGGTGAACGATTCCGGTGACACCAGTCCCTGGCGCGCCGCGAAGAAGCTACCGGCGAAGCCCGCGAATGTCGCACCGAGGGTAAACGCGGAAAGCTTGATCACGGTGGGGTTCATGCCCAGCGCACGGCAGGCGATCTCATCTTCACGCAAGGCTTCCCAGGCGCGGCCGATAGGCATGCGCAGCAGGCGGTTGATGACGAACAGTGTCAGCAGCACCAGCAGCACGGCAATCAGATAGAGGAAGATCACCTTGTTGATCGACTGATACTCCAAGCCGAAGAACTCGTGGAACGTCTGCATGCCTTCGGCAGCGCGACGGTCGAACGAGAGGCCGAACAATGTTGGTTTATCGATGCCGCTGATGCCGTTCGGGCCGCCGGTAAGATCGGTCATGTTACGCAGCAACAGACGGATGATCTCACCGAAGCCGAGGGTCACGATCGCCAGGTAATCCCCGCGCAGACGCAGCACTGGGAAGCCCAGCAGGAAACCGAACAGCGCGGCCATGGCACCAGCAATTGGCAGCGCGACCCAGAACCCGATTCCGTAGTAATGCGAGAGGAGGGCATAGGTATAAGCGCCAACGGCATAGAACCCGACGTAACCAAGATCCAGCAAGCCGGCCAGGCCGACCACGATGTTCAAGCCGAGGCCGAGCATCACGTAGATCAGGATCAGCGTGGCGATATCCACCGCGCCGCGTGAACCGAAGAACGGCCACACCAGCGCCAGCAGAATCAGGCCGATGATGATGTAGCGCTGGGTCGATGGCAGGGTCAGGAAGTTGCCCGCACCAGCCGGTATGCTCGGCAGGTTGGGGGTCGCCGCCCACCCGGCCGCCGCGTGGTGGCGGAACAGCTGCCAGAAGAACATGGCCACGGCGCATGCCGCGATGATCCAGAACGTCGTCGCGTCGCTGCCATGAACTTCGAGGCGAATGCCGACGGTGGTGAGTTTCAGGCCGAACACCGGTACCGCTACAGCGAATACCAGCAGTGCGCTGAAAAAGGCGGTGCGCAGATTGCGAGTCATACCTTTTCAACCTCCGGACGGCCGAGAATGCCGGTCGGACGGAACAGCAGCACCAGTACCAGCAGGCTGAACGCGACCACATCCTTGTATTGATCACCAAAGATATCGGCGCCGAACGCTTCGGCGACACCCAACACCAGACCGCCGAGCATGGCGCCCGGGATGCTGCCGATACCGCCAAGCACCGCAGCAGTAAAGGCTTTGATGCCGGCCAGGAAGCCGATGTGCGGGTTGATCACGCCGTATTGCATGCTGATCAGAACGGCTGCAACGGCCGCCAGCGCAGCGCCGATGACGAAAGTCAGGGCGATGATGCTGTTGGTGTTGATGCCGAGCAGGTTGGCCATCTTCAGATCTTCGGCGCAGGCACGGCAGGCGCGGCCCAGGCGAGAGCGGGAGATGAACAGCGTCAGACCCATCATGGCAATGATGGTGACGACAAAGATCAGCACCTGCATGTAGGAAATCACCACCCCGTTCATGGCGCTTTCACCAAAGATGAAGTTGCCGGGCATCAGGTTGGGGATCGCCTTGTCTTTGGAGTCCTGGGAAAGCAGGACGACGTTCTGCAGGAAGATCGACATGCCGATCGCGGAGATCAACGGGATCAGCCGGTTGCTGCCCCGTAGCGGTCGATAAGCAACCCGCTCGATGCTGTAGCCATAGGCGCTGGTGACGATCATGGCGGCGGCGAACGCGCCGATCATGAGGATTGGCAGCGAATCGAGCCCCATCATGGTCAGCCCGACGATGGCGATAAAGGTGACATACGACCCGATCATGTACACCTCGCCGTGGGCGAAGTTGATCATGCCGATGATGCCGTAGACCATCGTGTAACCGATGGCTATCAAGGCATAGGTGCTGCCAACGGTCAGGCCGTTGATCAGCTGTTGGAAGTAGTGGTAAAGCTCAGGCATTACGTTCTCCTGAACACCCGCAGCCGTGCTTGCCGCCAATGCGGACCTGCTTCGAAAACGCTGCAGGGAGAATGCAGCGCCGTGGACTCGGTGCGGATCACGCACCTACCTGTCGAGGCGGGCCAGTTCTACAGGCCACTCGCTTGGTTGAAAGTGTTGCTGGGCGTCCCGTGCTTGTGGCCGGGTTGGCTCCGATCAGCTAAAACAAAGCCCACGGCGGATGCCGTGGGCTCTGGGTCGGTTGGTTATAGGTTCACTTGGCTTCGGTCTTGGTGCCGTCCTGGTGCCATTCGTAAACCACGAAGTTGAAGTCTTTCAGGTCACCCTTCTCGTCGAACGAAAGGTTGCCGGTCGGAGTATCGAAGGTGTTGCTGCGCAGCGCTTCGGCCACCTTGGCGGTGTCGGTGCTGCCGGCTTTCTCGATACCCTCGGCAATGACTTGAACAGCCGCGTAGGCCGGGAACACGAACGGGCCACTCGGGTCCTGCTTCTTCGCTTTGAATGCGTCGACCAGCTTCTGGTTGCGCGGATCCTGATCGAACGACTTCGGCAGGGTGACCAGCAGGCCTTCGGAAGCCGGGCCGGCAATGGCGGAGATTTCCTTGTTGCCTACGCCTTCTGGGCCCATGAAGCGGACATTCAGGCCCTTTTCCTTCGCTTGACGCAGCAGCAGGCCCAGCTCTGGGTGATAGCCGCCGTAGTAAACGAAGTCGACATTCTCCTGCTTGAGCTTGGAAATCATCGAGGAGAAGTCCTTGTCGCCAGCATTGATGCCTTCGAACAGGCCAACCTTGACGCCTTTCTTCTCCAGGGTTTCCTTGACCGCGGTCGCGATCCCTTCGCCGTACTGCTGCTTGTCATGGATGACAGCCACATTCTTCGGCTTGACGGTGTCAGCGATGAAGTTACCGGCAGTCGGACCCTGCAGGCTGTCCAGACCGATGGTACGGAAAACCAACTCGTAGCCACGGGACGTGATGTCCGGGCTGGTCGACGCTGCGGTAATCATCAGGATGCCTTCGTCTTCGTAAATGTCGGACGCCGGCTGGGTGGAGCTGGAGCAGAGGTGGCCTACAACAAAGCTGACCTCATCGTTAACGATCTTGTTGGCAACCGCTACGGCCTGCTTGGGGTCGCAGGCGTCGTCATAGACGATCCCTTCAAGCTGCTGACCGTTGACGCCCCCTTCCTTGTTGATTTGCTCGATGGCCATCTGGGCACCGATGAACTGCATGTCCCCGTACTGCGCGACAGCCCCGGTAACCGGACCGGCCAGGCCGATCTTGATGTTGTCGGCGGCCAGCGTGTAGCTCGCTGCACCCGTCAAAGCGATAGCCATGAATAGTTTCGAAAGACGCTGCTTGGTCTTCATATGTGCTCCACTTGCATCATTATTGTTTGGATCCTGCGGGCTGCAGTGTCGTTAAGGGCTCAACGTCCCCAAACGGTACGGCAACTGTACCGGCACAGTGTAGAAGCGTCAGCACCTGTTTGCACAGTCAGGATTTCCATCCGGTTGATGAGATTCACCCGAGCGCTATCATTGCGCCCTTTAAGGGAACGGGCGGGTCTCATGAGCGAAGATTCAAGCACTCTCTATGCCAAGCTACTGGGCGAAACCGCGTCGATTACCTGGCAGGAACTGCAGCCGTTCTTCGCTCGTGGCGCGCTATTGCGTGTCGCCAGCGAGGCCGATCTCATCGAAGCGGCGCTGGCCGTCACTCAAGACGACCGTGACACGGTAGCCAAGTGGCTGGCGAATGGCCAGCTGGCCAAGCTGGATGAAAGCCAGGCACGTGACTGGCTGACGCGCGATCCTCAGTTATGGGCCGTGGTGGTAGCGCCGTGGGTGCTGGTCCAGGAGCGAGCCGTGCGACCGTCCCGGCACTGATCCAACGCGCTGCACCGAAAGGGGGCGCCGGAAAGTAAATGCCTAGGCAGGCGGGGCAGGCACCAAGCGAGTAGAGTGATTGCGGTTGCCGGCTGGCTTGGCAATCATCCGTTACAGGCATGGCTGCGGAGATACCGATGTGACGGCGTCGCTCGAGGGACGGATCAGCACAGTGCGCGGAGCGGTAATCGACGTGGTTTTCACCACGGGCTTGCCCGCGATTGGCGACGCGCTCGATGTCATGCGGGACGACGCTGAGCCCCTGTTGGTTGAGGTGCAGGCGCACCTCAGCGAGCACACGGTACGCTGCATTGCACTGGGCGCTACCGCCGGGCTGCCGCGAGGTATCAGGGTCCTGTCGCGCGGTGGCCCGCTCAGTGTGCCGGTGGGCCAGGCCGTATTGGGGCGCCTGCTGGACGTCAGCGGGAGGCCCGGTGACAAGGGGGAAGCACTGCCAGACGACGTCCCCCGTCGGCCGATCCTGCGCACACCGCCTCCGCTCGCAGCCCAAAGCGTCGGCCGCGAACTGTTCGCCACCGGCATCAAGGTCATCGACCTGCTGACACCGTTGGTGCAGGGCGGCAAAGCGGCGATGTTCGGCGGCGCCGGCGTCGGCAAGACCGTTTTGGTGATGGAGCTGATTCACGCCATGGCCGAGCGCTACCAGGGCATCTCGGTATTCGCTGGCGTTGGAGAACGCTCCCGGGAAGGCCACGAGCTGCTGCAGGACATGCGCGACTCCGGGGTGCTCGACCAGACGGTGTTGGTTTACGGGCAGATGAGCGAACCACCCGGTGCGCGCTGGCGTGTCCCGCTGACTGCGCTGAGCATCGCCGAGTACTTCCGCGACGAGCGCCGGCAGAACGTTCTGCTGCTGATGGATAACGTGTTTCGCTTCGTACAGGCCGGCGCCGAGGTCTCGGGGTTGCTCGGGCGTCTGCCGTCGCGGGTAGGTTATCAACCAACCCTGGCCGATGAGGTGGCGGCGCTGCAGGAGCGCATCGTGTCGGTGAACGGGGTGGCGGTGACGGCCATCGAAGCGGTGTATGTGCCCGCCGATGATTTCACCGATCCCGCCGTGACCGCGCTGGCGGCGCACATGGATAGCATGGTCGTCCTCTCACGCAGCATGGCCGCTCAGGGCATGTACCCCGCAGTGGACCCAATCGCCTCGTCTTCGATCATGCTCGATCCGCTGGTCGTTGGTCAGGCGCACGTCGATACCGCGATCGAGGTACGCCGCAGCATCGAGCACTATCGCAGCCTGCAAGACGTAATTTCGCTGCTCGGCGTCGAGGAGTTGGGCGTAGATGACCGGCTGATCGTCAGCCGAGCGCGGCGCCTTCAGCGCTTCCTGACGCAACCCTTTGCCGTGACCGAAGCCTTTACCGGCATGCCAGGCTGCTCGGTCAGTTTGGACGAGACCTTATCGGGTTGCCGAGCGATCCTGGCTGGCGAGTGCGACCACTGGCAGGAAAGTTCGCTCTATATGGTTGGCAGCTTGGAGCAGGCAAGAGCCAAGGAAGAGCGTCTTGGCGCGGGGAGCAAACCGTGACCCGGTGCTTGCGTCTGCAGATCAGCACGCCACAGCAGCTACTGCTGGAGCTGGATGACGTGGTCTCGTTTCGCGGCGAGGATGCCAGTGGGTGCTTTGGTCTGCTGGCCGGTCACGAGGACTTTCTTACCGTGCTGCAGCCGACGGTGCTGCGTTGGCGGCGAGCCAGTGGCGAGCAGGGATTTTGCGCAGTTCAGGGTGGTGTGCTCAGTCTCAGCCGGCAGGTCCTGCGTGTAGCCTGTCGAGATGGCATCGTCGACACTCGGCTCGAAAAGCTTGAGGCGGGCGTGCACCGGGCGCAGCAAACGCAGGTCGAGAGCGGACGCCAGGCGCGCGTGGAGCATGTCCGCTTGCACACCCAGGCGGTGCGGCAGCTGGTGCGCTATCTACGGCCGGCACAAGGCATCGAACCACCGCTCGATCCGCTGGGAGGACAGCATGAAAGATCAGCGTGAGGCCCTGCGCGAAGCGACCCGGCGGGCGGTTGAGCGCGCCGAGCAGGCCGAGCGGGATCCGGAACCGTCCCTGGCACGGCGCCTGGCTCAGATAGGCGTGCTGGGTTGGGCCATCGTGCTTCCGCTGTTGTTGGGGCTGTTCATCGGTCGCTGGGTCGACCGCCTGTTGGGCACTGGCGTGACCTTTGCTGCAGCGCTGCTCTGCTTGGGTGCAGCGCTTGGTTTATGGTCCGCCTGGCGCTGGATGCACCGCCAATGACCGGCTTGCCGCTTTACACAGTGCTCTGGCACATCGGCTGTGGTCTGCTGGCCGGCGCCTTGGCCGGCGCTGTGCACTTCCGCCTGCTGGAGCTGAACGTGCGCCTGTTTCTTTCGGGGCGCGCCGGAGTGGCGCTACTGCTGCAGCTGACGCGCCTGGCCGCCACGGTGGCAGTGCTGGTCGTTCTGGCGCGCCTCGGCGCATGGGCGGTGGTCGCCGGTGGCGTCGGAGTGGTGCTGGCCCGGCAGCGGGCACTGCATCAGTCTTGGAGTAAGAGTCGATGAGTCCATCATCCCCGCTGGAGAGTGCACTGCTGTTCGAGCTCGGGCCGATGCGGGTCAGCACGGCTGTGGCGGTGACCTGGCTACTGATGTTGGTGCTGGCCACCGGCAGCTGGCTGCTGACCAGGCGCCTGTCTCTTCGCCCCACTGCGATGCAGAGCCTGCTCGAGTTGCTGGTCGAGACCCTCGACGGGCAGATTCGCGACACCATGCAGAGCAGCCCGGAGCGATACCGTGCGCTGATCGGCAGCCTGTTCATCTTCATCCTTGCCGCCAACTGGTCATCGCTGATACCCGGCGTCGAACCCCCCACCGCGGTGCTGGAGACGGACACAGCCCTGGCGCTGGTCGTGCTGGCAGCCAGCATTGGCTACGGTATCGCTGTCAAGGGCTTGGGCGGCTACCTGCGCACCTTTGCCGAGCCGAGCTGGGTAATGATTCCTCTGAATATCGTCGAGCAGCTGACACGTACCTTTTCGCTGATCGTGAGGCTGTTCGGCAACATCATGAGCGGCGTGTTCGTCATTGGCATCGCGTTGTCACTGGCCGGTCTGCTGGTGCCCATTCCTTTCATGGCATTGGACCTGCTAACCGGCGCCATTCAGGCCTATATCTTCAGCGTCTTGGCAATGGTCTTCATTGGCGCCGCCGTTGCACGGTAAATGCCCCGCTCAACTGCATTCTTATTGGAGGTGCACATTGGACAACATGATCGAAATCGTCAGCATCATCGCCGCGGCCATCGCCGTTTCGTTCGGTGCGATCGGGCCGGCGCTGGCGGAAGGGCGTGCGGTGGCGGCGGCCATGGATGCCATCGCCCGTCAGCCAGAATCTGCCGGCACGCTGTCGAGAACGCTGTTTGTCGGCTTGGCGATGATCGAAACCATGGCCATCTATTGCCTGGTCATCGCGGTGCTGGTGCTGTTCGCTAACCCGTTCATTCAGTGAGCGTGGCGACCCGATGAAGCTCGATTGGTGGACCCTCGGCCTGCAGCTGACCAACGTTCTGGTACTGATGTGGCTGCTGTCGCGTTTCCTGTTCAAGCCTATTTCGCAGATCATCGCCGAACGGCAGCGTGTGGCGGCCGAACTGCTCGATCAGGCCTCCGCGGCGAAGGCCGATGCGCAGGCCCTTGATGCCAGTGCCGTCGCGGCGAATGAAGCGGTAGCCCAGACACGAGCGGCGGCGCTTCAGGCCGTTCAACAGGAGGCTGACGCCATGCGCAGCAAGCTGTTGCGCGAGGCCGAAGCGGGCGCTGCGGACAGTCGTGAAAAGGCGATGCAGGCGCTGCAGGACGACCAGCGCGCGGCACGTCGGCGGGCTGAGGCGGACGCGGCACAACTGGCGCTCGATATCGCCAGAAAACTGCTGGCGCGCTTGCCGGCGGATGCTCAGGTCAGCGGCTTCGTCGAAGGGCTGGTGGCGGAACTGGCGCGGTTGCCCGAGACCCTTCGCGACAATCTGCGCCAGCCAGCACAGCGATTCGAGCTGCACGCGCCGCGTCCTCTTGAGCAAGCCGAGCTCGCCCAAATCCAGCAGGCGCTTGCGACCGCCTTGGGGCAGCCGGTGACCCTGGACGTCATGGTCGACGCCACGCTGGTCGCTGGGCTGGAGCTGACCGGAGGCGCGGTGGTGGTGCGCAACAGTTTTCGTGCCGATCTGGACCGCTTGAAGAACGAGCTGCTGGACGCCGAGCATGCTTAATCATCAACACAACGCCGACGACTGGCTCGCGCGTAGCCGTGCAGCTCTTGACCGCGTCCGGCTCGGCGCCGAGGCTGGTGAAGTGGGTCGGGTCGAGCAGGTAGGTGACGGTATCGCTCAGGTTTCAGGGCTGCCCGGCGCGCGCCTTAACGAATTGCTGCGTTTTGACGACGCCGGTTTCGGTTTCGTGCTGACGCTCGACGCCGAGCGTATCGGTGTCGTGTTGCTTGACGAAGCCAGCACCATCGCCGCAGGGTCTCGTGTCTATGGTACCGGCGAGGTTCTTCAGGTGCCGGTAGGCCCCGAACTGCTGGGCCGTGTGGTGGACCCGTTGGGGCGGCCGCTGGACCGCGACGAGCCGATCGAAGCTCGGCAGTGGCTGCCCATTGAGCGGCCTGCGCCCGCCATCATCGATCGCGACCATGTGCGCGAGCCGGTGGAGACCGGCGTACTGATCGTCGATGCGCTGTTTGCGATAGGGCGCGGCCAGCGAGAACTGATTATCGGCGACCGCGCCACGGGCAAAACCTCGCTGGCCATCGATGCCATCGTCAACCAGAAACACACCGAACTGATCTGCGTCTATGTGGCGGTTGGCCAGCGCGCCAGCGCAGTGCAGCAGGTGATCGAGGCCGTGCGTGAGCACG
>CERD01093381.1_pt1 | contig 18926 bp, 16 predicted proteins | sample 530931 | NCBI WGS metagenome assembly CERD01 (sample SAMEA2621101, study PRJEB7988) | marine metagenome | isolation source: saline water (ENVO:00002010), including
GATTCCATTCTTGCGCTGAGTGCATAGGCTTGGCAATCACCACGCGGCTCGACAGCGTCACACCGGCGCCCAAACGGCAACGCAGCGACGGCTTTATGGCCCCAGACCGACACCCCCTCCCAAGCGTGCAATGGAAGCAGCGTCCAAGCCTAGCCAGCTTCGCTGCTGGAGGCGCTAGCGATTGCCTAAGGGTGAACTGCAGGCTAGGCCCGCGGACCAACCGGAGGCCAAATTGCGTGCACAAAAAAGGCCCGCGATTTCTCGCGGGCCTTCTATGTTGTGGTGCCGGCACCAAGAGTCGAACTCGGGACCTACTGATTACAAGTCAGAAGGCGTATTGATACCTTCTGATTTACCAACCTCTACAAAGCTATACATTACGGGGCTTTCAGCCTACCATTGCCTTTACGGGGTTACACTAAATTCGCTCAATATCTACCTGAAACGTAACCCCAGTGTAACCCCGGCGTAACCCCTAATCGGCGAGGAAAGCATGGCTGGCGAATCCCAAATACCATTTAGCAAAGAACGACTAGCAGCGCTTCCTCTGCCTGAGGCCGGTAAACGCGCGACTTATCACGACACCAAGCTTCAAGGCTTGCAGCTTCGAGTGTCACCAACCGGCATTAAAACTTTTTCAGTTTATCGCCGCATGAAAAGGGGCAAGCCGGAACGTGTAACCCTGGGACGCTTCCCAACGATGACCGTAGAACAAGCGCGGAAGCAAGCAGCCACAATAAATGCTGAGATTGAAGCAGGCTCTAACCCGGCCGCCGTCCGTCGTGCTGTTCGCGAAGAACCAACCTTCAGCGAGATGCTGACTGACATGCTGGCGCACAAGACCAAGCGCGACGGATCGCCAATCACAGAGCGGACAAAAAAAGACTACCTGGATACCCTTCGCTTACACATGAGCGGCATCGCCTACAGCAAGTTGTCGCACATCACTCGCTCCGAGGTGAAGGCGATTCACAGCAAGGCAAGCAAAAAGAGCGCGCGGCAAGCTGACAAGGCAGTCGCGATTATTTCCTCGGTATTCAACTACGCCGCCGACAATGAGCAATACAAAGGCGACAACCCCGCCGTAAGGATCAAGAAAAATGCTGTCGTAACGCGCGACCGCTTTGCCCAGTCTACCGAGCTACCCTACCTGTTCGCTGCCATTGCCGAGTCGAGTCTCAGTGATTTTTTCCTGCTGTCGCTACTGACGGGTGCGCGGCGATCCAACTTACAGGCGATGGCCTGGCGTGATATTGATCTTGAGGCTTGTGTGTGGCGTATCGGCATGACCAAAAATGGTACGCCACAGAACGTCACCCTATCGCCCGAAGCCGTCACTGTTCTCAAAGCCCGAAAGCGTGTGACAGGAACATCACACTTCGTGTTCCCTGGCGAAGGAAAGACAGGCCACTTGGTCGAGCCAAAAAAGGCGTGGGCCGCCATACTGCTGCGCGCGACCTTGCGCCGGCTCATCGATCATTTAGAAGCAATTGGCAAGCTGTCCGTCAAAGAGTATCAAGATGCTGAGCAGCAGATCAGATCCGCGCCAGCTGCCGCTGAGAAGCGTTACCGCCCTATTGCCTCAGCACTAGGCATCGACCCGGCACTGTATGACATGACAGACCTACGTATTCACGACTTGCGCCGCACCCTGGGGAGCTGGCAGGCCAAGACTGGCGCTTCTCTGGCCATCATCGGTAAATCTCTCAACCACAAGACACATCAGGCTACGGCGATCTATGCCCGGCTAGATCTTGATCCTGTCCGTCAGTCAGTCAACACCGCTACACAGGCAATGCTTGAAGCGGCAGGCGTCAAGAAGGTGCCTAAAGATTGAAAATACCGATGAAATATAAGACGACCTAGAACACCAGCTAAAGCGCGTTGCCGGCCAACATGGGGAGCAGATGAGCGTTGAATTTCTCCCCTCCCCGGGAGGCATTTTATTAACTAAGTGCGAGCTCTGAAGAGGGCATGAAACATGGAACAGCATGAGCAGAAATATTGGTGGATGAGCCTTGATATATCATCAGCAGAAGAATACGACCAAGTGACCAGCAGGCTGGCCGCCGAACTTCTTGTGGACAATACGCCGGAAGAAATGGCCAAAATTGCCGCCACGCACATGATGTATGTAAATGCCCTTGAGAAATTGATTGCGGAGCAAAGGAATACAAGCGAAGTCAGAAAAGAGATTATTGCACTTCATAATAGTCGACTCCAACATTTAACCGAGCGCTCGGAGAACAGCATACCTTTGGAATCTGCCGTTAGATACGCCAAGTCCCAAGTTGTTTCATGGCGGAAAGAGCAAACTCAAAGAAGGATGCTCGGCCTTCAATCGCGTAATGAGGCCAAGTCCGTCGCTATCGCGCGCGCTCAAACTATCGCTAATAAACTTTGGCAAGCTGACACCGCTCAAAAAATCCGAATAGGAGAAATGGCCGATAAGGTTTACGGGGAAATGGCTACCGAGGGCTTCACAGAAGTGCTGCCGGAGACTGTCGAGAGCCTCAAAAAATGGATCAAGACCGCTGCACCTGGGTACGCTCGTGAAGGGGGCCGTCGTCGTAAAACCCCCTGAACGTTACATATACCCCTTTATCCGTTACGGATAACCCCATACCAGTAACGATCAAGGAATTTTTAGAGCACCAAAATTTACAGAAAATTGCCCTGTCACATCAACAAACACAGGGCTTTCCCAATGCAGACCAAACATCTCGCCGATATCGCGGCACTCAAGTCTGAAATCGCAGCACAACTCGGCTTCGATCCGAATAATCCACCCGCCGCCATAGCCGACAAGCAGGCCGCCGAAGCTCTCGGCGTTCAGGCCTCCACCCTTGCCGTTTGGCGCTCAACAGGCCGATACAACCTCCCCTACCTCAAGGTTGGACGCTTGGTGAAATATCGCATAAGCGACCTTGCCGAGTTCATGGCTCGGCGCACATCAATCCATACTGGCGAGGTGCTCTGAAATGAAAAAGAGCCACCCTCTTTACCAGCAAGGCAGCCCGTCGCAAGGCCATATTACCACCAAAATCCCGTCCAAAATCGAACGCATTCTGGCGCATCTAATGGCAGGTAACAGCCTTAACCGCTTTGAGGCTGAGCGCCTGGGCGACCATTGCCTGAACTCGACCATCTCGGATCTTGCCAATGAATACTCGCTGAATGTGTTGCGCAGGCCAGAAAAAGTACCAAATAACTGGGGCGCACCCTGTAGGGCTGTTCGTTATAGCCTACCGCACAGCGAGCGTGACCGCGCCGAACTCGTTCTTGAAAACCTCCAAAGAACCAAGCGGGAAGGCTAAACATGAATCTGACCAACCTTAAAGCACCCCTCTATCGTCTGCTGACAAACAGCTGGCTTGAGGTAATAGCAAGCTTGATGCTGCTGCTAATCACAATCACCTTAGTGATCTGGGGGTGAGTCATGGCAGCACTTTCAATGGCCAAATCAACTCTGCAGGACGTCCATGCCAACCTGCCGCACATGGCAGAGTCTCCAGCACACATGGTCTTGGACCGGCTGCAGAAACCGCACAAGATGGGCAAAGGTTGGCAGGCACATTGCCCAGCCCATCACGACAATTCACCTTCCCTGAGCATTGCAGAGGGCGAGGATGGCCGACTGCTGCTGCACTGTTTTGCTGGCTGCGAGTACCGGGACATCATGGCCGCCATCGGACTGGAACCAAAGGACGGCTTCATCGAACAGCAATCACCAGTCGCCCGCCTGGAGTATCGCCGCCAAAGCATCATTAAGGCGCGAAACCTTGAAAATCTGGTGCTTAATGCAGGAGGCAATGCGGACAGTTTGTCCGACGAGGACGTACATCGTATAGCCCTAGCTCATCGGCGCATCAAGGAGACTGAAGCCGAACTGAGCAATATTGACCAGCAGATCAGCCAGCACACGGGGCAGCCTGGCTGGCAGCACCCGCTGACTCGCGTGGTTGAGTTAAGCGACAAACCCAAACCACCCGTTTGGCTGCTGCCTCATTTCATCGCTGAAGGCGTGGTAATCATTGCCGGAGCACATGGTGTTGGCAAAACCACCGTCCTGTTACCGCTGGCAATGGCTGTCGCAGGTCTGCATGAGCCAGGCTACCCCCTAGCGCCCCGCGAATGGCGACATGTTGTCTACATCACCGAGGATAAATCGCAGGTTGAACGCATCATTGCAGGCTATGCCCCATGTATCGGTCGAACACCCGGCAAAGTATGCGAGCGCCTGCATATCGTAGAAGCGACCAGAATGCCGACTGATGCGGTGGTGATGGCTGCGCCGTGGTACCGGGAAAACTACAGCCGTATCGTGAGCACCTCCATAGGAAACACCGTAGAGCTGCTTCCACTTGTTGTGTTCGACACCAAGGCCGCTGTGTTTGAGGAGGCGAATGAGAACGACAATGCCGAAGCCAGCAGGATGATTGCGGCTATCAAACAGCGGTTTGCCGGTATGCCAACCTGGATCATCGGACATGTCAGCAAGGGCGACCTATCACGCGATGGTGCTAAGTCTGGAGTGCCTACGCTTCGAGGTGCCAGCGCCTTTGAAGGTGACGCCAATCAGACCCTGTTCCTGGTGAAGGAGAAGGATGAAACCCGCTGGCTGGTACGTGGTAAAACCCGCTTTGAAGCCAAGTGGGATGAATTGCTCATCACGACCTATAGCACCAGCACAGTGGCGCTGAACGTCTTTGAAGAGCCAGAGGATCTGACACTGAGATGGGCCATTGCCAGCCCACAGAAAAAAACCAGGCAAGAGATAAGCGCCGAGGCCACGGAAGAAGCCAAACGCAAGCAGGAGGCTGACAAAAAGCTGGAAATGATCGACCTGATCAACAAGGCGTGCGCAGAAGGTGAACCGCTCAACCGAACAGGGCTAGCTCAGGAAGTTGGTGGCAACACCAAGGCCACCAAGGACTTGATCAGGACCATTATCGAGCTTGGCTGGGCCATGGAAGTGACCGTACCGCCTGAACTGCGAACACACCCGAAACGCAACAAGTTCCTGGTCGGCCTAAACAATGGCGAACGCAAGCAGTACCTGAAGGACGGTTCCATACCGCCTGAGAAACTGGAGATTCCAGACACCTGGAAGAAACAGCCTAAAACCAGTAAGGCAGCCCAGGCAGATGCCGACAATCAGCTGGAGGGCCGGCCATGAGTACCAATTTCATCCGTTCCCACCCGGAACGAATGAACACGATTTTACAGCGCGGAGCTGATGACCGACTGAGATATTTCATCCGTTCCCGTTTCATCCGTTCCCTTAAGAGAAAATTTATGGAACCGATGGATGGGGGCTTATTTTGCCCTCCATCCTGCTTCCGTTCCCGCTGGCCAAAATGCAGACAGAACGAATGGGAACCGATGGGAACCGATGAACTGATCCCCACATCACTAACTGAGCCCAACATCAGATTCAGAGCAACCGAGGTACCCGCTCCATGAATGAAAAGGCCAAGCCAGACAACGACGCCACGGCATTAAACAGCAAACGTGTTGCCCAGAAGCTAACCACCCCGGAAGTGCTCAGCGGAGCAATCATCTCCGTCATACAAACGGTTGATTCATCTCAAATCAACGAAATAGTGGATGAGCTCAAAACCCAAAGCTCACTTGTGCATGGCAACGACATGCGCAGAGCTGAAAGCATGCTGACGGCTCAGGCCCATACTTTAGATGCGCTGTTTGCCAAGCTCATATCCAAAGCGTTGGCCTGCGATGACTCCGTGAGGCTTGAGCGACACATGAGGCTGGCACTGAAAGCCCAAAGCCAATCAAGGGCAACCCTCCAGACCCTGGGCGAGCTGAAAGCACCCAAACACGTCGCTTTTGTGAGGCAAGCCAATATCGGCAACCAGGTCCAGGTCAATAACGAGACTGCATCACCTGCGCCCGCGCGCGCGAGAAAAAATAAAAAGTCGCCAAACAAACTAATGGAGGTAAACCATGGCGAACGGCTGGACACCCGAGCGACGAGCTCGACAAGCGGTGTTGATTCGGCAATGGCAACCCTGGAAGCACAGCACTGGACCGACTAGCGCCGAAGGTAAGAGCGTGTCCTCACGCAATGCCTGGAAGGGCGGAACGCGGCCATACCTGCGCAACCTGAGCCAGGTGCTGAGGGAACAGGAACAATGGCGGCGCGCCCAGATGATCAATACAGAGCAGCCGGACGATACTGCCAATTAACCCCGCGACAGGGATCGAACACATCACACTTCCAGCTAACCAATCTGCCCAAAATTATTGATGAACAGGTCGACAGAGTGCTTACCATTCATGGTAAACGTCTTGCCTTTTGCGTCCGGTACGATAGTGATCGAAAGCCCGTTTTCGCTATCCTTGATCCCTCCCGCCCGTCGCTGGATGTCTAAGTACGCACTGGGGAGCACTGCGAAAGTGTTGCCGGACTTTGTACGCATAAGGAAAACGTAGTAGGTACTGCCTCTGAGGTTCGCTTCGAATGCGGATCGCTTGATGGAAAAATAGAACCTGCCGTCTGCTCGCGGCGTGGAAGTCTTCACCTGAATATGAAAATAGTGGCCGTTCTTCGACGCCACTATATCGATACCTTGATCCACGGCCATCAGGGATGCGTTAAAACCCCAGAACAGCAGTTCGCTCATGACTGCTAATTCACCGGCTTTTCCAACGAAAAGCGTGTCGACTGACGGCGGCTCGTGCTCTTTTCCTGCCTGAGCAACGCGGACCTGCTTTAGCCTGTACATTCCTTTCTTATGAGCGACAGGCTTGCCGAGCAAGTCTTTCTTTCCAGCGACCCTGGCGAATGGAGAGCCTTTTCTTTTCACACTAGCAGCTAACGCTGCGCCTGCTTTCTTGGAGAAAGCATCGACACTGAGACCTAAGGATTTATTGAGCTCGACAGCTTTGGTGGCGATTGCATCAAGATGTGCTTCGCGTTTTGGCATCTCGGCAAGCACTTCAGATACTGCTTGGAGAACAGGAGAGAGGTCTGACATACAAGCTCCGTTTGCTGCGTCTTTTGGGGCGATTCTTGGTTTCTAGGTTGGTGGACTATGCCGAAAGTGAGGGATTTGCTTAAGGCCACGATTGGCGGCAACCAGGGGGTGTTTACATGCCGGGCAATGGCAGCCACAGCGCTTGCCATTTTCAACTTCGTGGGCGAGGTACATACGCCCATCACGTTCACCCCAAGGTATGGCTGCGTAACTCATACCCCCTCCGTTGCTCTGCCCTCAGATAATGCTGCGCTTACCTACTCCCCCTCAAACTCCGCCTCGCCAAACCGCAGCACATTGCAGTTTTCCTTGATCGTGCGTTGCAACGACTCGTCAAAACCGGTGGTGCTGTTCGCCTCAATCTCGATGGAGATGCGCACATCCACGCCCAGGCGTGAGCTGAACTGCTCCACAATCTCGTCATAGATCTGGGCAAAATCCATTTTGGCTTTGACCGGGTCGATATTGATACTGCCGTAAAAACGCTTCTTGATCGCTGCGGTGGGCGCCACCGTTGCGCCGGGCGCAGCGGTTGCTGTTGGTGCAGAGGTTGTAGGTGTTGTACCGGCATAGCCGCCCTTGCCGCCTTCGCTGGCTGTTGGGACCTGGGGCTGGGGTACCGGCTTGGTCGCTTCACGGTAGGCAATAGCCGCATCCTGCTGGATCAACAAGGCATCGGTATCGAGGGTGACCATGGTGTCACGCTCAAAGATGAAGCCCAGGTATTTGTCGCCATCACGCCCCGCAGCAAAGCCGAAATAGTCTGCCGTGGATAAGCCCTTGGCCAGGGTGGCCTTGAACACGTTGTCGTTGAGCAGGCGCGGCATGTAGAGATAATGGCAGCAGTCCTGATACACCTTCAGGGCACTGACATCTTTACCGCCATCGCGGAAGTACCATTTTTCCAACAGGTTCTTCAGGTGTACTGGGCTCCAGTCAGTGACCAGCCACTCCTCTTCCTTGAGCTTGTTCTCAATCTCGGCAATCAGGCTGGTGGCCGCGCTGGAGACGATCACACCCTCCCAGCGCAGTTGCGGCTTACCGCCAACAAAGTCTTCGGATGGACACAGTAACCACTTGTAGCAATCACGCACGACCTGTTTGAGCGTCTGCTCGGCACCGTCGCGGTTTTTCTTTGCCTGCTTGGCCTGGAACAGGTCGAGGTTGAGCTTACCCTCGTCAATGTCCGCCACGATTTCTTGCCAGGCGATAAAGATCCGCCCGGCCTCTTTCAGGCGGCTGACCACGTCGTAGTCTGGCGCCAGGAAGATCAGACGGTTGCGTTTTTGCCGCGGCTGATCGCCACGTTTGGTCAGGATTTCCTCGGCGACTGTCTGTGCGGCCTTGCCATCGACGCGGCTATAACCGGCATCTGGCAGCAACACTACCAAGCGAGGACCATTACCGTACTCATCGGGCACATCCGTTGACGGGGTGAAAACGTGAATGCCGGCAAAGCTGTGGTTGGTGGCAAAGACACCGCGTACCTTGTCGCGCAGCAGCGGAATCAGCTGCTCACGGGTGCTGATGTTCTGGATACGGCTTTCCATTTCGCGCCGCAGGTTCGGCTTGGTATCCAACCAGAAGCGGTCCTGCTCGGCATACAGGTAATGCAGTCGATCACGCAGACGCTTCAGCACATCCTCAAACACGCCGATGGTCTGCTCCGGCTGCACCGAGCCCAGCAGAATACGCTCAACCTGAATACCCTTGACCATCTGGCCGGTCCCCGAGGGCGCGCTACCCAGAAAGATGGTGCGCATGGAGCGACGTGCCGCCTGAACACTGCCAAAGCGGGTATCCCGGCTATCAATCTCATAGGGCTCCGAGCGAGGGCCATCCACTTCACGCTCAATAACCGGCTCCCAACCCTGGGGCAGGTAGTGAATGCTCTTGTCACGCACATTGCTGTCATCCAGGGCAATCGAGCCCGGCATGATCAGCGCGTCGCGGTTATCCGAGTTCCACAGCCGATGGATGACGATAGCCATGTACTGCAAGACGCCGCGCGTGCGCTGAAACTTGTCCAGGGTCGACCAGTCCTCATAGAGGCGGTCAAAGATTTCCGGATGGATCGGATAGGATTTACACAGCCGCTCATAATAAACATTGGACTGGGTTTCCAGCGGGAACTTGCTGCTATTGTTGCGATAGAAATCAGCAAACTGACGGCAGATACCTTCAACCTGAGCCTGCTCACCCGCGGTCTCGAACAGCCGACGCCGAACGATCTCAAAGGCTTCTTCGGAGGCCACCGGCTTCCAGACTGATTCGACCCGGGCAAAGTACTTTTCCAGTGAGTTCAGCGCTCGCTGGCCTGTGGTGCCGCCCACTTCCACTTCCGACTCCGGTAACGAGGCCAGCAATATCGCGTTGGGCACTGCTTTCATCGCTTCAGTCAGCGCCTGGATAAAGGTCAGGTTGGAATCAAAGGTACCCGCGCGGTAGCTTTTGCCGGGTTCAAATTGACGCAGGAAGGCCACCAGCTCGTCGATCAGCACCACGCAAGGCGCTGCCTTTTGTAGCAGCTCAACCAGCAAACGCTTACCCGGCGAAGTGCCTTGTTCATCCGACTCGCGCACCATGGCAAGGCCTTCTTCACCCAGCAACTGCCAGGCTAGTTCACCCCACAGCGTGGTGACCTTCTGGCCATCCTTTTTTACCAGCTCCTGGCTGGGCGCCAGGGCAATGCCATCAATCACCGCCACCTTGGCATAGGGCAAATCCGTGATACCGACATCATCCAGAATAGGCGGTATACCCTCCAGAGCGCTGGTGGCGACCTTGCGTGAGGCCAGGTGATACACCGCCAGCATGGTGTGGGTTTTACCGCCACCAAAGGCGGTTTGCAGTTGGATGACCGGATCACCGCCCTGCCCGACCAGGCGCTGGGCTACCGACAACAGCAGCAGGCGCATACCTTCGGTAATAAAGGTACGGGCGAAAAACTTCTCCGCATTCTGGTATTCAGCTGGTGCAGTACCGGCGGCTACTTGGGAAATATCCGCAGCGAACTCGGATTGTTTGAAGGTGCCTTCGAGGACATCTTTGTGCGGTTGCGCAATCTCACGCCAGGGCTTCAAGCTCATTGTCAGTATCCTTTCAGAGTTCCAGTCCGATCTGTTCGTCACGGTGACCGGTGTCGTGCGAGGCAGCGACGATGGCGTGCCAGGAGCCGATCAGTTCGTTGTAGGCGCGGGCTTCTTCAGCCCATTTATTGCGCTCGCACAGGGTGTACAGGTGATAGGCAAGTTGGCGGATGGGTTCGCCCTGCTCGGGCATACGCGCCAGCAAGGCACCAGCGGCGGCTTCACCCTGCTGGTTGAGGGCGCGGATCATTTGGTGGCAGGCCTCCCAGACGGGGGTGCGCGTATCATTGCGCGGGTCCCAGTCGCTGGGGTATTCGCTCCACTTGAGCAAGCGCACCTTGCCGCTACCGGATTCGATCACTCCGGCAGAATGCACGCCATCCACTGAGGTGCCTTTCGCCTGAGCCAATGTGTTTGCATCACCGAAGGCACCTGCACTCCAGCCGTACTGGGCAAACCAGTCATCGCAGAACAGCGTATCGGCATCAAAGCTGCCGCTGTCCGGGTTAAGGTAATCGCTGATGGCACGGTTGATCAGGATCAGCGCGTCATGCACGCTCATGCGTGAACCGTCCTGATTGAGCACGGCAGCGTATTTGGAATAAATGGCCATACCTGGGCCGATGGCAGATTGGGCAAGATCCACCGGGGCAATAGGCGTTTGGCCTGTTTCACCACCGATCATCGCCTCCAGGGCATCTGGCATTTCCTCGCGCAGTTGGCGCTGGAAGTCACGCCGGGAGATGGTGTCTGCAGCGGGCAAGCGCTTGCGGCAGACCAGGACGATCGAGGAGGCAAGCGCATTAGTACCATTGCCAATCATTCGACCAGCAAACTCTGTGCGTACAGGCCAAGTACCATCAATGGAAAAGCCTGCCTGAATCACTGCCTCAAGGAAAGATACCCAACCAGTGCTGATAGTACTACCTTCCTTGGTTTCAGACTGTTTAAATGCGTAGTAAATAGTTACCGGAAACGCTGAGTGAGCCTGGTCAGCCAAATTATGGATAGCACGGGTCATACCATCCATAAAGAAGTTCTCGGCTTGTTCTTTGTTACCATGACGGTAGGGAGTCGCCACCAGCTCTTCGGCTTTAGGCACTGCCAAAGTAGAAAATAATTCTGGATAAATTTTTCTAAAAGATCGCCGCATCCACACGTAAAAAAAGTCAGACAGATCGGCGTAGCCGATATTGTCGTAATATGGCGGGTCGGTGGAAACCACGCAATTATTGCTAACACTCTGACTGGCTGCGTCTTGCTGGATTGCACTTCCGCCAGCGCCTGGTTTTCTCAAAGTGAAATTAATAACCTTAACAATGTATTCAAGCTGCTTGAGAATCGTGCCACCAGCGTTACAGAAGTGGTTTGCTTCAGCAAAGTCCCAGACCATTGGGATAGCATGGCGCCCAAAAGAATTTCCAACAATTTCATTCTTGGGCTGATTTAACCATGTACAAATGGAGTTTGAATATACAGCCACTTTATCCAATGCAAACCCCAAATACACTGCCACAGCCTCCCCATAAGCCGTAGCCCCCTTCCCTCCCTGCGCCAGCCCCAAACCATCATCTGACAGCCCTGCGGCTTTGGCATCGGCGATGGCTTTTTCGCGCGCTTCCTGGACTAGATCAGAGAAGGTAGTCAGCGCCACCAGTTGGCGGGGAGTGAAGAGGTCCCCCCAACTAGTCAGACCATAAGGCGTACAATTGCCACCGGTCATTCGTGTAGCAATATCACCAACAGGCTTCCAGCTTGGCTCTGCGCTTTCCGCTACAGACTCGTGCACATCATTCGGCGCTAAGTAAACTCGCCCTTTTTTACCTTCTGCGACAATTGCCATTAGCCGCGCACCCATGCGACCGGCCTTCCCTTCTTCCTTGATATAATCCCCTGAAATTGGACTTTCTGAAACAAGACAACTGAAGTTGGCACGTGCCGCTTTAGTTCCGTCGTTCGCACATACTGGAGGCGTACCAACCTTAATCTCAAAACGGTAGTGGTCGCCTTCGACCACTGGGTGTACCCAAGCCTCTTTACCCTTCTTACTCGACAATAGGAAACTAGATACTAGAGGTACGTCCACATGGGCATAGGCTGGGTTCGGGCTTTTTACCGTCCTGGCCCACAACCAGGCAATCACCGTCAGCTCTTCACCCTGATAGGCCTTCAGGTCAGGTCGCTGCGCCACCATCTCCGGGGTGATCTCCACCTTGGGGTATAGATGACCGATGCGCTTGAAGGCTTCCTCACGCATCCAGTGACCATAGCGGCGCACATCCTCGGCCAAGCCCTTGGCGCCGCTCCAGTCGTCGATCATGCTTTGCTGTTTTTCACCAGCAGGCAGCGGCCCAACCGGCTTTTGCCCGGCAAACTTGGGCGGGATCTCGATCATCGCCTTGTTGATCATTACCGCGACTGGGTTCAGGTCCGAGGCATAGCTTTCCAGCCCCAAGCGCTGGGCCTCCAGCGGAATGGCGCCCCCGCCGGCAAAGGGGTCGTGGAAGGCGGGCAACTTCTCCGGGTTGAACAGCTCAGTCGCCTGCGGGTGATTACGGTTCAGGTGACAGGTCTCGCGCCAGCTCTCCCAGATTGCATCGCGGGCACGCTGGAGCACCTCCTCGTTATTGGTGTTCTCCCACTGAACCAGCTCACGGATGATGTCGAACAGCTTCTCGCGCTTGAGTTCCGCTTCCTTCTTGTTCACTCCATAACCCAGCTCACGCTGGTAGCCGGGGTCATTGACCATCTGGGCAAAGATCACCGCCCGCGCCGCCGCCAGCGGCCGCCGCGCCCACCACAGGTGCAAGGTACTGGGGTGGCCATGGCGGATGGACTTCTCACGCGCGGCGGCGACGTTGATGTCGTCCAGCGGCAGCGCGACTTCGATGAGTTTTTTTGGGGATTTGATCGGTGTCATTAACTGTCCTACGTCCAGGTTGCCGGGCGTTGCAAGGTGACGCCGGCAGCAGTAGTGATGGTCTCAGGCAGCTGGCATTGCTGGAGTTTTGTGCGGCTTATCTGAAAAGCCCCATCGGCGGCCTGCCTGAGCTGATTGGAGTTTCTGCCCGGTGGTTGGGCGATAACAATTTTTTTATGCGGAAAGCGCTGACGAACCATCTGCACTGGCGTGGTCAGGTCGCTGTCGGCAGAGATGATGATTGCGGTATCGAAACTATCGTCGAAGGCATCGGCGATCAGTTGAACCGCTATGTTTACATCGGTCATCTTCTCTTCATAGTCTGGCCAGCTGGCGCCACAACTACGACAAGTGCGGTTTTTCCGCAAATAATGGCCATAGTGAATGTGCAAGCTGTGTCGAGTGAGCAGCGCATCGAGGTAATCATCCTGGCGCTGCTTGTCCGCCTGATTGTTCCGTGCAAGCCGAAGCCGGGCGGTAAAATAATGGGTCGCTGCCAACTGTTGATCAGGCAACATCAGCGCGGCGGACAGTGCCTCCAGGTCCAGCCAGTAGTAACGCTTCCAGCCCTTGTCTTTCAGGCCGAAGTACAGATTGAACCCGTCGATGTAACTGATCACCCGGCTCATTCGATACTCCCGCCGAGATCGTCCGCTGCTTGACAAGCATAGGCGGGCCGACTAGAGTTCGGAGCGTAAACCCCGCCAGTGAGAGTATCGCTGGCCCGACGCCACCCTCGAGGTGGCGTTCTTCTTTCTGCTGCATGAAAACATGCTGCCTGACACTCGCCCTTGAAAATCATGACCCAGCCTCCGGCGCCACAGCCTTGCTCAACAGTTCATCAAGGCTGTAGTTGATGCTGGCGACGCCAAAATCCGGTTCGCTGCTGAATGGATTGCGAATGTAATAAGGCCCTTCAAAGGCATCGCCATCGACAACCACAATGGCCAGAATGAATTTATCCGCCTGGTTCAGCCCATAGATAATCTCGTTACGGGTGACGGTGATGGTGCTCTGCCCCTTGGCGCGGCCTTTGACTTCGATGTGCCTATCCGTCGGTAGTGAGCCGTCAGGTCTGACTGGCGGACGGGCAGTCACATCCCAGCCGCACTTCTCGGCGCTGACATCCTTGATCTCATGCCCCAGCGCCTGTTCGGCGCTGATCACTGCCTGCATGGCTACACGCTCAACGCGGGCGCGCGCCGCGGCATCCACACTGAACTGGGTTTCACCCTTGCGCGCAGCCAGCAAGCCCTGGGGGATGACCAAGGCGCCACCCATCACCACCGGGGTACTGGACACCACGTTTTTCATCGCGCTCAGCTCGGCAGTACGCTGTTGCAGCCGAGCCGTCAGCTCGTCCACTGTACGTTTAGCGTTATGCGGCTGTAGCCGTGGTTGCTTGCCGGCGGCGACATCATCGGTCAGCTTCATATAGCGGTCTGACCAGTAGCTGATCTCCTTGACCAGTCGCTCATGGACGGCGGCGAGAATCTTGTCGGCCTGGCGCTCACGGCGGGCTTTGACCTCGCTGTAGTGCTCCGGCACCAGGTGCTGGGATGCCTGTTGCAGGGCCAGCACCTCAAGATTCTGATTCAGCCAGGGCGCTTGCAGGATGTCACTGACCAGTTTGCGGTCGTAGTCATCGATGGGCTGCAAATCCAGATGCGGCGCCCAGCCCGCATTGACCGCGTTACCTTGCTGGTCGATCTGCACAAATTGCAGGCGGCGGGATACCACCGGTTGGTTGCCGCGACTGTCTGTGGTGCTCTCGCGCACATTGTGCTCGATCATAAACAGCACCTTGGGCTCCAGACTGTCATCCGCCGGATCAATCAGCACTGCGCCCTGTTTCAGCCGTGGGCGGTTGCTCTGCAGTATCAGGTCGGTGGTGGCGTGCATCAGCGGGTGCGCTGGGTGGATCAGGTCAGCCATGGGCTTGCCCGGCAGGCGGGTATGGCCTTTTTCAAAGCAGACGCGTTCGTACTTGCGCAGCACCGGGGTACGGGTTTCGCTGATCACCCGGTCGCGCTCCCGGATAACCGCCGGTACGTGCTTGACCTCATAGCGGCCCGTTTCCCGGGGGCGCAGCTCACCGCCCAGGCGGGCAAAGGCTTCAGTAAAGAAGGCGCGAATGAAATAGGGTTGCAGCTTGCGCGCCTCGGCCTTTTCCATTTCATCTTTGACGGCATAAAGATCTTCCAGCCCCATGTGCTGCTCGGCCAGGGCATTGCGCTTGAGGATGTCGCGCAGGTGTTCGGTGTCCAGGGCGCCTTCGATCACCTGATTCATCTTGGCGCGTGTTTCCGGGGCGTCGCCGTAGCGAATGGCCTCGATCAACAGATCCTTGAGGGAGACTTCCTCAAAGGCTTCACCGAGCACGTCAAATACCTTGCCACCGAGTGCGGCGCGCTCGATTTCGATCTTCTCGAACAACTTCTGGAAAACCTCACCTTCGCGGGTGCCTGCGGCAATGATGTTCCACAGGTGGCAGACCTCGGTCTGGCCAATCCGGTGAATACGGCCAAAGCGCTGCTCAAGACGGTTGGGATTCCATGGCAGGTCATAGTTGACCATCAGGTTGGCGTTCTGCAGGTTGACGCCCTCGCCCGCCGCATCGGTCGCGATGAGTACGGTGACCTCGGGGTCGTTGCGGAACTCTTCCTGTACCTTGCGGCGCTCATCGCGGTTGGTGCCGCCATAGATGACGCGCACGGCATTAGGATTGCCGAGCATATTCTGGATACGCGCTACCAGATAATTCAGCGTGTCCTTGTGCTCGGTGAAGATGATCAGCTTGCGCCGGGAACCTGAGGCCAGGAACATTTCCGGCTTGTCTTGCAGCAGGCTGGACAGCTGTTCCCACTTTTTGTCGTTACCCGACTCCACCAGCTGGTGGGCCTGATGCTCCAGGTCCTTGAGGATCAGGATCTCGGCTTCCAGTTCGGGAATGGTTTCAGCCGCAGAGGCTTGGTCCACTACCTGTTCGGTGTAGAGCTCATATTCCTCGGCGCTGAGTTCATCGTCGATGTCATCCAGGCTGTCGGGCAGGTCGAGCTTTTTCTTGACCACATACTCGCCGAGGGTTTCCGCGCTGTGCAGCCCCTTGTTCAGGGACTCGCCCCTGGCCAGTAGTTTAGTTTCATCCAGGCGCAGCTCAAGGCGCTTGCGACGGCGCTTGAGGGACTGGTAAATGGCTTCGGGGCTGGACGCCAGGCGGCGCTGTAGCTGGGTCAAGGCAAAGCCCACCGTGCTGCGCTTGCTGCCATCGAGCTTGTCGGCGCGGTTCATTTCCTCGCGCACGTAGGTGGTTACCTGCTCGTAGAGCGAGGCTTCCAGCGACGACAATTCATAGCTGGCGGTATAGGCCTTGCGCTCGGGGAACAGGGGCGTGCCGTCAAACTTCAACAGCTCTTCCTTGACCATGCGGCGCATCATGTCGGAGACATCCACCTTGTGCGCGCCTTCACGGAACTTGCCATAGAAGCGATCACCATCAAGCAATGACAGCCAGATCTGGAAGTCCTCTTCCTTGCCGTTGTGCGGCGTGGCGGTCATCAGCAGGAAGTGCCGGGTAATCGAGCTGAGCAGCTCGCCCAATACAAAGCGCTTGGTCTTGTTGACCTTGTTGCCGAAGTAGTTGGCCGAGAGTTTGTGCGCCTCGTCAACGATGATCAGGTCCCAGTGGGTGTTCTTGAGTTTTTCCTGATAGTCCTCATTGCGTGATAACTGGTCGAGTCGGCAAATCAGTTGATCCTGGTCCTCGAAGAAATTGCCCGAGGCGCTCTGCTCCTGCTTCTCGCGACTGAATATCTCGAACTGGACGCCGAATTTCTCCAACAGCTCGTCCTGCCACTGCTCGGTCAAGGAGCCAGGTGAGACGATCAGAATACGCCGGGCATCGGCGCGCATCAGTAACTCACGGATCAGCAAGCCGGCCATGATGGTCTTGCCAGCACCGGGGTCATCGGCCAATACGAAACGCAGGGGTTGGCGCGGTAACATGCTTTCATACACCGCCGAAATCTGGTGCGGCAGTGGATCTACGTTGGAGGTATGAACCGCCATCATCGGGTCGAACAGGGCTGCCTGACTGATACGGTAAGCCTCTAGACCCAGCTTAAAGTCTTCGCCATTGGCATCAAAGGCCCAGGGGCGGCCAGCCTGCGCCAACTCCAGGCGCGCCTCATCGGTACGAAACAGCATTTGCTCGCCCAGCTTGCCCTGGCTGTCGCGGTAGATGATGGTAACGGCGTGGTCGCCCACCTTTTCTACCTGTGCGATACGCACGATCTGATCCGGTACTACGCCACTGAGCTGGGCGTCTTTGGTGATCTCTTCAAGCTTCAGCATCCATTGCCTCCGTGTGTCTATGCTGGCTTACATCCATGAAGCCAGGCGCTATGGTCAAAGCAGATTGGGATTGCAGCTGGGCAGCATTGCTCAGCCACAGCAGATACTCCGGCCCTTGCAAGCAGTGGTCTGGGGTGCAGTCGACGTTCCAGCGACGCAGCAGGTAGCCGGCCAGGGCGGCACGGACCTCAAGCGACAGGCTGCCATCACGCATGGCATATTCATGGGCCACCGTGTCTGGATGACGCAGCTGCGGGTGCGGCTTGATCTCCAGGCGCAACATTTGCTGCCAGGTTTGATCCGCTTGGCGCAGCTCGGACTGATCTGTTCTGCCGGCCAGCACTTGTACCTGGTCCATCCGGTTGAGGACAAAGTCTGCATAGCGCTGCTGCTCGGGCTCGTAAGCGCGCAGGTGCCAACGCAGGCCGTTGTCGACCAGCACCAGGGGAACGATGGTTTTATGCGTCAAACCACTGGCAAGGGAACGGTAATCCATTTGCAGAGGGTTGCCGTTGAACAGCGCCCTGGCCACGGGGATCAGTACATCAATTGCAGGCGCATTGAGCCGACTCGGTAGCTCGCATGGCAACCAGGATCTGGGCGTAGCGACGAAATCATCACCAAAGCCCTCTGCCAGCGCAGTGAGTACCTGGGAAGCAGAATAATGAAAGACTGGTGCAAGGTCAGGCGCAGGGATGTACAAGGCGCTTGAGCGGTCGTAATGCAGGTTGCTGGGCGCCAACTGACGGTAGAGAGCAAAGTCACGCGAGGCTGCCGACTCGCTCACCCCAAAGCGACGCGCCAGATCCGGGCGATTGGCAGAACCGAGAAACATTAGACGAAACTCGATGAATGCCAGGCGTTCCTGCTGGGGTTGCGATATGTCGGCGAGTGCGGCGTGTTGCATCAATCGTCCTTGCGGCCTGATCCTTGATGGCCTGATGCTAGTTCAAACCGCCCCACTCGTCAATTTGATAAGTGGCCCACAATCACAACCAGTGATCGGGAATGGCGATAGCGTAGTTCTTCGCCACGGTCTGCAGCGTCGCCAGTATGGCCTGGTGCCGCGCTTGCTCCTGCGCTCCCCATTGGTCACGACGCGCTAGCAAGGCTCCAAGCTCGACAAGGTTGTACATACCCAGCCGATGGAAGTTGCCCCAGGTCGGTAGGCCAAACAGGTTGTAGATCACCACGGTTGCATCGCGCTCGCTGGCAAGCCGCTTCTCGCCCTGAAGCTGCGCCGCAGCGGCTTCAGCATCGTCTTTATCGTCGTAGGTGTTGAGTAGTTTCATGGTGTACCTGCAGAAACAAAGGTGTGAGTTTCGAGAGCAGTACGCGCGCGCGAGGCGATGGCGGATTCGCAACTGGTAACTGAACTTGAGGAATCAGCTTGAACTCGACAGATATCAAGGGGCTGAAAAGGTCGCGTTTGTTTTGCTGTTGATTTACCGGAAACGTAACCCCGGCGTAACCCCAGACCAGAAACAAAAAAGGCCTGCATCTCTGCAAGCCTTTATCTGTATGGTGCCGGCACCAAGAGTCGAACTCGGGACCTACTGATTA